>Ga0210059_1001229_pt1 | contig 37851 bp, 27 predicted proteins | sample Ectturendosymbi2_FD_188042 | JGI IMG/M metagenome (GOLD analysis project Ga0210059, IMG submission 188042) | Ecteinascidia turbinata endosymbiont from Florida, USA - Sample 2 (SPAdes) (version 2) | ecosystem: Host-associated > Tunicates > Ascidians > Unclassified | place: Key West, Florida... | reverse complement strand
TCACACGAAACAGAGAACAAGGACCAAACAACTGATTTCATAGCGGGGGACCTGTTGCAACAGTGGTCTGAGAATAGTAGGCTTATATCTTTTTCCCCCATAAGCAGGCCCTGGTAAGGCTGCCAGACGTGCTTAGGCGCCAAGAAATTTCCTTGAATTTACTATCAAAACTTGTTATGTCCTTGATACTTAAAAAACATTTTGTTGTTCCTAGTCGATGTATTCTCTTGGCTGACCGTTATCAGCGTGGCTGACCGTTATCAGCAGTGTCACTGTCTCGCTCCAATACCTGCCAAGATATCTACGTTCAACAGTCACATGCAGGGCTCCCATTTAGTGATTTCAAATAAACCCAGATTCCACAATGAAGTAAACAGGTATCCATTTCGTACAATAAAAACAGGTCGTCGCCAGCGTGGGGCCAGTGGTGCCCTGACGCCCCATTTAAAATCTGTGCCCCTATTTCATGTTTGGTCCCCCGTTTGCTGCATACATCCAATATTTTTTTTAAATGTTGCCCCCCTGTGGTTTTTGACCCTCCGCTGCGAAATCCTGGCGACGGGTCTGAATGCAAACCCAGAAAATTTATCTTACGAACAAAAACATATGAGTGTGCTTATTTTATTTGAAACGATAATCAAATGCTGATTTAACTATAGTTCATCTTCCAAATTTTCTTCTGCAGCGTAAACATTAAACATCTCGAAGATCTTTTTTGTTGCTTTAGACGTTTTTCACAACGCTGGTGACATACTCCGTTGATGATATCTTTCACTAATTGTAGGAGTACATTTGTTATTAAACTAAGAAATTTTGTGCAGTCTTGAACGGTAACAAAAATCCCACAAAAATATATTCCCAATGCCTTCTTCCTCTAATTGAAATTTGTTATTTAATTTGAATGCATAGGGAAACATCAAAATTTAAACAACCAGTCCTAACTCTTTTTCATTACTTTCTTCCTGGCATTACAGACAATAAAATTATATATATAACCCCGAAAATGATCTTATATGAGGATATTGTTGCGATCGGAAATCCCTATCGGCATATGCGCAAAGCTTCGCACTGTGGCAGCAAGCAACAATAGAGTTCACATGCCATGATCACTCTTCGCGTATGCTAGTCGTTACGTTCAATCGTTCACATGCTCGTATCATCAGAGATTTCACGCCACGATCACTCTATTATTGCTTGTTCGCGCCACATATATGTATGGTGTTGTTCTTCACGCACATCCCGCTCGTGGTGAATCACACATTCAACGCAACACCACCGGAGAGGTTGCAACAATATGAAACCAGTGATTAGTATAAAATGAAACCGATTGCACACGTTCTGCTTTATTCGATATGTGTACTTTCTCATCTGATGTGTGTATGCCAAACACTTGTTATCTCTATATTATTGAAGACATTGAAGTTGCTGATAAATTTATCAGTTCAAAAAACAGATTTACCGCGATTTTTCATAATTACAGTAACGCTAGACACCCTGGTCAACTAAAAAAACAGATATGGGTGGAAAAAACCAGCAGTGGGAACCAGGGGCGGAAGTCGGGGGATGCCAGGGGGGCCACTTCCCCCCAAAAATTTTGCCTGGCCCCCCCAGTGGCCCTCCCAAAATTTTTCAGGTCTCTTTCTGAAAGTCCTACACAGACCATTGACAGCTCCCCTTGTTGCAAAGCTGGCCCCTCCAGTGGTCCCCCCAAATGAAAATGTCTGGCTCCGCCCCTGGTGGGAACCCTGCACGGTCATACGCGGAAAAACGCCTGCTACCGTAATTTGAAGTGAACGTTTGAGGATTTTATGCCGTATTATAATGAAAATCAAGGCCAAAGAAAACGATGCAAATGACATATTGCAATGCCGTACTGTTACGCAACAAAGACCTACAGTAAAACAATCCGCTAGCTAGTTTCGCAACCTTCTTCCAGGGTTCCCCACTTTTGGGGAATTTGTCCTTAGAATGGGAATTTCAACCTCTTTTGGGGGAATTCTGGAGAATTAAGGAATCTAGGAATTTTTTAGGGAAAAGGCATTTTTTCGGACGTGGGAAAATTTGTGGTGACACGTTTCTATCTGATGTGAAAATCAGGTACTGGTTTACTGTCAGTTACAGGAAAAAGAATCAGTGCACAAATGGCATGAAAGCTATACATTATATCTTCCTTATTGGGGAAGCGTTAGACCTACCTAGTATTACCACTATGAAAAAGTTCGTCAAAAGTAGACCCTAATCATACTTCAGTGAAACATAGGGCGTAATATTACGTCCGTTTTGGAAAATGATGTTATATTGTGGCATATATCATATCAAAAGTATTAGCCTAATCGTATGTATTGGTTTTACATAATCAAAATGTAGTTACTTTGAAATGATCATTGCTTTAGAAGAGAAATTCAATAGAAAACCTATCTCATAATCCACAGACAGTATGGTTCTTGAGGTGTGATTTAGCTATGCTTGTGTGATTGTTTCGTTCTATTTTTCAAGAGTTCCGAAGTCATTATGCAGTAAATGTGCAACGGAGCACACTATGGTGCTTGTTAACACGCCAATAAAAATTTTTAAAGGTACATAAAAGTAATATTGAATATAGTGAATATATACTGATTTGTGCAAAATCTATGGAATTTTTATGAGATTTTGGGAATTTTAAGCTCAACTTCAGGAAATTTCTAGGAAATAATTGTGGGAACCCTGCCTTCTTCTGAAGTCAAAGGAGCGGACATGAGCGAACGGCAACCTCATCATTGCATGTTTGACCAAATTAAGTGAATTAACCACATACGCACTGCCGTACATGATCACCCCAATTGTCTCTGAAATGTAGGCTGCCAAATCCCATCAGTTTTGACGTTTTTGACTGGAGTTTTTGCAAAGTTGCAACGAGGGTATGTGAAACGCTACTCAGTTGCGCTAGGCGTTTAGGAGGCCTCGCGGTCATGACTTTGCCCGGGGGCTCGCGCTCATTTAATCCGGCCCTGTTGCATGCCCTCAAGCTTTCTGTGACATTGGGAGCCTCAACTGCTATGTGTGAAAACTCGTTCTCAGCCCTTAAAAACATTTTCAGCGAGAACAGGTGGGAAAGGGTCCATTCATGAAAAGCTCAGCATGTTCAACTAGCTTTTGAACGATATTTAACTAAAAAGCTGAGTGGAGAATGGAAACACAAAGTCCTGCAAATTTAGTGCTACTGCTCGCAGACTGCAGTTATTTTAAAAGTCAAATGACAACGTTGTAAATCTTTCTTTTTCAGTTTCAGTACGATTGGTTTTCTTTAGACAAACACTTCGTTCGCATGATTCGCTTTCTACTATTTTCAATAATAAACGTAGATTGCCTGTGAAAAACGAGAAGTCAGTAATAAATAGGACGATTTTGATGTGGAAAGGTAGAACTTGTTGATCATATCCAGTGTCCCCTCACTTCAGTCCTTGTGCCCCCTCACATATTTTTTTCTGGCACCGGCCCTGGCAATAGGTCAGAAATTTCGCAGAAGTCAGAAATTTCGCTTGACACCGGATTCAAAAGAAAAACGCAGAATCCTGCCTGAGCCGACTCCGACACTCCAGATCCGTGGCCACATCTGGTTTGAAGTCGCAATGGGGATTATCCGCCAAGATCAGTCTTTTTCCACTTGTTCACCTTACTCGTGTATATTGGAGGTGTTTTAATGTGCTTTCTGTTTGTTGTGACTTCATATATATCTCACTGATTATGTGACTTCAATCGTCATAAATCCCTTTGTTTTTTAGTTTGCAAAAAGTCAATGTAAAACGTCAGTTATTACGAAAAATCCGTCCCACGAATTTTTGCCAGACTTTGCCAGAAATAATCTGTGAATTGCCACAAATCTGCTGTGCGCGTGTAGATCGTGTTGTTGGCATCGACCTTGTTATGACTAAAGTGTTTCATCCACGTGCCTGTACTTCTATTGTTATCAAATTTATCTGTGAAGTGTTACTGTTCCCATGGAAACGTATGACGTCTGCTGGTTGTAGACTGCTACAATGAAGTTCTGTTTGAACAGCTGTAAGAGCTGATAATGCCTACTTTTGTAGGCGAATTACATACTCTGTAAGATCTTAGTGTCTGATTCTGTGCTGAGAAAGGATTTCTTCCCATAGACAGTGCACTCATGACGTTCTGATGATGCCTAATGAACAGTACTTTGTAGGCGAAATACAGTATACACAGACACTGACAGTTCTGTAGGATCGCAGTGTCTGATTCTAGACAGAATAATTTTCGAAAGAATTCCTTCAGTGTTGATTTGACGACTGAGGTTGTTTCAGTCATTTTGTGGTGTCACGTCTTTTTGCTTTTTTTGGCGATTAGCTTAGCTTAGGACTCAAACTCAAAGTATGAGTGTGGATTAGTTATTAGTCGCCAAGTCGGTAGTGTGTGTGATTCCGTGATTGATTCAAACTTAAGTTGCGACTTGTATCAATCAATGGATTACATTTTATGGGTGCTCTTTGATTTCACCAACCTCATTTGATACCTCAGCTTCGCTTGCTTTAGACTGCTGTTTGCCAGCTAAGCTAAATTTTCTATAGCCTAGTAGAATACAAGCAATAGAGCAAGCAGGGGCGGCTCGTCTGGACGGGCTGCAGCCCTCCCTGAAAACTGTAAGACAAAAGATTCCACCAAACGGCCAAACTTGCCTTAAGTTTGGATTTAGTTACGAAATTTCACAACACAATCATTTTCGGTACTTCCGACACCATTTTGGTTCAACGTTTGCTAGGTATCTAACAAAACCAATGTTTCGCTCTTTTCCAACGACGCTGCTTATGCGATGACGTTTTCAGCACACTTGCCGATGAATTTGGCGATTTCGGGGCTGTCTTAGACACAGCCCGAAAGGAAAGAAACCAAACAATTGGCTACAAGAAACATGGTGGTATATCTGCTTCTCGCAAAGCGTTTTTGTTATTTTGACATTGAATTAAAAAAAAAAAAAATTGAAGACATATGATCTTGGCTGTTTTTTGCTGCCTGATTTTCTTGGATATTGAATTTTATAATTAATTTTAACAATGCTTTTACTAGTACTTTGGAGTTATTGGCAGTATTGGATTCAAACCTGGTCGCCAATTTTGGGCTGCGAAAATACAGCCCTTCATTTATCTGCACCAGTGCAGCATGCAACAGTAGGCTAAGTTGATGAGCTTTCTAGGGTTGGCATTTGCAGATGTACAGCAGTAGTTGGTGGATATCATTCTTGGAAAACAAACGGTGTGGCTGATCTAAAAAACATTGAAATGTGAAAATTTTGAAACATGAGAAATCTGGCAAGCCTATAAGCATTCAAGTAGACCTTTAATTTTTTAGTAAAGTGAACATTGCAGTTGTTATTGATTCAGGATACAAATTTTTACTGGAAAAGCATAACAATCCAGTTAAAAAAAAACAGAAATTTTATGTGAATTCATAAACTGTTTGAAATTTTTTGGAAAATTTAAAACTTCGTTTGAAAAAACATGATCAAAGTACCAGCTCAAAGAATGTGGCTCTAGCCTAGGTCTGCTGCCATGACATGGTTTGAATAAAATGCTAAGCTTTGTCTTGTTAACAATAACGCCTTAGTAGTCGAGCAGAATGTTCGAGGTTTCGTATGCGCATGGTCTTCGGTTCGATTCTTTGATGGCGGTGGTTATGCCTCATACTTTTGATGGGACCAGTCTTAAGCGAAATTTCTGACTTGCGAAAGTTTTGACTGTCGCCATGTGCGCATGCACCGAGTGATGTTCTACAAATCAAATTTGCTCTGAAAATTGATGATTAGGGCAAAGGGCTTTAATGTTCAGGTAAGTGTGTCAGGATACGGTTTGCTTAGGGTTGGAAAAAGAAAAATTATTGAGGTCTGAGACGAAGTCCAATGTTTTTCAGTGCTTATAGTTATTCCCGTGCTGTAGCTTATTTGTGGGTATCTGACATCTTAAACAAAAATTTTTTATTTACACAACACACATTAAAAAGTAAACGCCAAATTTTATTCATTTACTCTGAGAAGCAAAATAACTGACAAGCAGTAATAGACCAGAAATTTTGCAGAGATCAGAAATTTTGCTTGATACTGGTTTAATTCTTTTGTGTTCGTGTTTCCGCTTTAGGGTTTGGGTGTATTTTCGTTAAACTGAAGTGAATGTTTTCTATGTATCAAAAAGGAAAACTAAAAATTATGAGTTTGATAAGGTTACGACTGATGGAGTGACTTTGAAACCCCACTAATTATAAAAACAGCCAGGGTGACAATCCTATACGTTCAACCAGAGATGAAATTTTGCAACCCTCCCGGCCATTCTCACCACGAGCCGCCACTGAGAACAAGGATCACCAGACGTTAGCATACTGAGAGCACTTCTAGTGCAGCGATTAATGTGAAGAACTAGCAGTTTGATACACACTTTTGAAATATAATAGATTTGTTGATTTTCTTTTAGCCTAAATATTTAACTAAGGCAGTGGAACAGGTCTGCCTGTGAACCTTTTGAAACCCTATTTGTCCGCCACCTGTAACATGACAGTAATGCACAACGAGAGTGCAGTAGACTTGGTAGAAACATGCTAATTGTAAAAGGTAAACCTAACCTAACCTTAACCCTAATGCTGAGGCTGAGCTAAGTTAAGTTAATGCTAAGCTAACCTAAAGCTTGAGCCTAAACCTAACACCTCAGCTGAAAGTTTGGAAACTTTTGAAAAAAGAAAAGAGTGGTCTCATGAATTGAAATGTGTAACCACCACCACCAAAACGAAAGTTGCCAAGGTGAGAGCTGAAGTGAAAACCTTTGGCACAGCAGATCTCAAATACATCTGCTATGTTACAACATTGGTGCTGCTTGAGTGACAAACTGAACCTTTTATTTGAACTGCGTCATGCGATGTGGATGAATGGCCACTACCAAATATTAACAATAATTAATGATGGCCTGTTCATCTATTTCAAGATACTGATGTTAATGCTATTTGTAGAGCAGGCCCAAGGACAGCTCACCCTGACCTTGCAAGTGATCTGGTGCCTGTGAGCACTATGTTGTTGACCCTTTCACCTTTGACTAGAGTCTATAGCAGCTCAGCTAGCGTAGGGTTTGTAGGAAGCTCAGCAGCAAATAAGGGTTTTGCAATGGTGCACAAGTTGCAGTACACCACTGCTTTTCAAGTGCATTCGATTTGTGCAATATATAAACATGAAATTATTTAAAGCTTTTAGCAGAAAGCCATTAAAAAAACGAAATAATTCAAAAAATGGCATTGCCAGTAAAAACTGTTTTTCAAAGTTTACTCCCAACTTTGTCCAAAAGTTGTTGGAAATATAGGTGTTTACAAAAAGTGACAGATTACAATGAAAACTCTAACCAAATAAGATTTTAGTGGCATAAGCCAGTGTTATGCAGGCTCATTTTGTAAAGAGCATCACATGAAACTTGCTTGGTCAACTCCTATCCAAATGAATGCCAAGAAATCTGTAGGCTACCTCTTCTTACCACTGGTGGCATAAAGTAAATACATTTGCAAATGACAAGCTGCTATCAGAAACTAATCTATGTACTTGTTAGGCTTGTCAAAACATTAGTGCTCTTTCCAGATAGAACATTACCACAATGGGCACTTCTTTAGACAATCACACATTTTAATAATGTAACATTCTCAAGGATAATCTGCTTCTTTCTCTGTATTGCTAATTTAACAATATAGAAAACTAGGCTACTCAGATGTGAACTGTTCAGTAAAGAACAGATTTTCTGATGAAATGAACATTGTTGGTGTTGTGCAGTTGGTCACTATCCAGAAATCTTTGGCATTTTTCAGAATTGGAATAAGGTCTGGTTTATACATAGCTTCACAATATTTTCAAACTCTGCAGAAGTTTGTATCACATTCTTGTTATGGTCTTCATTGTTGCTTTTAAGAACCTACTCATGGTTTTTGTTGAAACAAACAGGTTGTTTTTGAAAGTTTTTATAGAGCCAAGTATTTAACTGGTGCTTGAGGAAAATTCCATTTTGATCAAGCATCCTTCAAGCTTTCATGTTTTATTATCTCAGAAAAAGTTTCAAGGCTTTTGTTACAGCAGTAGGAATGGTGTGTCATTTCCTTTAATTGAAAATAAATGGGAAACTTTCCACATGTGCTGTGTGCAACAGCAATTCTTGATGGATTTTTCAGTGCACATCGAACCTCCTCGTGCACAACTACATATATTTGTATAAATTCATCAGTTACTCAGTTGTTTTGCCTTTGTGTTTTCATTTACTGTAATGTTCACTGGTGTTGTGATCGGAAAGCCCGAGTGGCAAGTGCGCAAAGCTTCACACTGTGGTAGCAAGCAACAATAGAGATCACATGCCATGATCACTCTATTATTGCTTCTTTGCGCCATGTATGTCTGGGTGTTATTCTTTGCGCACATCCTGTTCGTGGTGAATCGCACATTCAACGCAACGCCAACGGAGAGGTTACAACACTAGCAAATCAGTTTCCCTATTGCGTGATGGCTCTTAGTATTGTTTTTGTTCATTAACTGAGTCATATTGAAACAATGAATCAATCAATCCGCATCAGTTGATTGTTATTTTGGTGCTCTGTTGATTTTTTTTTTGTTTCATAAAATGTAATTTGTTATCAGAACTAATGTGACACTTTGATCAAATGTCATCGCATCCAACAACCTTCTTCGTATTTATTAATTTTAGAGCTATCAGAACTTTCGTGTCAGTGGCAATGTTTTGTTCATAAACAGCAACTCATTTGTCTTGCATGATGTGCAGTGGCAGGATTCTTAACTTTGGTTTTGCTGACCTGTTGCATTTCATCACAATTTTCAAACTTACCACGTTTAATGATTTAATAACCCTGTTTCAATCTTATAATAAATACTACGGCCAAAGCAAACGATACAACTGACATCTTGCAAACGTTTCGATAACAACTGTTATCATCTTCTGTGCATAGCAATAGAACTGCAGTGATCTTGCTGCCTGTTTCAATCTCAATGATATTTTTCTCTTTGAAGTGGTCCTTGCATGTTGTGCATGGGTGAAATGCAACTGGTTGTATAATGCTCTTAGTGTCTATGTCTTATGTATCACATTGAGCTTGTTGCCACTTCGGCACACTAACAATCAAGGTTGTTTGTTTTTTTGCAGTTTTTTTCCTAATATTTATTGTCAGTGTTATGTCAAGCTAAGTAATATCTTAAACTGGTATTGCATCCATGGCTGGGTAATGGTAACCACCAAGGCTCTTCTGGTTGCCAGTGGGGGAACAATATTTTTTACTGTCACCGTGACCGCACTGGTAGCATTTGTTCCACATTGGACAAAAACAGGTAATGTGGTAGGGTCAAACTTCAGTTGAACACCAAATCAGAAAATAATGCTAATGAAGGTGTTGATGGACTCATTGCAATACACTGACACAGTGACAATGAATCTTATGCACAAAAGCCATCAGTATTAAATAGTGAGGAAGTTACGCGCAATGAAAATTTCACTTTGCACAAGGTGCCGTGCTTTTACCACTTCACCTGCCATGACAGTGGCAACGCTGTGTGAGAACTGCTGAGTCATTACGTCTGCGGATGCAAGGTTTTAGCATATGGTTTCATGGTTAGGGTTTTAGAGTTAGGGTTTTTGGATTTTGAGATTAGGATTATAATGTTTAGGATTATGCTTTGGAGTTAGGTTACTGTTGAGATTTAACCTGAGCAATGCAATGACTCAGCAGTTCTCATGAGCATTGCCACCAACATGTTGTGGCTATGCATAGTTGGTGGACGTGGGCTAATCTTATATCAGGTAAAATTTTGATAAATGTGTAACTTTTCAAATACTGACTTCTGACAGCTTTTGTGCAATATTATGTTCATTGTCAGTGCATTGCAATGAGTCCACCAGCATGTTTATTAACATTATTTTCTAATTTGGTGTTAAACTAAAAATGGACCCATTTTAGTTGCTATACAATTAGTGGTTTTCAGTTTTATTCAAGTTATATTTTATAGGCATTCCAAATGATGTTCTATTAAACATTAGAAATTAGAAGACAAAGAAGTTGCTTGTTGCTATTTAGTCAAGTCCTTATACATGGATGCATAGCTTCATGCGTGGGCGGCTCCACGCAACTGTCAACCGCAGACTTTCTAAACTAAGTTTAGACATAAATCTTAAAACAAGAAGGAATGAGGTTTTTCTTTTTGTATGTGGAACACATGTTATGCACAGCATCATTTAGTGGTGATATGTAGAGAAAAGTGGGCAGTGAATTAGGTGAAATGTGTTAAATATACACATTTTGTTTCTTAATTGGTTTAATGATGGTAAAACTTTTTAAAACTACTGAGTGGTGTAGCATGGAGTGCAAGAGATATGGTGTGTTCTTCAGTGCTTGAAATTTCTATTTTGCATGTTATCTCTGAAATATGACAGCTTTTTGACAGCTTGACAAAATATTTATGTCACACATGTCATGTTTTTTGGCATTAAATTTTTCTGTGGAAGTTTTACAAGTTTCTTTTCCTCTTTATGTCAAATTATCTTTACTGAACACATCTCATAATTTATTTTCGTACTATTCAGATTTTTCATGTAAACATCAAAGAAAATTGGTCACGCACAAGACATGTGTAACGCCATCTTTATTTCATGTGTGCACAAATTGAAAGAAATTAGTTTTGTGTGTGTGAAGTACATTCAGTATTTGCACAATAGTTTGCATTGCTTCCGTATTAGATCCTGCGCATGAAAAGAATGTCCTTGCATGTATTAACAAACCATAACTTGAAATTGTGGTGAGACACAAGTTACAAGTCTACATTCATTCACCACAAAATGTTTGTTAGACCATGGCTGGAATGTCCACCACATGCAGTGCTTCCTGATAAGACTCTTATGGCTGACAAAATTTTAATTAGAAAACAAAGCAACAACTGCATTAATCCTAGATTACCATCTATAGAAGCTACAATTGCACGACACATTTTGGTTTTCAGATGCAACTTTCAACCAAATTAGTGCTTGATGAACAGCTAAGTAAGCAAAAAAGCAACAACAAAATTACACCTGCTAGTCAGCAATGAATTCAGTAGCAGGTGTAAATTGACAACAAGAAGATTTAACAGTAAAATGAGATTTGCTTTGCTTTCTTATGGATTCAATAGTTGAATTGGTTTTCTTAGGGGTTTAACAGTTTCTTAGAGTTCTTAGAGTAAGGATTGCTTTGTTTTTAAACGTTTTTCCAAATGATTACCTGGATCTATATGGTGTTGATACTTCAGTAAAATGTAAATATTCTGTAGAGTTATCTGCATGCCTGTGTTCAGGTTTCTTTCTCAATTACTTTTGTGTTTCATTTCAGTTTTTTGTTCTTTTGTAGACTAGTAAATCATGGCTGCTCAATTCAGTTAATCTTGTTTTCCTCAAAATCTCGACTGTTTTGCTTTCAAGTGTTTATGCTTTTTCATATACTGAGCTTGACATTTATGACGCTTTGCTGCTTTTACGACTCTTTTTCTTTTAGCACAAGGCTTAACTTTGCCTATTCTGCAAATCGCCCAAGCCCAACTGGCTACAGAGATAAACATAGGCATTGTCTATTGTGCCTCATGGCAAAAGCACTGCTGGGGCTATTTTTCATGTGATTACTTTAACGGTTAAAGTAATCGCATGGCAAGTTTGGAATGTAAGACCTGATTAATTGAGGTCCGTGATGTTTGTAATGGCTTAATCCGATGGATAAGTTTTGGCATAGTTTTAGTGGTGGCATGTTGTTAGCGGTTTCTTGTCTGCCATGCGTAAACTGTAGGCTAACCCCTAACTGTAAACACGAATCCTAACCCCTTGTCTCTTTGCATATCATACTTGTCCTATGACTACTTCAAGCAATCGTCTATAACTAAAGGTAAAATAACATAGCCTTTGCCTCATGAGGCAAAATAGACACTATCGTAAACATATATGTATTCAGCAGTCAAGTGCTTTGTAGAATAAAGAGTGGCATTATCATTTTACAAAAATCTTTATCCTAAGAACAAAAGTAATAGCTGGCACCACAAGAAATTACAGTACCTCACTAGATTCCAATTGACCAATCATTACCGTGGAACAATTTTTTGCTTATAAATTGCTTACTCTAATTATAGAATACTGTTGTGATCGGAAAGCCTGAGCGGCATGAGCGCAAAGCTTGCACTGTGACAGCAAGCAACAATAGAGTTCACATGCCATGATCACTCTATTATTGCTTGTTCGCGCCACGTATATATATTGTTGTTCTTCGCACATATCCCATTCGTGGTGAATCACACATTCAATGCAATGTCACCAGAGATGTTGCAACAACATCCCCTCCTTATTACAACGAACCACACCAATCGCACATTCTTTTTGTAAAGGTTTCACACAACACAACCTCCACATCCTGGTCACAGCACCATTTTGTTGCGATCGGAAAACCCGAGCGGCATGTGTGCAAAGCTTCGCACTGTCGCAGCAAGCAACAATAGAGGGAGTACACATGCCATGATCACTATATTATTGCTTGTTCGCGCCACATACATACAGGGTGTTTCACAATTCTTGAAACAAAGCGATTGGGCACAAATCCAGGGTTTTGAATGATACCACAATGATGATTACATTTATTGAAAGGTGAAAAGATAACATTTTATAATCTGCAACTGTTTGTCCTCAAATCAGAAATAATATGTCAAGAAGAGTCCTAGAGTACATGCTCCTTGGCTCCTTCGTCGCAGAGATTTGCTCGGGACTACGACCGACTGACTCTTGAACCCTAGTGACATTGTCGGGAGTTCGAATCGTTATTGGAGGCCCAGAGGGCGATGAGCCTGTTACCCTACGATCTTCACAAGTGCCATGAGTTTCAAACTTCTTGACCAACTTGAAAATATGACTCCTGTTTGGAAATTTGTTGAAGCTGAACTTCCTTCTGAACCTTGCTTGAACAATCTGGAAAGACTTCGTTTCGTAATATGTCTTTACACAAAAGATCTTCTGCTCCATCGACCAAGGCATCATTGGACTATTTTTTGTTTAATATATAGAAAGGTTAACTATTTCCCTATGACAATCTGGAAAGAGAAAAATGAATAAGGTCATCGATAAGGGTTTTAGAAGCTGCCGCTTTGTTTCAACAATTGTGAAACACCCTGTATATTGTTGTTCTTAGCGCATATCCTGTTCGTGGTGAATCACACATTCAACGCAATGCCACCTGAGAAATTGCAACACTACCTTTCTCTTTTCCACTTTTTTAGTCCACCTGTCATTTTCTACTCAAAATTATAAGTCAATTATTTGTGGAATTTGCTTGCACATGTGATGGTGTTGCAAGAATATCTTTTCTGGTGTAACGAAGCCATAAATTTTTGTTTGTAGATAGAGGTTTCAAGTTACCATCGTCTAAAGGTGTGGTATAAAGAGCTTAGTTGTCCTGGCAACAAGTTTAGAATGAGTCAGAAGTTCCCAGATTGGACATTTGAAAATTTTTCCTACTACTATGCAATGGTGAAAATGGCAAAAGTGAACTGCGTCACATATGTCACTTTTGATGTCACATATGTCACGCACTTGTTTTGATTAATTTCTTGGCTCAGCAATAGTTGCACTTTATAGATCTTACATAAAACTTGTATAACTTCTGTGGAAATAGTTTATGATAAGATTTTTCAGTGAAGTGGCCCTATTTCACAGAATTCTTGTGATATACCAATGCTGGTAAAAAGTCACTTCCAAAAAATGTCACACACGTCACGTTTTTTAAAATAAAAAAATAAAGAAAATGAATATATTTGCAAAGTTGCAGAAAAAAAAATTTTTCAAAACAAGTAATTACCAAGTAGTTTGCCACTGGTACCAAACTAAAATTTCAGAAATGCACCAAATGTATTATAATGAATTATCTTTGAAAAAATTGTCAAATTGTTACACATATCACATATGGAATCGCCTGCATGCACTATTTTCATTAGCAATCATTACACTGATATTGCTTAAAATGTTCGACGCTAAACTACACATAACTTCACCAATTTCCAACATGAGGAAAAATCACTTTGCTGATACCGTAGAGTAGTGTACCATTTTATTGAATAACAATTTGGGACCATAGTTTATGAATCTGTGCCTTCAGGTTGTGGAGCAAGAAAGTATTTAAAATATTGTTGACAACTATCTATTGATTTGTCTTCCTCATGGTATACTTTTTGCAATGCAGATTTTGATGAATGTTCTGATGAGAGAAATTCCTGCCATGACCCTTGGGGAAATTGCACGGACACACAGGATGGATTTGTTTGCAACTGTAAACTAGGATTCACTGGTGATGGCATCTTGTGTAGTGGTGAGCAGATTTTTTTTCAGTAAAAGACACCTTGTAACCCCTTCCTAATTGTCACACATGTGATAGACGCTGAGAAATTATGATGATAGCAAAAAAAATTTTGAAATATCTTTACCGATGGCCGAGATACAGAGCATTTTGAATTTTTGGCCACTAGATGGAATTCTTTGGGGCGAACGCAACCATTTTTTCATTTCTCACATTCAATTTTAGGCAGTAACTCTTTACCTTGATGGATTTTATAATGAAAACATGTTTTTCACCATATTTTGAGCCAAGGAATTCATTTTTGAAGTTAAAATATTGGTGAGAGGATTTCAACACAAAATTTGGGGTTGTAAATTTTCTTTAAATTTTTTATACCTGATCTTTGAGACAATATTTTGGAACGTTGGCAAAAAGTTGCCAAACAAATTTTTTTCCATTCAATATAGCAAACATGGTGCTATAATTTCACCAATTTTGACTGATGTAAGTTTTGTCTTAAAGAAGATATCCAACTTTAAAGATCACAAGAAATTTACGTAAAATGACACTTTTAATAGAATTCCAAATATGAATATCATTTGGTAGTTGTATAAGTTGCTGCAGTATCTTTAGCTTGTTTTGCTTTTTTCAAATTCTGAACATTAATTAATCATTCTCTGAGTTACTACAATATGGGAAGTATTGTAAACTGCTCACTAGGTAATGCTTTGGAGCAAGGATGAGGAACCTTTTTGCTATAATAGGTCGCATGTATTGTGGAATATCACTGGCGGGCTGCAAAAATTAATTAATTTGATCTTAAAATTCTGCCTTTGTCTTCCTAAGGAAAACAAAAAGAGAAAACTAGGTTTATGTCAAAGAGTGAGATGCTTATCTTGACTTACTGTCTGAGTCACTGCTTGTCAAAGAATTTCGTTTTGTTGTGATGCTATGTTCTAACTTGAGTAATGAAAATTCTGATGTGAGCCATTTTAAATTTTTACGCAGGCTGCAGGTTCCCCACCCCTTCTTTAGGGGACAAAGATAATAAACTTAACTTTACAAGAGTGAAGCAAGAAAATCTTGCTGAAATGGAGATCTGGGCTATGTCACTTGGATACACTTGAAAGTGTATTTATGCACCACTACAAATGGTTCATTGACAAAGCATTTGAGGAAAAAATTTCTAAATGCTGTGATGTATTGAAATGCACAAGAAAAAAGTCAATGCAAACCATAAGACAGGCCTGCACAACATACGGGCTGCGTGCGGCCCGCCCAAGCTTTTCTTGCGGCACGCGTGAGCTTTTTCAATTGTAGAAAATATTGCAAAAGCTGGATCCCGAATAAGTAATTGTAGTTCCAGGATTTCTTCCATACTACAACGAAATCTCTATATCGAAACGAAAGAAACATTTGCGGCCCACGGCAAATTAATGTTGATAATATGGCCCTTCGAGCTTTCTGAGTTGTGCAGACCTGCCATAAGATGACTGTTGCAATGGCCGAGGAACTTGAAAATGCAATCAATCAAAGTTTTACCAGGCTGGAAATAATTATATATGTGCTATTTGTTACCAAGAAGTTGAAAAAAGTGATGTTGACAGACTTGGTGAAAGCAGTTCTGAAATTAGAGAAGTTACCAGTGGTAAACTCGTTGGCTGCCGGCCTATGGTATATTCATACTTTGATTTCAGCCTTAATAACAGCAGTTTTCGGTTGCCTTACCAACGCCCTAGCTCCTCCGCCGATTGCGCTAGAGAGCTGTTCAACGGCTCAAATGGATCAGCCAGCCTAGTAGATAGCACTCGAAAAAAAACTTTTTGCCTGCGGGGTGCGGGTTTTTTGTGAGTGACGTCATAAGTGGAGGACTTTCAGGCCACCTTGGCCCACTTTGCCTGGCCCTGGGCGCCAACCGTTAGGTGGTAGTATTTCGCTGAAGTTTTTACTGGAAACTAGGTTACAATCTGAGTCTTTCGATACTTTGGACTACCTGCTGGGGTTTGGGTTCAAAAGTTGTGATGTAAGTTAGTAAAAATATTTGACTAATTAGCTATTAGTTAATTAATTTGTTTATTTTAGATCATAACTTTTGAACCAGAAACGCTAGAAAGTCGATCAAAAGCTCAAAAGACTCGGACTCGAGTCTAGTTTCCAATGAAAACTTCAGCGAAACACTTCGGCCAAGTGGTTGGGCCCTAGGCCAGGCAACATGACCAAAATGACCCTAAAACTACTTCACTTATGACGTCACTCACAAAAAACCCGCACCCCGCAGGCAAAAAATTTTTTTCGAGTGCAATCTACTAGACTGGCCGATCCGTTTGAGCCATTGAACAGCTCTCTGGCGCAATCGGCGGAGGAGCTAGGGCATTGGTAAGGCAACCGAAAACTGCTGTTTTTTTGCGAAAATCACCAGAACCACCCAGACGCCAAAGAGTTAACAGTGATGAAGAAAGACAATCTGCAAAACGCTACCTTGAATGCATACGAGATGCTTGTCAATGTGTCCAATTGTTACCTACAGTATACCAAAAAAGCAAAGGAAAGTTCATGCAAAGCAAAAGACACAGAAAGTGGTCCAAACACTGGAGGATACTTCAACACTTCCATTTGTGAAGAATTGTGTTACAATCAAGATCAGACTGAACATCTTGGGTTGAATGCATAGAAAAAGGATTCAAGTGATTTGCTCAATATGATGCTTGAATTTAACGAAAATTGCTTTCAGCAAAATCATTCCACAAAATGTAACAACTGCTAAAAATGAAGCCAAGATCGTAGAGTGTAAAAAATCTGCTGAATTATCTGAAGTATCAGAATATCTGGTGAGAGAATCACAATACCAAGTTTGAATTCAGCAGGTGGTATATTAAGAAACCAACAAACATGAGTAGAAACAATTTATCTCAATCAACACTTGAAGCTGTTGCTGCATTTTATAAGAATGATGAGTACTCTAGGGTTATGCCTAGCAAAAGTGATTGTGTAATGTTGCAGGAAATATTAATTCTTTGTAACTTGGAAGGAACTTATTTTGCATTTTAAGAGAAATATCCTGACATCAAAAATCGCCTTTCACGGTGTGTTAATGTTTTACATGGTGGTACACACTCAGTGTGTGTGCACCCAACACCAAAACACCATCTTACAATGCAATGCTGCAAACCTGAAGCAAGATTACAAATAATTGGTGTTTGTGATTATGTGCAGAACAGAAGATAAAATGAGCATGATTCACGGATGTGGGAGTTGGCCTGAAAAATAAATTTTATATCAATTTTTTAAAACAGACAAGCTGACAGGTGAATCTACAGATAATATAGTATACATGCAATGGCAATCCACTGACAAGCAACATTGAAAACCTTAGTTTATGTTCCATCTTTTGTAGGTATGATTTTGCTGATAGCAAATTTTCTTTAACTACAATCATCAAATTAAGCAAATCACTTCTTGAAGCCCTTTTTCAATGCATTCAACTCGGATGTTGAAAGTTTAGTCTGATCTTGATTGCAACACAATTCTTCACAAATGTGTTAAAAGCATTCTTCAGTCTTTGAACCACTTTCTGTATCTATTGCTTTGCATGATTGTTTCTTTGCTTCTTTGATATACGGTGAGTAACAGCTGGAGACACTTGACATTCATCCGGTTTGTGTTGAAGGTAGAATTTTGCAGGTTGTCTTTTGTGTGGTTTCTTCATCACTGTCAGTGGTACTGGTAACAGGACTGATTTGAGAGCTGCTTTCACAGAGTCTGTCAACATCATGTTTTTAACGTCACCTCTGCCTGTGAGTGTGGCGCAGAAAAAAACTGCCAACCATGTTGTCCTCAAATGTCCAATGCATTCACCTCCCCATGAACTGCAGTGTCCTGATGGTTCTGGATGATGAAACAATTGAATGGGTGCTAGACCTTGCTCCAAGATCTATTGCGGCCAAGCAGTGGATTGAAAGAACTGGCTCAAATGATGAAGTAGACTTTTTAAAGTTTTTGTTAGCATATCGCACATTATTTCCAACAAGGAAAAACTTTGATTGATTGTATTTCCGGTACCTCGGCCATTGCAACAGTCAGTCATCTCATGGAAGGGTGGACGAACTATGGCCCGTGGACCACATGCAGCCCACAAGAGCACGTAAATCGATATTACATAGTCTGTGTTGAAGAAATGTTCTAGTAATTTTAACAATGTCTATGTGTACGACAGTGTCAGTATGAAATAAACAATACAAGGTCATAATAATATTATGATTAGTTCTTATTTTGAAATATAAATTTTAACTGAAGTAAACAAATGTAATACATGTGGTCCCCGGCAGCAATAAAGTTTTGAATGTGACCCTTCATAGGAACTGTTTGCCCACCCTGCCTTATGGTTTGCATTGACTTTTTTCTAGTGCTTTTTAAATACATCACAGCATTTAGAAAAATTTTTCGCAAATGCATTGCGAATGAATCATTTGTAGTGGTGCATACATACAGTTTCAAGTTTATCCAAGTGTTGTAGCCCTGATCTCCATTTCAGCAAGATTTTTTTGCTTCACTCTTGTATAGATACGTTTATGACATTTGTCGCCTAAAGCTTTACTTAGTGAGCAGTTTACAATACTTTCCATGTGTGGTCTTCAACACCAGACTGTATTAAGTCTTCAACCACTTTTACCTTCAAACAGAAACTTAGAGACACCTCTTACATGAAAAAGATACATAGTTATGTATTTTAGCAACATTTCACTTAAACTAAATGCTGAGAGTTTCAGTAATTTGGGTAATGTAATTTTGTATGGTTACTTTTTTGTTTCTTGTTCTTTCCTGTGCACAACCCATTTCTTCGGCATGAAATTACACAGATTCTGTTTGAATGAGGACTGAAGATGTGTTAACATGAAACTAGTTTCCTGGTGAAAATAAATTGCGACTGCTTTGCTTGATGTGTGGTCACTGGTGTGATGTACTATTTTGCTAAATGATGGAAGGAAGCTTGTATCGTTGCAAAGGATGGAGGACCAACAGATTTCCTCAAACAGCTGGCTAAAAAGCTAGAGCTTGTTTTGTTGATTCTGATAGCAGGAGGCAAATCCGACATCAATTGAAAAAACTTTGAGAAGCAAGGAAAGACTTATGGACTGCTGCTTTAAATCTTTGGCATGGAAAAACTGACATTGTTACTTGTGTAAATCTGTGCACCAGCAATAGTGTAAACTTTATTATTTCTAACTAAAACCAATCTATTTGATTTTCCTCATTGTTTTCAGTTAACGTTAATTTTTCCAGACGTATTCCCATGCCTGTTACGGCCTGTTGAAGTCACGTGATCACCTGAGACAAGACCTTGTGATACAAGAGTAACGTCAATCGGAGTACTGTGGCCGTCTAGTGATAGGCGTTTGGCAGCATTGTTGACGGTCTAGTGGAGAACTCTGATTTTGACTTTTTTAATTTAATTTTGCCCATTATTCTTAGCAACAGTACAAGGTTTTTCTAATATTGTTTCATTGTCAACTTTCGCATAGGACTGAAGATGTGTTTAACACGAAACTAGTTTCCTGGTGAAAATAAATTGCGACTGCTTCGCTTGATGTGTGGTCACTGCTGTGATTTACTGATTTACTAAATGATGTAGGGAAGCTTGAATCGTTGCAAAAGGATGGAAGACCAGGCAGGAGATTTCCTCAAACAGCTGGCTGCAAAGCTAGAGGTGGTTTTACTGAAATTACACTCCATAGTTTTTGTTTTGTTTTTCTTCTGTACCTCATCAATTATTTTTGCTTTTTGACCACACCATATTTCTTCAATTAAATTTGACCCACTCCTTAGTGTATATAGGCATGCTCCCTTCACCTGTTAATTTACCTCACTGTGTTGTGTTTGCTTCAGATTTCCAACTGTTGTTTTTCAACACCTTTTCAAAAAGTGAAAAACGGTGTTGTCTGACTTGATGGCCACCATGGTCCTTCACCAATCCTGTGACACAGTGACACTCTGTTTACGTTGATCAGTTATTTTGCCATTGTGTTTTCATTTATTCTAATGTTCACTGACAATTAGTTTCCTTATTGCGTGATGGCTTTTTGTATTCTCTGTTTGTTAGCTGAGTCATTTGAAACAATCAAACCAATCATTCCACACAACCTAAAAAAATCAAGTCATTATGTTACGATACAATAGGAATAGCAGGATACAGGACGCTTGATGTGTAAACAAGAAAGCCATGTTTTCGTGAAAAAATGGAAGTTACTCGCGTACCACCTGGAAGACTTTGTGTACCACTAGTGGTACGCGTACTGCAGGCTGGGAATCCCTGATCTACAGCATTAGAGGACATGCTTTTGAACTAATACAGTTGTGTCTTTACAAAAATAAACAGTATGTTCAAGGGGGATTTGCTAAACAACAATCTTCCCAATCTGGCAGTGGCAATTAACGTGAAATAATTTATTACACACAAATAACACATTTTCGCAATACAGAACCACAACTTAAATGCAGTGGTGCATCTACTTAGGCAAAAGTCATTATGTCATGGAAGGGCAACTTCAGAAAATGCTTTTCAGTATAAAATCAGATTTTCTAGGCTATAGGTATCCTTCAGACCCAATAAAATTTGGCTAGTAGCCTAATGCAACTACTTTTTTAGATAGGGGTATGGGTAGCATCATGGAAAGTAAAGCTTGACCAATCCATTGGTATGCTAAGATATATTGGCTGATATGGCGATGTTGCTGATGCATCATACACCAGCAAAATTCCAACAACTTTGGCAACTTTTACTCATAAAAACTGCTCTGCTATTGTTCTTCATGGATTGTTTGGAAACCCAATTGCTATTTCATCTATGATTGATTAATGCAAATTCTGTCCTGTTCCATATGGAGCACAGCCCTCTTACTAGATCAAGTAGTGCATAATATTCAGACTGTTATACAATCATTTCTCTGAGCATGTGCCCCTAAAATATCTTAAGACAAAAAGGCTGAGTAATATAACAAAAATCTACTGAATTTTTGATTGAACTTTTAGATTTTTAGAACTACAAAGGTAGGCTTTGTTTTCATGTCTCAAAGTTAATTTGTTGTGGCAGTACAATAAATGTACCCCTTCAAACAAACAAATGTTCCCCTCGGGATACAGGAACCACTGGTCTAGGCAAACAGCTCTATGCTGAGTTTTCTTTCGCATAACTGTATTCACTATTTATTTTCAGACATTGTGACGGAATTGACTTAATTTTTTTTAGTCTATGACTTAAAAATGACCAAAAAACTAGGCCCTATGGCAGCGCTCTTCAACTGGTGTGGATTAGACATGGTGCGGACAGAAAAGTTGTGTCTGCTGTCCGCACCGCATCAGCAGCTTCTGTCCGCTCCGTGTTTGTTGTACATTACTCTGTCCGTGTCCGCGCTGCACCGCAATCCCAAAGTTTCACCCCCTAACAGCAATGGTGATTTGCACTCCCTCACCTGAAGCACTGTGCTTCTCATAACATTTTTCTCTGGGTGCAAGATTTGCCAATAAATGTGACAGTATTTATTTTGCTGCATAGTGTCTATTTTGCTGCATAGTGTCTATTTTGCCTCATTAACAGCACTGCTGGGGAGCTATTTTGCCTTTAGCTGAACTTGATCAGTTAAAGTGGTCACGTTTCATGACAAGTTCATAACACGTGACTTGCTCAGTTGACTGTGATGTCAGAGTCCAATGAACGAGTTTTGTCATGTCTTTAGTCCTGGTAAATTGTGAGCACCTTCTTGTCTGTGTTGCATGAAATGTAGGCTAAACCTTACACAAACCCTATCCCTAAAACTTGACCTGAACCTCGAAATCAGGGGTCGGGAACCTATGGCTCGCGAGCCAGATGTGGCTCTTTTGATGACGGTATCTGACTCGCTTGATATTTTCTTAACACGATTGTTACAAATGAAACTTTTCTGTAATTTTCCATCTATCTGACTACAAAGTCATCAGCAACACCATGCACCACGAGAAGTTGCATTAACAGTAAGAAGCATGTTATAAGAGAAAATTCAGACATTTTGCATTGTCCAAAATTATTGATTTTGATTAAAAATACGCACGTTAGTTTCATTAAGTGTTGAAAAATACTACTGTATATAGCTCTCACGTAAATGCAATTGAAAATACTGTATGTAGGTTTCATGGCTCCCTTAGCGAAAAAGGTTCCCGAACCCTGCTCTAAATCCTTATACCGTATTCGCAAACCTTAACCCGTTGTCTCTTTGCATATCCTATTTGTCATGTGGCCACATCAACCAGTGGTGTTCAACTATAGGAAAATTGCTAGCCCCAGCACGGGCACCATATATATAGGCCTACATCATTTGCCTCATGAAGAAAAACAGACACTACCTGTAAAGCTACAAAATGTTTTTAATTCTTTTAAATTGTCGCGCTACTCTTTGCTATTGTGTGCAAAGTCATAGCAAGCTTTTTCAGTTTCTATCACAATTTATCAAAATAATATGCTTGTTTTTGCAGTTGCACTAACCGACAGGCAAGCACAAATCCCTTTAAAGCACTGTTTCCACCAACATACATCCCCTGCTTGCATTGTGTCAAAGTTTTAGTGAGCATGGCAAGGTCACGGTGTGTTTATTTAATCCTCATTCACCCTGAATTTTGAATTAAATGTCAGTGGAGAGATGACATACATTCAGAGTGGTTTTGCCATACAGACATACGTTATACAGAAGATTGGGTAGTTAACAAACATTCAAACTTGCAGCCCTGAAACCATTTTCCTAGTTAGATGCCTACCAGTTAGCTGTCCAGAGTTCAGGATTAGCAGTTCGCATGCCAGTGCATCAGAGCCAGCTTGCCACCTGCAGGAAAACTAACCGCAATATTCTACCTACCAATCTTCGCTCAGAGGCATCGCGAAAACGCAGGTAAAAGCTGCAGGATAAGCCCGAAAAATAACTGTTGCTATCTAAGACAATAACTTCTGAAAAGTCTCTTCGTTTTGCAAAGAATCATCATTAGATGAACGTCCACGCGGTACACGGCACTGGCGTGGCTTAACACATTTAAAAGTCACCCGGCGTGGCAAAATCTTTCAAAACCGCACCGTGCGTAATGCGGTCGCGGCGCGGTTGACGTCTCTAGTGTGCATGGCGCACCCTAGGGTGCACCAAAATATGCGTGGGGTGCACCACTAAGAAAGGATTCACAAAAGTGCATCACAAACTTGTCACACTAAGCAGATAATTTGTACAAAAACTTTCTGTTAGCAAAAATAAACCATTAACCAACCAATGACTTTTAGGATTTAACCGAGACTTTGCACATTTTAAAGTGTGGTGCATCAGCATCACACCATATTAAGCTAATTGTAATTAGATGATTATTTGTGACTCATAAGCAACAGGCAACGAGCCATTATCAACTGAATTATGTAGTTGAGTTACTGAATTAGGGGACTTGCTTATTTAGGCCAGTGTACTTACAGACACGGGCGCAATTAGGTGGGGGACACAGAGGAAGTGTCAGTAAATAGGGTGCATGAGTTCGTCAATATCTTTAAGGGTGCATCGTAACAAAAAGGTTGAAGAGCACTGCTGTATGGAATATCATTTGGTCGCATTTTTGCACAGAATATATGTCACAAAAGCATTATCAGTCCAGCTTAGGTCAAAACACTCAAGGAAAAATTTCCAGTTTATCACTAGTCACAGCCCATTTATTGCATCACAGTCACATTTTGTTCCTGTGAACATGGGGTTTGTTCCTGCAAACGTGATGCTGAAGAGATACTTAGTAGCTTGTCAAACATTCAGAAAATGTCTGCTGCACAGCAACAAACTCTGCTTATTCATACATGCATGCACTTATCAAATTGATCCTGGCAATCAGCTGCACATATGCATTAACTTTCCATGTGGTGGAAGCAAGTATAACGCTGATGTGGAAGGTTGAAACTGAATCCTATTACCCACTTTAAATTAGAATTTTGGATTCAGATATTTTCAGATATGAATCCTTCTGGATTCAGTATTCCTATATACCCATCCCTGCATTTGAGGAATCAATTATTGCTGGGATCTCCCAAGGCTCAATTTTAGGCCCATTGTTCTTTTCATCATTTATAAATGGCCTACCAATTTCTAATATTATGAAAACTATACTATTTGCTGATGATGCAGTTTTAGTTCAGAATCATAATAAACTGGAAAAAATTGCAAAGCTCAGTTCATTGTAAAACGAAACAGGCAATTGATTGATTGGCTAACTGCAAACAAGCTCTTACTGAATATTTCTAAAAGAAAATATATCTTAATTATAAATAAAGATGTAAGTATATTTCTTTTTCAAAGAACTTTGTGTTACAAGTAAATTGGTGTAGTTGTAGATGAAAAACTGACATGGAAAGAGAATTGTAAATGGTTGTGTTGTACTCTATCCAAAGATGCTGGTGTACAATAAACTTAAACATTATGTTAATAACCAACCATTACGTATGTTGTACCACAGCTTAATAAACTCATAAGTACACTATGGAATTATTGAGGGAAAAGAGCAGGTTCATGTCATCTACAGCCAATATGGGTTGTTTTAAAACATACAGTGAGATGTTTGAACACATATGAGCTTGTGACTCATACAGTTACTTCCATTTATGAAACAGAAAATTCTCCAACTAAAAGATATATACAGTCCTGAAGTGAGCAAATTCACGTACAGATATACCAAGTCTCATCTACCAACTGCATTTAACAATTGTTTTAAACTCATTGCAGATGTTCATCCGTATAACATGAGACAAACTAAAACTTGACAACTGCTTTAGCAAAAATAATGTTCAAACTCAGGCGCTAAAACGATAAAGTACAGTGAAATAGAAATCTTGCCAAAAATTACTTTAGAAATAAAAAAACAAACTGCATTTGACGCATTTTACAGCAGAATTGTGTTTCATATTTATTGCAGAATATAAAAAGTGTATTGCTTGGGTACTAGAAAAGAAGTCTTGGTATTCTTTGTTGTTGGTGTGCATTTATGTAGTTATTTGGTGCTGTTATGAAAATAATTGAATCATGTAGTATTGCTGTCATAACTTAGTTTCTTTTTTGTTGCATCAAAGTCTCATACAAAGCGGTTGGATGTCTTTAGTTTCCATTCGCAAGCAAACAATGTGTCTATCAAACAGCAAACGAATTTCCATTCCCTTGCATGATTCAACACATCGACTGAGAATTCATTTCCCAAATACATGATTGGACGCTTTGTTCTCAACCTGCTTAAATTCTGTGACAACATTGCAGTGCTGCACTAGTTTAACTGTTGAAGAATTTCCTCTAGCTATCATGAATATTTCCAAATATGTGAAAACAGCAATTGTTTTATGTGGCAACATTAAATGAATGTCTTTTAGTGGCTTGATCTTGCCTCCAACACATATTACTTTCATAAGCCACTTGAGCACATTGCGCATATCAAACCTTATGACCAGTGCAACATACTTTTATTTACTGCAATAAATTGTTCCCTTTATACAGTAAGTAGCTTTGCCCTAGGGAAGTATGTAGTTCAAATGAACCCTGGTCCTTGGCAGCTTCCCATCCCCATGTGTTTTATAAATTGGTCAACTTGAAAGTCATCGTAGCACTATATTTTAACAACCGTGATGGCGACACTTAAGCATGTGACCTTTGTTAGTACCACACAGCTATCTTTCTTGTGTTTCATCAAAGTAATTGTGTTAGCGCCATGCTTTTTTACTACCACCACATTTCTATCTTCATGTTTTTTCATGCACTTGTGTTCCTTGATACTGCCATGCATGCTTTAGTGTACTTGGTTGCATGTGGCAGCGGAGATGCTCTACAATATAAGACTTCACCTGGTTTGGGTGAGCATCAGTATGCAGCTAATTGAACTAGTTTAGAAAAGGTTTCTGAGAAACATCGGGTGTTTTAAAAGGTGAAGGTATTGCTCTACTATCCTCCATGGACAAAACTTGGGTTTGAAGGCGAATGAATGAATGAGGAGGAATATTTGTGGTTATTATTAACATGATCATCTTTTAGAGAAAAAGATCACAGCAAGATTTTTCTTCAAGTGTATTTGTAGAGAATCAGTTCCAAACAAAGACAACACAATTTAAAGAAATTTTGTTTTGTGAAAGTGCCATGCTTAAATTTTTTCTTTGGGACAATATCTCATCATTTATGCTTGAGGCTGTCTTGTGCTTGTACTCTGCTTTCTGTCACTGGCTCAATATTTATATTATCTAATCTGCAAATAGCACATTTTTGTGATTACATTAGGAAAGAAAGGGTATGTTGTCAACACTCATCCTCATAGTCTGTATGAATAGGATAGAGTTTAACAGCCAAGTCAATGAGAATGTCACTGTTGGGGTTTCTGCTGCTTGCAACCAAGTGGGAATGAAAATTAGCACTAATAAGTCTGAAGTATCATGTTTCTACAGAAACCCAAGGCAGTGCACACTACAAGCAAGCGGAAATACAGTTTGCCAGGTGGAGAGGTTCAAGTGCCTGAGGGTGATATTTAGGAGTGACAGGAAACAAAACAAGGAGATTGATACAAGGAATAATAAGGGAAAGCACTTCTGCATGAGCCTTATCACTTTGTGGTCATAAACAGGCAGCTTTCAAATCCCACAAAGCTGTCAATTTTTAAATCTGTCTTTGTTCTGATCCTCACCTGGTCATGAATCTCACCTAATGACTGAAAGTGTACTACCTCAAGTGCAAGTGGGAGAGATGGGATTTTTGCAAGGAGTTTATGGCATGACACTTTGTAACAAACTGTAGGTGAAATTTGTAAAACCCTGAATGTTAAGCCAATTTATGAATGGAGAGATCCTAGCTGGATTAGTTCAGCCATGTGGCCAAAATGTCCCAGGAAAGATTGGCAAGGCAAGTTGTGCTGGTCACACCAACGGAAAATGGTGAAAAAGTCATCCAAGCAGCAGGTGCAGTGACTACATCACGGAACTTGCTTGTTCCCATCTTGGTGTGAATCAGGTGGAACTATCTGAGATTGCTGTTGACCATGAGATATTTCAAGTTGTTGCTGCACCCATGAAGGAAAGCATGAAACTGTATGAATTAGCAAAGCATGCTTCAAATTTTGCAATTACCTTTCCATCACGTGGTTGACTTATTATTGGATGCTCATCAAACTTTTTCTTCTTTTTTACAAACTGTTCCAGAAAATAACTTTCCATGTTGATATGTAAGTATGATATTTTTTGGCATGCTTACAAATCTAGTTACCTTTATACAGACATCGATGAATGCTTGGAGGGCTTGGACAATTGCCATCCTACTAATGCTGACTGCAAAAACAGCATTGGAAGCTTTTCATGTGCATGTCACAGCGGTTATAGTGGTGATGGAATTGACTGCATCAGTAAGTATTGGAGCACTTCTTTCATTTTCCAGTAATTTTCATCATTCTGTGCCATAATTTTAACAAAAACCTCACCCATCGTGTTCATATTTGTATATGTTGTAATGGAATCTGTAGCTTATGTTTGCAGTTCATTCAACTGTAAAAAGCATAATTTGCTAAAGTAATATCATGACTAGCTTATTGTTTGTGTTTGAACCAGCTCTGCAATACTTACCTCTTCTTTAGTCTAGTGGGGAAAGAATTGCTCAGTGTTGGGGTGAAAAGTAACTACCCATATAAAAATCATTGAAAAGAAAAAAAGCTTCAAAAGAATTGATGCTGTATAGGCATTCATTGAGATATCATTTGTAGCATATTTGTTCGAACCCAAGTCCTCAACCATGGTTAGCAGATTTGTTTGAACATTGGTGTTGATATTAGATACGACCAAAAGTTTGAAACAAATTCTATGAACTTTTATTCTGCATTAGAAGTAATTAGCATAAACACCTGAAAGTTGGTGACTGTTTTGGTAATGCATGTCTCTTCATAACTGTACATTTTGAGTTTTATTAGCTAGTTTGTTTTTACCCCAAATGGGTGCATTGACTTGGACAAAAAACTAGTTACCTTTTATGCCCAACAAGATTTATTCACCCCATGTTTGCATTTCTTGTATGATCTTGCTATGAAACAGACAAAGTCAATTTCTCAATTGCACTATGGAAAAAAATAAAAACCTTCATTTATTTTTTAGTGTTTCAGCTGTATTCTAGATGTGTTTGGCAATGATTTATTTGAAACCGTAAACTTCGAGACCAAGACAGAGACCTGGATACAACTTCAAGACTGAGACTTCATCAAAAATTCCGAAACCGAGACTGGAAATTCGAGACTGAGACTAGACTTGCAAATTTGTGGATTTTGGCAAAAATTTTCATAAAAATTTTGAGATCACTTTTAAGTTGAAGTTTTTCAATATTGTGGCATTTTTCTGACCTGCTTTGGTTGTTTCTACCCGCAATACAACAAACAAAAATAATTTTGATTTATAGAAGTTTTGCTAAGCCATTTCTTTGCAATGTTCAAAGTCTCAAGGCAATAAGCTGTGACCAAGACCTGTAATCTTTGAGGCCAAGACTGACACTTGCAAAAATGAGTCTCGAGATGAGTCTGAGACCAAGTCTTGAACTCCATCTTCGGTGTTTGATTACAATGGTAGCTCTCAAGCAATTGCCAAGTACCTTGTTTTCAGTCTAGAACAGAGTCACAGTTCTTAACTATTTTAGGCACACCTCCTTTGGTGTTAGTCATTGATACATACATCTCGGCTAACCTCAGGATCAAACACAAAATATTGAAAAATTATTTATTTACCATTTTCCTGTTTTTCAAGAGTGTGTTGCTACCACACTTGTGCCTCCCTTGCAAACTTTTCATGCCCCTCAGTTTAAGAACCAAGGGTCTAGTCTAGAAACTAATGAAATGGTGGTCATGAAACTGCATCATTATTTTTTTAACTGCTTCACGACAGTGTTTGTGTGGAGAAATAGAAGGTAGGTTCAAAAGACTCTTTGTTAGAATTGGATTACAGCAGGTTCACCTTTACAAATGGCCAGATATTTAGTTGCATGCAGCAATTGATGGAACCAGATACATTTAGTCAGATGAAAATAATACAAAGATTTTCTCTACCAGATAGAACATTTTATGTCACAGGTCCCTCAAAACACTGAAACATCTGTTGAGGCTATTCTCAAGTCTAGGGGCAGGCCAGCTCAAAATAACACCCTCCAAAAAAGGCAACATTTATGCACGGAAAAGTCATTACAAACAAAAAGTTTTTTTTAAATTTCCAAAGTGAGAAATAGAAGATAGGTATGTTAAAAAAGAAAGTCGAATCAGATGAGAAACTTGTTTGTTGAACCAGTTACCAATGCACCACTAAATAATCAGTTAAAGTTTCTTAAGTACTATGTATAAGAGTAAAGCTGAAGAAAGAAAAATCTGTGAGCAGCAAATATGGGGAAATTTTGCAGTTTTTTGACCAAGCCTTAAGCCTACGACTGGGAACAACTTTAAAAAAGCCTCTCTGAGGATACAAACAAGTGTGGAAATGAACTTCTTGCACAAAATACAAGTTACCTGTTGTGGGATTGGCCCTGAAAGGGATGCATATATTCTTCTCTGCATTAATTTTTGTTTTTATGGTCCAGATCAGCCAATACTTAAAATGCAGGCAGAAGAGAGGCTTGTTTAGTTTTTAACACATTGAACACTGGGTGGCTTCCCTTCCACTGTTACCTGGTGGTTTTGGCAGGAAATTCAAGTGCTGTCTGCTTTTGCAGAAGACAGATACTGCTAGGTGTTTTCCAGCTTTAGGCTAAAACAATAAGCATGGTGAACATCGTTTGGCCTTTACACTAATCAATTGCCATCATATCAAACCTTTTCCAAAACCTTTTAACTCATTTGGTGTGACGCTATGGCATTGTGTCTCGTATCTTACCATGCAAACTGGTGTCGCAAATCTGTATCGTATCTGGCCGCATTTCATTATATAGCGTAAAGTGTCTTGCTTGAAACTGCTTTGGTGGTTTTCGATTCATCTTTAATAAACTATAATTTATGAACCAGAGGAGCAACAGAAAAATCTGAGACACGAAAAAGCTTCATTTGTGCCACATGCGATGATATAGGTTTTTATTTCTGCGGCATGACTGTAACATATTACAGAGCACAACCACAGGTACAGCACCTCATTGGTACGACCTGTTCAAAAAGGATTGATAAACGATTTGAAAACGAATTTGTTGAAATTGTGGTACTATACTCAATACGACAGTCTTTTCACTGTGATTTGTTCACAGTAAACCACAACATATATCACTTTGTTGGCCTGGAGTGTGGGCACAGAATGTAATAGATTGCAATGCACCAGTAAAAACAATGATTTGTGATATGCCAAAAAGCAAGTAATTGTGGTACGACACACAAAAGTGAATCTATATGTTTCAAAGTGTGGTATCATGCACAGTGAGACCTCACATGTAGAGCTGTACAGCCTGGTGTCTTTGCGTTTAGCACACTTCCTTCACAATTTGCACTTTCGATGAGGCCCTTGTTGGGCTGTTGCTGTAATATCGCCATTTTCACCAAAGATGCATTTCACATTTGAACCTAGAAATACTCTCTATTTTACCTGAAATGTCCAAACAAAATAAAAAGTTTAGCAGCACGAAATTGACTGTAAACCAATAATGCTGGATTTCAATGTGAAATGTGTTTATCAGAGTGTGAAACTGTGGTGAACACTCAGTAATATGGCAAACAGCTACTCCACTTATCTCTTAATTTTCTTGAGTTGTGTGAACTCCATTGACCAAGAAACAAGCTTGACCAGTTTCTCCCACCAGTCATGAACCACCGGCATGATCAATTTGGTAGATGTTGAATGCTGTTGGCAGCAAGGCTTTGGCTTTGCTGGTAGCCTTTTGAAAGTGTACTCTATAACATGGGCCACTCCCTCATGCATGCGGTCTACACACGTTGCGATGCGCAGTCTCTCCCATATGCATGTTAAGTGTTAGGCTTGCCTATCGGAGCCACTTTTTATCAAAAGTTTCACTTTTTTTGAGACAATTAAAGCAGCTAACACTGGCATTAGCCAATTAAAGTTTATCCAATAAGCCTAAATACACTTTCGTAAAGGTTTATAATACATTATTTCTTGCTTTTCTAGCAACTGACAGCGTATCCAAGCACTTACATTGCACAAAATCACAGTTACTGCTGATGGGCCCTGGTCCCACCTAGGTGGACCAACTGAAAAACATGCTTTCAAGCAGCCTCTGAATCACAAGGAGTTAGCATTCCCATTCCAAAACCTAATATTCTGTAAACTCAGTTCAGGACTACATTTATAATTGTTCCCAGCAACGTCAAATGAAAAAATGTTTTGGACAGCAAAAACTAAATTTGTGTAGGTGAAAACAGCTGCATGGAATCGTTCCTACGTAGTTTTACACACCCTAGTACTTAAAGTGTTAAGCGAGAGCACGGCGTCCAAAAAGTTTGCCAACCTCCGGAAGTTTAGAAAAGAATACTTATGATCTGCTCAAGACTGCTTGAACTGAAGTGATCATTGTAACCTAGTGTTTTTACATGAAAGCATGCTGTAACTAAATCATTGGAAGTCAACAATATGGTTAAATACTTCTGAAAAAATCTGAATTACTTTCAATGTACAGAACACAGTCAACTGTAGATGAAAGAGCTGTAGTTTGTTTGACCAAGAAAATGTTTTTGGTCTTTTTGCCTGGGTAAAAAACTAGTGTTTTTTAATTTTTCTTCGGGAAAAGATAACCAAAAATTTCTATATGATAATATACTTTGGCCTGGAATTACCCTAGAATCAAAAGACCAAGAAAATACCTTAGCTTGTTTCGGAGATAATATAAACTTAAAATTTGTTTTTTTACCCCATTTGACTGACTCAAATAATTCAGGCCTGCAATAGCTCAATGGTAGAGTGGTTGCTTCTCACTTGTTAGGTTGGGTGTTTGATCCACAACACCAAAGTGAGTCAAGAGTAGCACTCCTTAGGCATGAACGTTCACCTCAATTCCCCAGCAATTAACAAATGTCAGGTTTTTGCTAAACAGACCAAAATAATAATGTAAATTGCAAAGAAAGACCAAAATAATAATGTAAATAATGTTGAAGATCAAAAGCAAAATTGATGTGCCCATTTTGCAAAAGATATTAACATAATGCAGAAAATAACAGTTAAACCACGCAGTGGATGAGTTCATTGGTTATGGTAAAATTCTTTTCACGGTGTGAATGGCAAGTTAGCTGATTGTGGCTTGGTCAGCTTATATGTTTGACAGATCAGGTTTCTTGTAAACATGGCAAGTCAACTCATCGTTGAGTTTAATGGTTGTACTTTAATTCGTGCGTCTTGAAAATTGTGTTATGGCATTTTTGATGGAAGTAATTCAAGATTTCAATCCAGATTCTGCTCCTTTGTTAGCTGTACTTCAACTCTTTGCAAGAAAGTAAATGATGGATAAATGTTTCAAGATAGTTGCACAGTTGCTTCACTAATGGTGTTTTTCAACAAGCCTCCACATAGCAGTTTGTCATTCAGGCTCAAACATTTGAGTCATATGTATGGCATTATTGTGATACCATCGGTGACATAATGTGTTTGACATCATCTTACTTCTGTCATTTTCAAGAACAAAAAATCAGACTGAACAATTCATTCAAGAAAAAATTGTATACCAACTGAGTAGGTAAAGTGGCACAAGTTGGCTGAAGATATCCTCCCAAAATCATATAAATACTAAATACACTGTGATGTCAAGTTATCCATGAATGCTAAAGAATGCTTTGTAACATATCTGTTTTTCACAAAAAATAAGGAGAATATTTAGGTTGTGAAAATATTGCTTTTGCTTTTCTATTTATCTGCTTGTTTACTCCATGCTGTTGAACAAAGTGAATTGATTTTGTGACAGGCTTGTCACAATCTGGCCAGTAAGGAATTAACAAACAAAAATTGATACCTAAAACTTCATGCACACATTTCTTTGGAATATTTTATTTGACAGGTACAGTGTATGCACATTGCACATGTCATGCTTGCAACACATAGAGCATACTTTATTGCATACACAATGTGTAAGTGACAGATTGCAGAAATAGTCAACCTGAAAGCGCTCATTTATAAACAGGAAAAAAACAAATGCACAAAACAATGTTTCTGCATTCATGCAATTACTGTTTTTATGTTAGAATGATTATTATCAACGTTTATGTCCAGTGATGGGATTCAACTGGTTTGCAAGAACCTGCTCTTGGAATTTCTGTAATCCCTAGAATTGATTGTTGGCTGAAGTCAGGGCTTCTTAATTTTTACCCAATAAACACCTTTTACATATAACTTATTTTGGCAAACCTCTCATTGACCTGTTACTAACTTTTAATAGTGAAAAACAAAAATAAAATCAAGTTTGACTAAAATTTCGTTCGAACGAGAACGCCATCACAAAGGCTACACTGACAACAATCATTGCTAGCTGGCTTTTTCCATGTATGCAGATACCATAGCTGTTAGGATTTGTTGTTAGAGAGAGAACCTGTTGTTAGTGAGTCCTGGAGTGAGAGAACTTGTTTTTAAAAATTTTGCATCCCACCACTGATTATGGTCTATGAAACAGAAGTGATAAGCAATTAAGCACTTTCAGCCTCTGTTTTCACTAAAATTTTATCAATTTCATCTTTTCACTTAGGGAGATTGATGATTGTGTACTATGCAGCCATAAAGTGATTCTTAAGCAAAAATGTCTGTTGGTAAATGGTTGTCTGGGTGTTGTTTTGATTTTTCTGCCAGCCACTGCCCAGTTTTAATTTTTTATTTGATTGTGAAGAAAAACTCAAGTTTGCTTAGCAAAGCATGTAAGTAGTTCAAGCTAGTGGCACAGCCAATGATTTTTTGAGCATGTGTGTCCCTATCGAATTGCTTTAATATCTGTAACTTAAGAGTAAATCTGTGTTGCATGGGTTTCAAAACACAGCCAGGTGCTTACTTGTCTTTCCAGATATGCTTGGTTCTTTTCATAAACACCTAATTACACATTAGAGAAACAATTTACTGCTGCACATGTATATGTGTGTAGTATGTGCGCATGCATTCAGCGTGTATGGATGTAGTTTGTATAAATATGTGTAGGCCTATGCATATTGTTGTAGTATGTTGCCTTATGCATACATGCAGGCCTATGCCCTACTGGAATTTAAGGCACTTTTCAATGTGGTTTTGTTTGCGACAGACAAAAATTTAGCACATTACATCAAAAACTTGTAACCATCCATCTGCCACTTTTGGAGTTTCATGCAAAAGACAAATTTGCATTGGAAAATTTTCTGCTTGCAGGAAAATGTTGTAGTAAACCTTGCATAACAAAATGCTAGATTCCACTAAAGGACTCATGTATGCATGCAAGTATGTATGATCTACACGCATAGATCTGCAGTCTACATTGTGGGTACATGTGTGCATGTAGCGTGTATTCATGCATGTAGACCTATGTGTGGGTGCGTGCATATATATAGCTGCACATTCAGGCTGCTTTACATGAAACTCACTTGGGCTGTACTTGAAAAGCAGGTTGTAAGCCACCCTATCATCTGTATAATATGCTGTTGTTAAAATTTAATCAGAAGCAAATTAGTAAAACTTTTTACTCATCTGTGGCAGAAGTGGATTGTTCCAATTTCCTGAGTATGTGCAATACTACAATTAGCAGTTGCTTGGAAACCACTGATGGTTTTGCATGCTTGTGTCTCTCTGGGTTGACTGGTAATGGTGACAATTGTACAGGTAAGATTATGTAGCCCAATCCATAAACAGAGATTAAGTTACATTTTTGCATAGCTAAGTTACATTTTTGCATAGCTAGCTATGGTTCTAATCTTAATAAATACTATGCAGTTAAAATCACTGCAAAGTTTTAATTTTAAGAAAGTTCTAATTCATGAATCACTGCATCAGCATTGATAGGAAGTTGCAAAAAGATCATGCTACTTATGTATATTCTTATGCTGATTGTATAAGTGATGGCTTATTCCAGTATTTGTTAATCATGTGTATGGTGCACCAATGTGTTCACTGGGGAAGTACTTCTCAACCAGCCGACTGTAAAGCAGTCGAAAATGTTATATTACAAAAAGTGAATGACTTCGTCAATGTGTATTGAGAATTACTGAGTTGCATTTTAAGCTGGTGGTCGTAGGCTGTTACTCTCTCTGATTGTCATTTTGTCAACTGTCACTTTTCTCTATGTGACAGTCATTTTTCATTGTGATTACATTTCCAAGCTTTGCTTGGAGCCAGCACAACTATCTGAGAATGCTGTAAACTGTGAGGTATTTTGAGTCCTCCTAGGGCTGCTTCTGTGACCTTCCCCAGAAGAAAAGTGGCATGAAAATTGATGAACAAAATCATTGTTTTGGGGAGGTCAGTGTTTGGTCAGGCAATATGTTTTGTTGCACAGTATTTTTTATAAATTTTTTGATGATGATAAGACAGAATTTGATAGAGTTCCTATATCTTCATCAGTGGCGGATTAAGGTTGTTTGAGTCCCCTGGCTGAAATTTAGAAAGGGGTCCTTTCTAGATATACAGGTATATATATATATATATATAACTGTCATTAATGATGCAAAAACACTAAATGAACTAGGGACTGGGAGCTCCCTAAATGGGGGTAGCCCCTGACTGTAGCCCAGTCAGCCCCTCTTAATCTGCTACTGCTCTTCATTTTTAAAGGAAAGCCAACAGATATGACCAAAGAAATGATACGTATCCTTTATTACTCTTTTACGCAAAAAGTGAACAACTGAGTAGCTATCAAGTTGCCCAATGCCCTGTGCGCTGAACCATTTGTTTTAATGCAAATGTTGTTTAAACAACATGTTTTACTGTGATAATCAGCCTTCACAAATCCAGTTTTTTTTTCAGTTACAAATTTGCAAAACCAGTTGCAAATTCCAGTTACAAATCCAAGCACTTCTTTCGCTGCTTACACATAGCTGCTGATAAGAAACAGTGTAACTCATATAATAAGCAAGTGATATTCCAAACCCAAAACAAGAAACTCAATGTCATCGTTGTAGTTGTCAATGCCCATATGCAGAACTTCACAATCTTGTGGCACCTTACTTGTGGTTATTGAAGTCAAGGAAATTTAGTTTTCCAACTCCAGTGTTGAATGACGAGGAGATAGTAATTGTACATTATTTATTCTTGTAACACAGTGTTCCCAACCCCAGGCCCGCGGACTCATTTGAGTCTGCTTAAGGCTTTGGTTGAGTTTGCAGGATGATTTAATTTGGGAAAACAACTTTGCTTTAATGCCATCTACTTTATGCAATGGAAGTGTTTATTCGCACAGTGTTTGTTACCGCATACTCTTGCTTCTGCTGCAACAATGCACCTAGCTCGTGTGAAAAATTTTGTTGTTCCACATGGTATTCGTACATTTTGATACAGTGTAGTCAGGAACTTAAGTGTAAAGTTGTTGTCTATACTATGGTTAGCTTTTACTGTCTTAGTTTATTGTGACTGATTGAAAGCAGATGCTTGAATGTAACAACTTGAAACTTGCATTTGCTTCAAGGGAAGTAAACCGTATTATCCAGCCAAAATGCCTGTTATGCATAGAAGTCTTTGATCACAGCTCTGTCAAAGAAGCTGCACTATGTCAGCATCTTGAGTCTATGCATGTAAAATACATCAAAAACAACTTTCAGATTTTTAAAGAAAAAGAAACATTAGTGAAGTTGCATTTGATTTACCAATTTACTTACAAGTACTGTAGCTTGTGAAGTCGCATTGATTGTCAATTTACTTGGAAGCATTGTAGCTTACTCCATGTGCTTCTTTTTTTGTTGCTTGGAAAATTTCATGAACAAAAGCTTCTAATTCCACACAGCAGGAGAGAGTTTGGTTAAACGACCAGCCATAAAAAGGGCAGGATAACATACAGTGACTCCGTAGCTAATACAGTATGGTTCCTTTATCAAACAGAACTATCAAGTAGCATGTCCAAGAACTCTCAGTTGATATTCTGCAAGAAACTATTGCTACTGCAGAGTGAAGTGGAGATTTTATTTTACAGTTGAACAAGAAACAAATTTAGAAAATGATTTAAGGCTAATGGTTAACGAGCGATACCATGTGACCAAGGTCAACGTGGAACAATTCTTCTTTGTTGTTCACTTGCCAAACATACCACAAGAGAAGAAATATTTAAGAAAGTATATTCCTTCATGAAGAGATTAACATTTTTTGTGGACTGACTGAAAGTCTGTTAATGCCCTTGACGTGACAATTTAACAAAAAACAATTTATCGAACTGACAGTTCATCAAACCGACAGTTAGTTGAACCAACAGATCATCGAACGACACTTCATCGAAAGACACTTTATCAAACGACACTTCATCCAATGACAGTTTATCTATGGAGCGACAGTTTATCGGGCGACAGTTTATCGGGCGACAGTTTATCGGGCGACAGTTTATCGGGCGACAGTTTATCGGGCGACAGTTTATCGGGCGA
>Ga0210059_1001228_pt1 | contig 37854 bp, 34 predicted proteins | sample Ectturendosymbi2_FD_188042 | JGI IMG/M metagenome (GOLD analysis project Ga0210059, IMG submission 188042) | Ecteinascidia turbinata endosymbiont from Florida, USA - Sample 2 (SPAdes) (version 2) | ecosystem: Host-associated > Tunicates > Ascidians > Unclassified | place: Key West, Florida... | reverse complement strand
CTGATTTGAGGACAAACAGTTGCAGATTATAAAATGTTATCTTTTCACCTTTCAATAAATGTAATCATCATTGTGGTATCATTTAAAATCCTGGATTTGTGCCCAATCGCTTTGTTTCAACAATTGTGAAACACCCTGTATAGCTAAGCTCTTTCAATAAGAAATAATGGCTGACATTTAACAAATCTTTACTTATGTTTGTGTAAAGCAGTTTTAATAATTTTTGTTGTGTTATTTTATCAATTTGTGCTCCAGTGTTATGTGGAAAACATTTAGGAAGTATTGAAAATTATGAACATTGCTTGTTATATTATTTGCTTTCATTTTATGCTTTCTACTATAGCATAGACCCATTGTTCTTTGAGCCAAGTTTTCCAGTTGCAAAAAAATTTTTGTAAGATAATTTGATGCTTTTCTTGGAACATCTGCAGAAGTTTCAGACTGGTTGATTTTTGTATTTTAGCTCTATAGCATGTTATTCTTGTAACTGTATATCTTGTATTGTTGTACATACCTTGCAGAAACTTCAGAAAAATCCGAAATTAATGAGATTTTGGCAGCCCATGCCATAGCGCAGAAAAAGCAAAGTGTTTCTACAGAAGCAAGTAAGATATGTTGGCTTGGTTGCATGTTTGCATAATGTGAGTACCTTAAAGGCTATTCCATCTGACAGCAAATTCACACTTGTTTCTGAAGTAACTTGGGGGAAGTATCGTTTTGTTGCATTTTTTGAACAGTTTTGATTTTCATGTACTCTAAAATAAAATGTTATTCTTATTAAACCTGTTGATCCATATGTTATAAGCTGTGTTTTTAATGCACAAAGCTGTCTTTTCAATGCACTGCAAGCTTGTAGCTTAAGAGTTTTTGCATGGCTGTGTGCCAATGCTTGATTATTGCTTTTCTCAGAAATTGTCAGCACGTAAATGTATTTCGTTTTTTTTTTTTTTGTTGAAGTCATCAGGTTTGTGTTGAATTTGCTCTGTAGCAATGAATACTTTTTTGTCTTTAACACCCTGGTCTGTGGCCTTCGTCTAAATTTGCCTCTGGGTATATAATGTGAAGAATACAAATGTATTGTAATAAATTATTAAGATGTAGTTTTTATTGTTGGTCCAGTCGTACATTGCTATTGTTCCTTCATTGTATAAGTGTTTGATTATAGAAAGCTTGTTGTTCACAAAAAGTTTGTGTTTACTATAGAGACTTACATAAAATATTCTGAAAATGATTGGAAAACAGTGGACGTATTGTTAGATTATCCACGTATCTCCATTCATTGCTCTTTATTCATCTTAGCTGGATGCTTTTATCGTTTTCTAAGACAACTAACATATTTTGGTGTTATTAGAAATATTGTTTTTGATCTAATTTTATTGTGAATCTGTGAAGAGGTGAAAATCTGTGAAGAGGTGAAATCTGTGAAGAGGCTAAAGATAATGACGCCTGCTTTTATTGTTAAATTTTGCACGTCTGGTGGACAAATATTTTTAAATTGAATTGTTTCCTTCCCGCTTTATCAGTCAACCTGACTGACTTCCAAGTTGTCTGAGCCTTGTGCTGCTTGAATTAGAAATCTTGTTTTTGTAGACTCAGCTCCTGAAGCAAACGTTGTCAAGGAATCAGTGATAGCCATGTATAGCTCTGTTGCAGATGAAGAAGACTTTGATGAATATCCTTTTCAGAATTTAGTGAATGTTGTTCTATTTTTCTACGTGTTCATAATATGTTGCTGCAATGACGCAAGCTTTCAATCGCAGGTGAAACTGCTTTAATGTGCAACGGTGTTTCTGCACCATCAGATTTGTTAATATCTTCAATCCAAACACCTCGTTTTAATTCAGCAAGCCACAAAGACTGTGCCATAAATAGTGCTTCTTGTGGTTTCAGTCAATCTGCACAATCTTAGGTTTGTGGTGTTTAATGCTTGTCTTTTTTTATCGAAAGGGCAGTCTTTCTTCCGTATGTCTCCATGCGGTGAAAAAATCTGTTTCTCTACTTGTGTCAGTTGCCATTTGTGGAGCAATTACACCAGTGATTACTATAAAATGGATGGCCAACCCATTGTCTCTGTCACGCGTGACTTAGCATGTACTCGAACCTGTCGACAAGCAGGCAAAAGCATTGGTTTGTGTGCGTACTGTGTGTAGGACAAGTGTTAATGCACGTTTTTGTAGCCCTTCCGCAAGATATACAATTCTGCACCAGTTGTGCATAGGCGTTTACTATTTAGGCAAACTACATTCATTTTATCTAGCTTTTTGGATGTATTGCTAATGGTTCTTATGGGTCTTGTTATTATCGGCCTCAACTGAAGGCAATGGGCAAACAAGCCTTAGAGCCCTAGGTTAATAGTATTTATGTTTAAGTTTTGCACTCACAGAATCGGTTTTCTCCGTGATGTGTTTAGACTTTTGGTTACACATTTTTTCTGCGGGATTTACAGTGCAAAAGTACTAGCAAACTTCAAATAATATCTCCTTCATTTGTGATTATTTGTCTGATTTACTGGAGGAGGTACTGAAAGCAGGCCCGGATTTACAATGGGACCAGCGGGGCTTAAGCCCGGAGCCCCGTATTTCTTCCAAAAAAATTTAAAATCCTGCTGAAATAGCTTGCAACCTTGCCACACAAGCTTTGCAAATGCCAGCACCTAACCCAGTTTTTCAACTTGTCTGTAATCTCCATAAATCAAAGTACTGCATTGAATTTCATATACGTTTATAACATCGTTAGGGGTGATAATCATAATGTAAATTTGCAATGAAAACGCTTAAGTTGAGGCCTGTTGTGTTCCTAGCTCATCTGCGCCTGCTCTCAGAATGTCTTCAGACTATAGCGTGAGATTCGCCGAGGCTATTTTCAGGTCTATAATTAAGAACGCTATTTAAATGCTACAAATATGTTTTATCTAAACGTGTAACGTTGTTTTTGACACAATATGTTTAGAAACGTTTTAGTCATTATGATGAAACCTGATAAAAATCACCACATTTTGAGTGAGTTTAAACTTTTCACAGCTTGTTATATATCAATACAAAGTGTGGATTGGAAAAAGGTAAAATTGTTATGCTTTGGTCAGTTACAGTAACATCTGATAGCCAGAAAACTTTTGGGAATATTTACATGCTTTTACTCTACCACGTGACATTAGTGATATTGACCACTTCTGAGCTACTTTCAGGTTGTTTCAACCATACCACATACACAGAAATGGTTTTGGACTTGGTTTCGTGAGAGTGCCGCATTATGCAAAAAGTCAATCTTGCGTGAAAGTGGTGTCACCTGAACTGCGACAGCGCAGGAGCCAGAGTTGCCATGTCTACTTTTTGCCAAGGGGCCAAATCTAGTCCAGAAAAGAGCTGAAAAAAGTCGGAAAAGTTTTTAGTCATAATTAATGCCATAATAAGACAAAAAGAGGGTATTGCAGAACAGCCAAAAGAAGAAAATCGAAGTATACGAGAATGACACTAGAATATATTGGTGGTTATGTATTGAAGGCTTTGGAAAAATTTTCACAGAAATCTGAGGTTACTTTAAGCTTGTGCGCTGTTAAGCCTACTGGTGGCTTAATGCCTAGGATGGAAAAGTTTGTTGTATGTGAAATAAATCGCCTGGTATCCAACTGCAACAACACCCACTGCGCAGTTAGCTTTGCTTTTTTGGACAATCCTTACTGAGTGTGAGAAAAGAAATTTGAGTAAATGCAGTTGTAGCTGGTGTGTTGTTTCAGTGTTTGCCCACCTCTTTGTGTTTGCTTGACACCACACAGCAAAGTATGATTAACAGAATAGCTGTTCTATCTGCTATTGGCGATAATTTTTGAGCAGGCTTTCTGCAATACTTTCTTGAAAAAGTGAAAGTCAATCGTGCCAGAGATGACCTGACTTAAGAAGTTGGACAATGTTTCAGAAGAAAATACAAACTCGAGGAACGTCAAAAACCGTTGTTTTTTTGCTCGGTATTAATTTTTAAGTTATGTTACGATGCACCTATGCAGGTTGATTGTGTGAAAAACCCAATACGAATTGAAAGCAACTCAAAAATGGAGTTTTTGGAGAAAATATTATCAATCGTTGGTCGATTGGAAAATGTGTGTGCAATATCAATGTTGAATAATAAGCTTGAAATGCAAACATTTATGTTACCAAAAATACACAGAAAGGATAGTCTAAACCAGTGGCTCTCAACCTCTTTTGGCCCATGGATCATCCTTTTCAAACCACTCTGCTGTGCTGACACTTAGTGAAGAACTAGTCGAAACTGTTTTGCACAAGGTTACTATTTTCAGGAAAGTTTTATCAAAGATTTATGGAACTCTCCGTGGAACACTAGAGATGTTGAGAATCGCTGGTCTAAACGTACTGAGGCTAACCCTACACTACAAGGTTTACTTTTTACAACAAAAAACTACATCGGGTTGTTTTTAAAAACTGTTGCGACTGCCATCCTCTGTCCTATGTCTGTTTACATTCCTTCACTCAAAAATTGCTGAAAGCGATTTTGGGAAATCTAGCGAGCGCCCGTCCCATGATTGATTATTAAATCTTAATGAAATATCGTACATAAGCAAAAAAATAAAGTTACAAAAATCAGAGGTTCTCGCAATTGTTAGCTGGTAAATTTGTATTCTATTAGCCAGCCTAAACATGCGTAAAGTGGTCAGTGACCTGCCGTTTACAGCATGTGCATTGCTAACCAATGAGCTTCGGAATTATTGGATGTGAATAAGAACCGTTATTAAGGTAATGGTAGACTTTCAGCTGCCTGAGTAAAGCAAGTTTGCAAAGATTCTCTACCCACGTTTAGATCAGGAATTTCTAGCTTCAGCAGGGTATTAGCTCTTCACCTCCATGAGCGAATTTTCTTTGGTTTCGGCAGTGCCATAGCTGTTGTGAGCAGTTGAAAATCAGTCGGTACTATTTTTGCTAGGAAACAACATTTTTGGCTTATAGAAAAAGAATGCGGTCTACAAACCGTGTACATAACCTACAAAAATCAAAAAATTAGGAAAAAACCCACATTGTGGATTTGCAAAGACCGCAATAGCTGATAATTTGCGACGCTGTACAGTTTTCATAATGCTTTTCCCTGCAAATGCATACGCGGAGTAAAGGCGCACTGATGCGTGACCATAACAATGAAGACAATGGAGTTGGCCATCCATTTTATAGTAATCAGTGATTACGCCCAGTAATTGCGAAACTTTTGCCGGCAGTATAAAGTAATGCCTTTGTACACACTTCATTATATTTAACGCCGCAAAAGCATCAGTCAGCAGCAAGTCACTGATGACGCTCTGGTCGAATGCGTGATGCTTTAGTCTTGCAAATCTGCCAACATGTGTGTGTTCGCATGCAAACATCTGGTAATTTCTACAGTTTAGTCATATCGCCCATCTCCTTCATATTGATATTCTGTGGACAGTGTTGAAATTCCATTGCCAATAGTATTTTTTTATTGTGATACCGTAAAACAACGTTTTTTTGTAACTGTCCACTGAAGACTGATCGCCTTTGATCAGTTTGCAACGTCAGTGTTTCGCATTTATTTGAAGTCTTTTTGTATGAAAGTTATCGGCGTGATAGATAGGTATCTGCTGCATACTTGATCCCGATTCAAGTGCAAAAAACATTTGATTCAATTGCTTTTGCAAGAGAATTACATGTTCACTTTAGCGTTGATAACCATGTTGTTGTGTGGTGAATGCATCGCATTTCCAACCTCTTTTTTACGGTAACCTTTAGTTTCAGGTCCATATGCTAAGAATGAGTCGTAAGGGGATGGCGAAAAATATTTTGCTCGTCATAACGTTTTACTGTGTTTTCAAACAAACAGAAATATTGTTTAGAGCAGTCGTTCCCAAAGTGGGCGGTGAGAAACTCTAGGGGGGCGGCGAAGCAGAAATGGGCGAATGGGGGGCGTTGAAGCAGAAATGGTCGGTTGGGGGGCGATAGGAGACCCAGTTAATAATTACATTTCTGTTATCTTACTAACTTTGAGTGACCGAATGTCATAAAAAACAGTACGATCAACAAACATGTATGCATGTAATTTGTAAACAAAAACTTAGCGTTTTGGAAACAAAACAGAGGTGAAATGCTAGGAGCTAAATTGATGAACTGCAGTTTCCTTCACTAAAGGTAGGCTGCACAGTAGAAGTGTTCTCTATAATTAAAGGATTATGATTGGAATTTTCGTCAGCTGTACTTCTTGGCACGGGTAAACTGCTACTTAACAATGCCCGTTTCGTTACAGTGACTATCACCGGTCAAGTTTGAGAATGCACGCTTGCACTTGGGCTCAGCCTGTAACCAAAAGCGTGAGCTAATTTTGGGTGGAGTGGTTTAATGATCACAAATATAATAATAACCTTGTAGGAGTTCAATTCGAAAGTAGAAAGGCAAATTATATTTTTTGCAGATAGTGTTAGGTGCCAACAAGAATAAGTTACCTGAAGGGAATCGAAAAGATTCTGGAAAACAGAAGTGTGTTTCAGAACGCACTTCAGCTTGAGCAGCCCCAAGGAAATCCAGGGAGAGAGAGAGATGGTAGAGCCAGTGGACGTCTGCAAGTGTCACAGCTATGTTCAAAAACTTTAAAAATATGCAGATTAAATTCAATCCTGCACTGCTCCGAACTCAAAATTCACTAAAAATGTGGCAGAGTATTAATGGATTGATTGATCAAAGGACACCAAAGTGTTTAGAAGTGTTCTGCTAAGTTTAGGCAATGTGGTGCACTCGGATAATGATGAAGAGAGTTTGTACGCCTGTTGCTGCACACAGAAGGTGACTGTCGAAGGGTGTCATAGATACAGTATCTTGGCTGTCACAGTCCACAGATATCTTCACGAAGTTCAATGACGTTAATTTGCAATTGCAGGGGAATGGTGTTAACCTCATTGAAGCCAAATCAGCAATCTTCACCTTCTTGTCCAAGTTTAATGCTGTTCAAACGAAATCGAGCCCTTCATGAACTCTAACAGTTTCCAAATCATTAACTCTAACAGTTTCCGACTGTTAAATGAGTTAATTTACTAAATTAAGTTTTATAGTGAAATGCATCTTTGTGCTCATTCTTGTTTTAATCATTTTCAAACATCCCAGATATGCAATACGATGTGTGCTGGGCATGGTAGGGGGGCGATAGAAATTTGTTTGTCAGAAAAGGGGGTGCTAGCCAAAAAAGATTGGGAAACACTGGTTTATAGTAACAAATGTGGTTTGGTTTTGGGTTTATATACGTTCAATATCTTGGTGCCATTTAATCAGACTACGCATTGTTCCAGTACACGGGCATCCGCAGAAGTTTTTCCATGGGGGCGAAGTCGACATTTTGCTTATCATTTTCAGGTTGCTGACGATGCAATCCAAATGACCACTCACGAAACGCTTTACCATTTCTATGCCACGAAGAAAATGCCCATGTTTCGGCAACAGTAACAAAAATGCACTTCGTTGGCAGGAGCAGGCAGGTATGTTACGATAATTCACACAAAGGCTATCTGGAGATATTCGAAGCAGAGTGCTTCTTTTCAAAAAAAGCATTGCGATGGTCTTAAACGAAAGAAGCATTGGCACTGCCTGTAACGAAACCACAAAATATGAGTATTTAATCTAGCAAGACTTGTCAGCGTCACTTAGTGGATCTCGTCCAAATCGATCAACCACCCTTTCAATAAAACCTTGCTTGTCTGTGCTGATTTTTTCACGGTGAACGCTCATACATCAACCGGATAAGCGTTCAGTCTCACACCATGCGGTGGGTAAACTTGTTCAACAGAAGAGTCATTGGCAGAAAACCAAAAACACCAGCGAGCCGCAAAATTAAGTTTGTAGTGTCAATACAAATGCGGTAAAGAATGTACGTTTTACACAAGATGACCTACAAAATAAACGCATTATTTATCAATATTAGGTTTTTTGAATTGTGTCTCCGACCATCTGGACAATACGTTGTTAAGCTGTGCAAATTAATTTTCCCAAGTGTTCATTTCTTCGGGTTGCGGCATGTTTTGATTTTACGAACTTCATGACAGAGAATAAAAATCAAATCAACAGCAATACGTCGCCCTAAACACAGAAATGAGTCGTACACTGGTCTTTTCAGTTTTGGGTATTTGCTTTCTGAAAACTGTCGCCACAAGTCAACTGCAGAGTGGCATTGACAGAATTTTTTAGACACAGGTCTTCTTGCATTTCGGTTAGTTTCATTTCTACAGCAGACAAGTTTGTGACAAAACGATTGGCGAACTGGATAGCCATCACCGACTACATTAACGATGAATGGACTTATAAGCAATGCAAAACCTGGTTTTGACTTCTGCGTATAGTCAAATCTGGCTTGGAACTCCGCCAGTAATCTTGCAATTTATTTCAGTATTCTTCCACTTTGTGGTCTGAAATTGCCTCTTCGCGAAAAGCATTCGTTCTCATTCTAAAAATGTGAAAATGACAGAATGTTTTAATTTTGTTCTGGAAACTTAAGTAGCCTAACTTGAGCTTTAGGTTCATTGCGTTTTTGGTATCAAATCTCGTAAACTCCTTGGTAATTCACCTTGCGTACTCGTATAAACACACTGATAAATGAAACAAACATTGAGGCGACAACTCGCTTTTGAGATATTGCTATTCAGCTAGAAGAGGCACACAAAACATTGTCGGCTAGCGCAGTTTGCCCGCCATTAAACTATGCAATGGACTTTTCAAACTTGTGGAAGCATTGCTACAGATTCGCGAATACTCGTTTTCACACAGTATGAAACTGCTGTACGCGCGTATCCGCTGTCACCAGTTGCTGTGTAGCTGCATTACTTGTCAAAGATGTCTGCGTTAAACAGTCACATGCGGCAAAACACCTATCCACCATAACTTGAAGTGAACCTCTGTTGTTGTCATGTTCTTGTTACGTAATAAACACTAACAGTAGAACAATCCGCTATAATGATTAACAGTAGAACAATAAAGATTAGCACTAGAACAATCACCTCGCAAGTTTGGCAATGGCAACCTGCCTCTGCAAGCAAAGGAGCGGAAATGAATGAACTGCAAGCTCATCACTGCATGATACCAGAACAGTGAACCTGGCTGTTGTGCAATGTGAGTGTCATACCGCCAAAAAGACTATCATTGCAGGAATGAAATCAATTGATTGGCATTAAGCTGCTGACTTCAGGTTTTTTAGAAATTTTTGGTTCTTAGTTCCATTTCCAGAGGGGCTAATGCCCGTTTTGCCCTCCCTGCGGATGCCCATGTGCATGTAGATTGCACAGTGACTTACATTGACGGTCTTGTTTAGTTTGTAAACGTCAATGCTTCTCTGATGTTGATGGCCTGGTTCTGCTCGGCGACGAAGGTTAGGCATTTCAATTTCTTTTTAAACTGCTATTAGTCAAAAATAGTTTTATAACCTTTATGCGCTACTGGAGTTGTCATGGCTGATCCTTAACTCCCGGCGTCCTGCACCACGACAACCCAACCACAGAACAACGCCACTCGCACGATTGGTGAGTATTGTTGTTTCGAATGTTGAATAGTATTTTGCCATGTTTTGTTGTTGACCTCGTGATAGTGGCATTTGTTACAGTAACATCCAGCGTTTTTAGGCATTTAAAAAAACACTGGATGCCACAAAACAAGGGACCGAAACGGTCTCTCACAATACAGTAGAACCTCACTGCACAACCACCGCCAAAATACACCAAAACCTTGTTTTATGACCATCTCGGTATTCAGATGAAATAGTTGCGGTCTGTCAAAATGTCTTAACGGTCTTCAAGGCCAAACCTTAAAAAACCTGGTGGCACCCGTGAAAGGGGCGCCCATGATAGTGACACCCGTGACAGTGGCACCAGTGACGTAGTGCTGAGTTTATCCAAAATCGTGTCATTCGAACAAAGTCGAATTCGAATCCTTCAGTGCTGCCGTTAGACGCGATCACATGTCCCGTCAACTGCGATGCGCGATAATCCTTCGCCGTTTGTTGTCAAACATCCGACGACTGGTTTTATGATTTACTTTTCATCCATCGTCGTCGGTTCCCGCTCGTGTCCGAGCACGGGATTCGTCTGCCATCAGGACTGTGATGCTATCTGTGCTTGATGACGGTGGCCAATAGGGCTTTGAAGGTCCAGCCTGTGATGAAATAGGCGTGGGAGTGGTCACATGGTATAGACTGCAGTGGTTCTCAAACTTTTTGAGATCGCGTACCACCTAATATTTTTTTAATGTTCGAGTGTACACCCCTAGTTTCAGAAGAACGTAATTTGCTCAAAATATACTTAAGATTAATATAGCAAATAAACGAATTAGCAACATTAGCATAACACAACAACGAATTATAACACAGAAACGAATTAACAAAGCTTTTCAATATGACAGGAAAGCTGCTCGCGTACCACCTGAAAAGCCCTCGCGTACCACAGTTTGAGAACCACTGGTATAGAGCAATGGTTACCAACCTGGGGTACATTTGCCTATCTGAAAGGGTACATTTAAGGTTAGCAGTTAAAGGGAAAAATATATCTGTATATTATTTATTTCTAAATGTGCGTATATCAGCGAATATTATTTTTTAAAAACATTTTATGCTTATTGATGGTCTATAATTCTAGGGGTACATGCTCATCTGCCAAATGCTGGAGGGGTACATGGTCAGAGAAAGGTTGGGTAGTCCTGGTCTAGAGGGAAGGGGACGCGGTTGATTCTGTTTTTCGTATCTTACTGAAACAAACATTTTCATCCAACCAATCCAATCCTCTAAAACCACTCCTTACCTTTCCTGTCAGTTCAATGTATTCGAATCAAGGTTTCGGTTTCCATTGTTCCTCAACAATGACTTGCATGAACGCGGGCGACGCTTGTGATTCCCAGTTATTTTCGACTTACAGCTGCCAACATGCTCAAAAAACAACAAAAAAATCGGTGTTTTCATAGTGCCGGCTTTACTTGTGTGCATTAGACCAACCGATATTATCGTTTAGATTTGAAAAAAATAGTTGTTTTTATCTTATACACAGATTTACAATTTTTTGCTGGTAAGCCACTATAGCAGGGCGTTTCCTAAAGGCTGCCATTGTTCGCAGACGACGCGCTGCAGTTGTTCAAGAACACAAACGCAGAAACTGTGACGAAGGCCGAAAGACAAGAACGCCTGAAGCAGAAGGAAGAGGCTTCGAAGAAAAAAGAAAAAGACAAGGTGTGTTGTGTCCTTCGCGATATTTCGTCTGCAATTATGATGCAAAGGAATTCGCGCATGTCTTTTTTAATGGGCGACTGAGGATACTGGTCTGGCAAATAAGATAGTCTGCGGAGGTGTACGGAGTCTAAAATTTTTTGACTCCGATTCCACTCCTGCTTCGGCTGAATATACTCCGCTCCGCTCCGACTCCGACACATTTTCAAGTTTTGGACTCCGACTCCTGCTCAAACTCCGGAGTGAATGCTATAAACTTTTGGCAGTGTCTAAACGACCGTATCTGCTTTTCGCTTTAAAAAGACTAAAAAAACGTATTAAACCAAATTGCTGACCTCTGCAAAATATGTGACCTATGCTTTACATGTCAGTTGCTTCTCAGATTAAAGGATTAAGGTGGCTATTAATTTTTTGTAACCCTATGCCCTCAAACCTAAATCTTAACCTTTAACCGTAAACCCTAACCCTCAACACTAAACGATAACCATAAACCCTAAGTTTAGACACGAACACTGAACCCTAACCCTAAATGATAACCCTATATGCCCTAACCCTAAACACTAACACAAAACCTTAACCCTGAATGCTAAACCTGACCCTAGTCCAAAAGCTTAATTGTAGACGTTTGTCTGCTTTTCGAAATGTTCATCACAAGGGATCTAAAAATTTTGGCATGCAATCTTGTGTAAATAAGCTACATCAAAAGAAAATTCAAATACAACAAAGGAATGACACGAACTGACAATTGTCTAGTCACTTAATTCCCACTCGACCATGTTGGCAGTAGTGAGAATTTCTCCAACTCAGTTTCAGATCTGGCAGAAAACTGGATGCGGGATACGGTCTTTTTGTCTTTCGAAGCGAAGAACTGGAGATGGTTGTTGGGACACTACTTAAACTTTTTATGTGAGCTAAATTTTATTGGCCAATAGATTTTCAACGTATCACCATGAACAAGAAATTGTCCAAATCTTTACACACATGAAACTCACCAACCTAACCTGGCTTACATTCAAGTTGTATTAAAATTTTAGACTTCCTGTGAAGTAGTTTTTCACATTTGAAGTTTACATTATAACATGCTTTGTAAAAAAAACAACCTGCGATAATAATAATCAGCAATAAGCAAACTAACCTAATATTCACAAAATGACTCCGGTCCTTAGAAAAATCAACTCCGGCTCCACTCCTGTTTTCGAAAATCGTTAAAGCTCCGGCCAGAGTCCAGACAGACATACAATGCTTGTTTATTTTACATGGCCAACGAAAAGGCCCGGAGGTCATCAAATTCAGCTGACCCTGGGTCAGTCATTGTATGCCTACTCAGCTGTAACAGCAGCGATACGCAAAGGACAGACACAACTTTAGAAAATTGGCAATGGCACAAGATAAAAATATTAATTGGTAGTAAACTGATGCTTCAAGAAAAAGGCAACAACAACAAAGACCAAATGGATACAGAACATTCACAAGGCACGTAGCGTATATCAAGACGATCAGGATTAAGTTTGTTAATCAATATCAAGACGGTATTTTTTGACCTGTGTTCGAAAACTAGTGGAACCCAGTAGCTTGATGTCCAATTTAAGAGACTGCCACCCTTCTACTCCTCTATACTCAATTGATTTCTTTCCGATATTTGTATTTACTGATGGTTTAAAGAAATTTTGATTCGAGCGACTTCGAGTATTGTAACTATGCGACGTTTTTAGGTATTTAAATAGGTTGTCAAAATTTTTCGGCAATGTTTTATGATGGAACGAGTGAGCGATTGTACTTAGGTTAGTTTTATCATATTATCCAACGTTAAAATTTGGAGAGATTTGTATAAGCCTGATGCTGGAGTCCGCTGCTGATCCACACCGGCACTCCAGCTCCTGTACACCTCTGATAGTCTGTATGACAATTGTTCAATGACTGATTTGTTGCTACACGAAGGCTTTTCAAAATGAATTTCGATCGATTGTGCAGAAAGGCTGCAGATGGAACCATCCTAAACGAAGTGAAGCACCGCGTATACTTGCTTATATCATGTTTTTATTCCTATGGAGAAATTTAGTTCACACCTTCGCCGTTTTCGGTCGGCAATTTTGTTGGAAGTAGCGTTGTTGTTCCTTGTTCAGAACTTTCGCTGTATATTTTTATTTGAGACTTACTCATAGTTACCTGAACTACGGTTTGCTTTCCATTGCATGCTTTCAAAAGCGACGAGTTTATCCAATACAAACTTATTCTCCCAGCACGCTTAAAACAAGTGCAGTTGGTTGGTAATACTTGTTTGCAGGATTTCTCTTCTATGTTGCTTAATTAAATAAAATGAAAAAGTTGAAGGTGGGACCTGCAGGTGATAAAAAGAAATGAAATGAAGCTGCTTGGGGGGGGGTCCTTTACTGCGACTCACGTGCAGTGTAAGATATCAACATTGTGTTTTGGGTGCACGCCGTGTTTGATAGACTTCAGAAAACGCGTTTGTTCATCCTCTGCATAATTTTGCTGGAGTCCAATGTAATTTTAGTGGGCAGGGAATGATACGCCTCTTAGGCTGGAGTACTGGTTCACGAGGATTGGTACTAAAGTAACAAAAGGCGGGTTTTTACATGTCGCTGCCATCAGACATGTGAAAGTAAACACTGGTTTAGACTACTGCGAAGCTGTTCGAAGTGCTAGGCACGTTGTGGTATACGCGTTCAGTGACTTCGGGTTATTTCCCAACCTTAAGAAAGGATCTAAGATGGAAACACCGACATTTACACTTAAAGAAAACACCATGCCAAGGGTGTGGCAGAAAAGTGATCAAAAACATCGTCCAGCTTGTCCCACAAAGAAACGTGATAGCGCAATACTTAGCTCTTCATTCAGTAATGATTGCCACATAACTACGCTTGCAATAGACTCAGTGCAACGCTCCCCACAAATTTGCCCGCAGCAACGTCTTCCCGTGTCACCTCCTGATATCGCAAAAGTTTCTGTGTAAATGACGCGACCTGTCTGGCCAACGCTATAATTTCGGCGGTTAAATAGACCATTTAAATGCGGAGAACAATCAAAACCTCGTGCATTGTTCGGCGCGCGCGTGACCAAGGACCGAGTTGGGTTTGAGGCAGAGGGGCCCTTGCGGAAACATCGCGACCCCGTCAACTATCCACAACTGGAGGCCTCAATTTGGACCCGCTACGCATCTGGGGAGGCGAATGGGGACAGCGCAGAGCGCTTCTACTCCGAGAGACTTGAAAGCCACGCGTAAACGACAATCTTGCCATAAGCTCACGATTGTAGACTGGACCATAACTTCACTCACGGGAAACAGGCACGAACTGGTTAAGGAACCCAAACGATATTCTCTGGATGTTGTTGGCATCTCTTTGACAAAGCATCGTGGTTCTAACACTGTTGAGTTGGACGACGGGTGGAAACTCTTCTACTCCGGCGTTGAGCCAGCAAAGCTTGTCCAGGCTGGGATGAGGATGGGGATGCTTGCTAGCTCTCAACTGTGTTGATGAATGGATACCACTTGGAGGAAGGCTGTGTGTCTTTATTTCTGCGTTGTTTCAGCTGCTAACTTGTTCCGTTCCGTGTTGCACGTTCGTGTCAAAAGTGGTGCGGAACTGTCAACCGATCACCAGCTAGTGGTCTACGATTTCGTCTTGAAAATCCAACATGGTCTACGATACGCAAACCTTCAGGACCAGGATGTCCTGCCCAATAAGGTGGGAGGCCCTGGCGGACAACGATAAAATAAAGACCTTTGTAGCCAGCGTATCGTCCGAGAACTGCGAGAGTGCACAGCGAACGCAGAGGTGGAGTGACGGTTGTTCAAAGCAAATGTAGCTTCATCTGCTCTGCTCGTGTATGTGGGCGGCTCGATGTGGCGAATAATGGCAAGAAAGTAATCGCGTGGTGGAGCCAAGAGCTGAAAAACTCTTCAAGCGAAGAAAGTAACCTAGAAATCATGGCTTAAAACCAAAGCCGCATCTTCTTTACGTTCGCGGTACGCAGAGGTGCGAAAGTCCGAAGCCTTAACGGCGAAAAAGTCCAAAATGCAATCTTGGGCGAATTTCAGGCATAAACTGGGTTCCAATTACTGGCAAGTCAACAAAGTGTTCCGGAAAACCGTCCTGCGTCTACGCGGCAAAAGATCTCATATTGCTAGATCCGTCACAGATCAAAATGGTGTCTTACTCAGCAATAAGAAGGACATCCTTGGCACATGGAAAGAGTATTTCAAATATGTTTTAAACCCAGTCACTATCACACCACCGGACACTGACGAGGTACATTTGGGTGAGGAAAATAACATCACTGCAGCCGACGTCCTAGCTGCATGGGCGCAATTAGGTAGGGGACACGAGGGATACGTCCCACCGCTTTTTGAGACAGTGGGGATATAGTATGTCATGTCCCCCCACATTGGTTTCACACCAAGCTGTCCCCCTCACATTTTACAAGAAAATTGCGCTCATGCCTAGCTGTCAAAACACTGAAAGTTGGGAATACTGAGATCTGACCTGATATGCTCAAAGCCTTGAACAAAGGAGTTCTTTATCTCACTTGTGTGTGTCAAGTGGCCTGGTGTTCTGGGAGGGCTCTGGAAGATACTTGGGTGATCATCCCCACACACCAAATAGGAGACAGGAATGAATGCAATAACTACCGGGGCATTTATCTCCCCAGGCTCTCTGGAAAAGTGTATGATAAGTGCCTTGACAAAAGATGCCGCGAAATAATGAACCAAAGCTGGATGAAAGGTATTTGACAACTTAGTTGTCAGGGATTGTGTATTGCGCAACAATTGGCTTTGCCCAATTGTCATTTACCAAATCATACGTGAACTGAAGTGGGATGTCAAATCCTTCACAATCGGCAGGTAAGGCATACAGTCTTTCCCCAAACATTATTTTTGCGTAGATTGTCTATGTAGGTCGCCTTGCTCTCACGTAACATTTTGCAACTTGCATTATCAGGATTTCCAACTCTTTGTCACTAAATGATTCTTTACGTGCTACAGTATGTAAGCGGATTGCATTCTACAAGAAACTACTATAAAACAAAAACCAGCACAAACAATTTAAGAGATTAACATTCAGGCATTAGAAATGCTTTGGCAGGCAAAGCTACAACACTATTCAACAGCTGTAGGAATATAAACCGTGATGCGGGAGTTAGCACTTTGTTTGCAGCTTGAAGTAAATTCAATTAATATCACAATACCACAGTAATCAATATCACGGCCTAACAGATGATCACTGCGAATGACGACTTGCAAATGATAACTAATCACAAGCGAAGATCAAGCAAAGTTTACATGCAATTGAATAATTTGTCAGTGGCATGTGCCAAGACGCACCCCAAGCAGGAAAAAAGCTGATAGAATTGCAATTGCAACTACAGCAGTTATCAATCTCTACTACATCAAACCCAACTTGCATTCATCTCTTGTAGTCATGTTCATCAGCAAATTTGAAGTGCCCTTTTCTTATAAAATCTATATTTCTATTACCAGGTTGAAGCACAAGCCCTAAGTTTGCTGTGATCCGTTGCTATGGTTGCTCTCTTTTTTTGCTCTTTTTTTGCTAAGCTCCCCAAGTAAGCCAGGAAACAACCCATTGCAGACAAAGGTATGTTGTGAAGTACATAGGTCCAGTGTAATAGTCTACAAAGGCAAATGTGGACAAGGCTACTTTATAGCTAAGCTGACAACCTGCGAAGCAGAAAACTTATAGCAAAAGAACTTTGCATTTAGTTGATAGCGTAGATTTGGCCTTACGCAGCGTAGAGAAAAACAAGTAGCCTGCAGTAGACTCAACCGACGATTACGATACTGTTCAAGCGAAGCACCACAGCTAATTTAGAGACAGCAGCGCAAGCCAGCCACATGATGAAACAGATCAAGAACTGCACAACCAGGTTGATAACGTTTGAAAAAACAAGCAGGCCACGCGCAGCAACATTCCTGACCCAGCTTTCCTGCAAAAAACTGATGCAGCCCAACACAAGCACCTATGGTGGCATGCTGGAGGTGCGAGTTGTTGCGAAAACTACCTGCGAAGCTGACGAAAGTGCTGTCAGTGCGGTCGAAGTGCAGCGAAAGAAACCATCCGAAACAGTACGAGGTTCTCCGAAACCAGCCAAAATAGCGCGAGGTTCCCCAACACCAGCCGAAACAGGGTGAGGTTCCCTGCTTCGCAGGTCTTTGCAGCAGACAATAGAATAAATAAAGAATTTCGTTTAGCTTCAGCAAAAGTACGCAACAGTCTGAACCAGCCTTCATACTAAAACTGGAGACGTCGTATCTTCATAAGCTCATAGAAAAAAGCGTCTGCGGTTATGTTCGTGTCGCCTGTATTGCTGTGAAAGTGTAATCACTCCACTCCGGTCTCTTAACCGGAAAATTTTTGAAAAGAACGATCTTTTTCTGAAACACCCAAGAACATTGTGATTTGTGGAGATTTTTTGTATCTTGTATATTTTTTAACAGCAAGACCGTGAACTGCAGAAGATAAAGAAGGCGGATCGAAAAGATAAAGAGAAGAAGCGAACTCAAAAAAAGGAGAGGGGGAGATGACGTCATGTTGAAAGTGGATGTAGTGTGACGTGTGCGGTGCATATTTTCGTGGAAGTGATGCGGACTTCTGTTTTCGCTGAGAACGACGATGAATTGCTTTTTAATGTAATCTTTTTTTGTCGGTGAAAAGGAAACCAAGCGACAATTTTCATTTCTTCGCGCAATCCTTCTGAAATATGTGACCCGTTTTTTTTTATTTCGTTTGGTGAGAAGCCAGCTATGAATAGTTTTTCAAGGCTCTCCTTGACCTTGTACTTCGTACATAGCTGCTTGCGTGCCTGAACAGTTAATGGCCAATTTTCCATGAATGTGCCGAGAAACTTAGCAGCAACGTGTACTCGCTGCTGTCCTTACTCAACTGACTACGTTAAAGTGACAGCCGCCACTGTTGCACGGCCACATGCTATGCTACACAACTGTCGAAATGCAATGTCCCTACCTTTGTTTCCTGTGGCGGAATGTGACGTAACAAACAGGGGCGGATGCAGCCAGTAAGGGGGTGGTTATGGAGGGGGACGTTTTCAGTAATATTGGCAGTCAAGTCTGATTGCGGGTTCACTACTGTAAGAGAGATAAAGTATACTTCACAAAACTGCTGTGACGAAACAATGGATGACAGAATGGCCTTATATCGCGAACGCTGTTTTCCGATTTGTTCAAAATCATAGTGAAAAAGGTTATTTTTGTAGGTTTTAGGGGGGGACGATCGCCCTCCCCCTCTGGATTCGCCCCTGATCCTACATTGGTTTGGATGGACGTGTCCGCGATGCTGTATTCGGAATCCGTTCTAATGGATGCCAACCGCAATATATCAGTGTCAAAGCGCCATGCTGCTATTCATTTTTCTTAACTTGTTGTTCCCAGTCATGTTTTTCGTCACGTGAATGGACTTATTGCCGAGCAATTAAAACAGTCAGGCCCGCAACCGGGCAATTCCCCCGAAATTTTGAAAAACATTTTGAAAGCGCCAATAAGTTTTCAGTTCTTAGGTACAACAACAAGTCACAATAATTTGGCCTCCCTCCGAAATTTTCAGCTGGTTCCGGTCGCGAAAACAGTTAAGTTATGAAAAACAAATTTTCAAGTACTTTCACCCATGAGGAAATGTGTATGTTCGCAAAATTCGAAGCTGACGGCCGAGTGTGCTTCACCGGAAATTCCCTTCGTGCAATTTGTCGTTGTGATGGTCAGGCCCGTAACTAGGGGGAAATCCAGAACCGTCGTCAGAAAGTTTTCAGTAGGGGGGCTTTGTGTTTGTGCGGGGGGGCTTGACATACTAAAAATTGACAAAAGCCCCTCCGATTTATAGTGTATCATTTTTCAATTTGGGGGGGGCTTAGAGCTTCGTTTGGGGGCTAAGCCCACCAAAGCCACCCGTGGCGACGGGACTGGGGAAATCCCTCCTTGGAAAATTTTTCTCCTAGAAAAATGTGTTGGACATAGGCTAAAAATTTGGGTTCCTCAGAAAACTCTTCGCACCACATGGTGTCCCAAGCTGGTTACGGGCCTGGTGATGGTACGTCAGTTTAAAAATCACCCGTACTTCATCGCGCCAATCCCCCCCAATACAATTGAAGATTGTTGCGTCGTTTGAATTGTGCTGTTAGCAGCACCTTGTGGTTCATGTCGTTCTCTTGAAATGCAATGTTACGTATGACATAAAATTACGTCGCCAACGTTTTTTTCACTGTTGAAAGATTCGAGCAGTCTTCGTTCATGGCAACAAAGTTTGCTGCGTGTCTGAGTGGACGGAACGAGTCACGTGATCGCGTGTGCGTGGATGGAACGAGTCACGTGATCAGGGCGGTTTTGATCCAGTGTTTTTGAGTTTTGTTGGAAGGCCACGTGACCAAGTGCGACGTAGCTGTTGAAGTCGATTGCACCTCGACGAAGGACTCAATGTCGGTTTTCGAACATTCAACTAATGGTTTTGTAACTTTTTTTATGCAAGATGGCAATCGAATCGACCTGACAAATGTTGGGACTCGATCGCAGATGGTGTGTTGAGAGCTAATTTGATCCATATCAGTAATTGCACACTTAATAGTAATTGCAGTTTACCTCCAAAGAAAAACGTAAGTTTCTGAAGCAGTAAGATCTGCGACAAAACCGATAAATCGAAAAAAATTTTTTTTTGAGCGCCAAAACAGTAGCGTGCCGAGGGGCGAGACGGACCCGGGCGTCCAAAGAGTTAAAAAGCAGAAATTAAAATGTAATTAGATGATTTTTCCTGTTGTAAGGCTACTAACACCCTGTGTTTGCTTTATGTATGGACTTAATTTCTCTCAAACTTGTTTTCATGTCAACGCTAGTTTTTAAATACAGTGGAATTTGCCTAATTCGTCACATCAAGGGGATAAGAAAAGTGACGATTTATGCAAACAGGTGAAAACTGTCATAGAAGCTCCTGTACGTTATCAAAGTAACTCGTATACCTAGTGGTCTTATTTGCAGTAAAATACAACTTTATGACGTTACGGTTGAATACAACAAATCCCTCTATCTGGACGTTTCCATTTTATCTAGCACCTCTGAAATCTTTAACAAACTGCAGACTTCCCCCGTTCTCAGTAGGGAGTCGGGTCGCACCTCGAGTATAAATTCGATAAACTAATTGCGAGGTGCAACAATTCTCAGATAAAGATCCTTGATTTGTTTGAATTCCCACACGTGTTAAACTGTAGCTACCTGAACATCAAAAGCGAAACTGCAAATGACGTATTAGCCGAACAAAACGCTTCTGAGGAGTAGTAAGAGGGGACGAATTAGACGAACAGAAATGTACACAACAGATAGGAATTCTTCCGGGATCGACGAAAAAGTGACTAATTGAGCGAATTCACGACTTAACCGATGACAAATTAGACAAGTTCTACTGTACATAAAGCGCTTGGCCCCAGCCATTACCTACAGCTCTAAACGTGTTCAAATAACAACCAACAAAATAAAAAACACTATCATTTCAAATACTGAATTCACTGTATTTACATTCTTAGCAGAACAAACAGCGAATATGCTAATCAGTGAAACGACTGAGCTTGCAACTGTGCAACTAGTCTAGAAATTCTAGGGAGCGTGTTGATAATAACTAATTTTCAGTTATTGTTAACGTCGAGTCTATACCTTCGTTTTTGTTTTAATGTGGACAAGGATTGAAAATCCAGCCTCAAAGACAAAGTTGGATATTAGAATTTAGGGCCCTGAGGCAAACTCTCAGAAAGGTGCCCCAAAAACGATAAGTCGTTCTCGGGCAGCAAATGCCGTGAAAACCGCGCATGAAGCAGTACTTTCCAGTCCACAAACGTTGCTCGACTATAGTCACCTGTCGGCGAGCAGGAGTACATCTTTGTATTTTTCTTTTAGATTTTTTTCTTACAAAACGATTCCCCATATTTTTTCATCGCAGTGTATATCGTAAGGATACTTTTACACGTGGTTGTACTTTTGCTTAAAATGAGCAGGAGTTTTTGATTTTTTTTAATTTTCTCTCTAAGTTCAAATTCGATTGTTTCTCAGTTTTTGGATCACAGCATTTAACTGTGATGCCGTAAACAGAGGCGGATCCAGCCAGTCAGGTTAGGGGATCGATTTCAGTAATATTTGGCAGTCAGTCTCGTAATAGCTTCCATACCGTAAGAGAGGTGAAGTATACTTCACAACACTGCTGTGAAAAAAACGATCGACGTAAAAATGGCGTTTTATCGCGAATGTTGTTTTCCGAATTGTATAAAATTATAGCAATAAAGTTACTTTCGTAGGTTTAAGGGGGAGAATGCCCCAATTGCCCGCCTCTGGCCGTAGTAGGCAAGTTTGAGTTCCAGATATTTTAGATTTTAACGGGAGTACATTAATTTCAGCAGCAAGCACACGCTTCGACTGAAAAATAAATCTCATCTTTTGCACTGAGTTAACTTTATTTCTATACTTCTGCCACATGCAGACCACACTTAAAAAGGTACGCATAGGCTACTTCGGGAAATAAGGGTCTAGGGCAGGAGTTCCCAACCTAGGCTCATGTACCCATAGATGTACATTTGCTTGTGTTACAGGCACGTGGGTGCCTGAACTTTAGGGCAGTCCCCCAAGAGCACCGGTTAATTAACAAGGACTGGCCAAGGCGCGCCCGAAATTACAATGAAGAAAATCAGACTCACCCGTTACACACGACCCGCTCAGTTTAACACAACAGAGTTGTATTCACTCATGGTTTGATTAATATAACTTTAAGCAATACGCATTTACTTTCAAATGCATTATAAATATATTACAATACCATATACAGGGGTATGATAAGAGTTCAGGGGTTGCCGTAATGAATTGGAATGGAGGAGAGAGTGACCCAAATTATCCTAGAGCACTAGAGATAAAGAAAGCTACTAGGCTATAGATCCCTGGTTAAGGTCTAGTCCATTGGTATGCCCATTTGGACTATTCCAGCTTGGTAAAGCCCATTGCTGGCTTAGGTGTTAAGCTTGGAGAAGCCCACTGCTTAACTATTGTCTTTTTCTAGTAGTCCCGGTAAAGCCCGTAGTCCTACTGGTAGTTGTCCCGGAGAAACCCGTAGTCCAACTGAGTTTTTAGTCTCAAATCGTCCTGGTTTTGTTAACTCATCGGGGTTCCCCACCAGGAATAAAACCAAAGGGAAATCTAGAGTTAAGACAATCTTAAACGGGATTTCTCCAATTAAGGTCATCTTAATGTTCTCATTGCGACTCTAGTTTTCATACTCAACACTTCGCCGAGGTCCGTATTCGTTGTTTTTAATTAGCTCCATAGCGACTTTGGTGTCTACCTTCAGCGGTTCGCCGAAGTTCAAAATAGTTTTTCAATGTAAAGTGTTTTTATTCGTATCGTAAGTATCGCTTTCGAATCGCCACCAAACGCCAATGCAAAACAACTCTACAATACTTTAGGTCACTCTCCTCCTTGATGTGAGTTACAATTAAAATGCAAAGTACAAATACACAATAATACAATGAATGCGTTTTCCAATGACCTTTTAGACTGTATATCTGTCTTTACATTGTTCCAGCTTCATTCTTTTGGTACTAAATCTATTTCTTGGCATAACGTTAGTTTGTTCCCAGTCACTGCTATTCAATGAGACCAACGACAAATCTCTAGGTCGTTTTCTTGACTTGCTTTTGAAGTAGTGGAAGCCCTTAATCAGTTGTATTCCCGAATCAAGAGATATTTCATGTTGAGGTTGCAACGCGAACTCAACACATGCTATTTGCTTAAAAGTTCACAAAATCAATGGATTTATGTCATTTTATTGGGCCTTTTTGTCACAAGAATTTTTAAGGGTAGGCTACATGCTCATCTGTCGAAATGCTGAAGATCTAGCCTACATGGTCAGACAAAGGCTGGAAACAACTGGTCTAGTGCAATTATTCCCTGTCCCGCGTCCGCAAACTGTGTCGAGTCAGACAAGACTGTTGGGTCCGACTCCACTAGCAAGGCTGGACACGTGTAGATATCGAAAAGAGTAAGTTGCGAACTACTTTTTTCTCCAATTTAACCCTAATTTCAAGATTTTATCTCTTGAAAACTTTTTACGACATTGAATTTAGTCCTGTTTTGCTAATTTTTTACAGCAAAAATATTAACTCATAAAAGAAGAGATTTGTTACTCTTATTAAGAGCTTAAGTATGGTAATAAAACCGTCTTTCCAAATCTTCGAATTGCTTTGCAAGTAATGGTGACGATAGCAGTAGCTGTTACAAGCTGCGAGCGATCTTTCAGTAAACTGAAACTGATCACTTCATAACTCCAAGCCTCAACGAGCCCAAATAGATTGCGTGGTCTACAGCAGCTTTCTTGAGTATAGTAAAGGTGCGAAGCAAAGAAAACCGACTTTAACAAATTCATAGACAAATTTGGTTCAATAAAAGCATGCAAAGTGTTGTTGCAATTAACATGTTGCGATATCTAAAAAAAAGGCTACATATATTTATATTTCGATAGAACAGTGTCTTTCGAACACATGTAGCCTAATACATGACTTGCATTAAATAATTATTGCACCATCCAAAGGAAATGTTTCATTTTAAAAGGAATTGTTGCTTCGTGCTTGTAGTTACAATATCTTGTGTGATTTTTTTGTAAGATTTACAGTTTGGTCAGCCATTATTATGTAGAGATTATTGTGGCATGACGAATTGAATGTTTGTGTCTCTTTATAAATAAGTGTAGAATTATGTTACGGTCCTTACGGATAAGTCAGCTTTTATTTACTGAAAAGTTTAAAGCAAAAATAAACACACACTTTCTAATTTCAGACATTTGTTATTTTCATGGTTTATGTTTCGTAAAAATTGTGCTCATATCTATTATTCCTTTTGTTAGAAAGGACTTTGCCATTGGTGCCAATTTGGCATTGATACGCCACTGGCACACCGTTACTAATTATTTAAATCAGAAGTTGTGTGCAGTTGCTCCAAGGTAGTTCTTTATAAAATGACTGTGTTCAGACGGCGCTCTCATGAGGCTGGTTTCTTCGGCTGTGGATAGTACACAGCATTTACATTTGAGGTGTTCCTTACATTTTGAGTAAGTTACGTCATTTTAAGTTTTGTTACTGACAAACATAAAACCTTTCAAAGCCACTTTCGTTCGCCTTCTCACTTGGAATGATTTCCATTTCTAAACTATTTTACAATCATTCGCAATAGCTGGTTGCGGTGCCGATTATTCGGTCGATTACGTCGGTTGCGGTTCGACAGCGATCCCTGCTAATTAAGGGGTCAACCTAGTTGTTGCAGGAGCACAGGTCAGTCTCCCAACTAAGCAACCTGACGTCTTGAAGTTGCCAAGCCAGAGCAAGGCAAAATGAAAGGTTCCCACCCCTTTGTCCGCAAACAACTCTCCAGTAGTACCTACTCTAAGTTGACTGCTTCTTTCGATTATATTCAGACATACAACAAAGCCTCCGATACACTTGAGCGTGAAGCCAGAACAACGTAACGTTGAAACGGTTCGATGTAGAATAACGACGAACAAAAGCGCTGAACGTTCGAATGAGCCACAGGAAAGAGCGACCGACTGCGGTTGTGTAGGTTTTCAGGCTATCATGTCGAAGGTCGATCTGTTCGCAGACAACTACATCGCGTTGAATAACGAATGGAATATTACTGGGAATTACGCAGAAAGAATGCACAAAACATTAAAGTACTAGTAAGTCCACTGTAGTACTCTGGAAAACTGAGTTAAGACGAGGAACACTGGACATTTTTCCAAGAAGCAATCCAAATAGAACTATTGACAAAGAATTTGTGTTGGATTTGACCCACGAACACTCAACTTCGTTGCATCAGAAATATGACCATTACTTTTTCACAATTAGTACGGAAAAATATGGTTGGATCCGAAATCCTTTTTCGGCTAATGCTGAAATGTCAACGCAAGAATTATCCTTGCCTGTTAGAAAAAACATCCTTGAACTACGAAATGGCAGAATTCTGAAACTAAAATGCAGCGATGTGCCACTTGATGAATTTTGGATTTGTATTGAAGAGGTGTATAAGCGAATTTCGAAAGTGGCTATAGAAATTCTTCAGTGTTTCTCTACATACTTGTGTGAACAAAGTTTCTCATCTTTGTTTTGATCAAAACCGATAAACGATTCATGCTTAAAAGAAGTTGATGAGAACTTCGAGTTGCTCTTCTAAATATTCAGCCTAATGTGCAGCGATTGTGTTCATTAAAACAAGCGCAAATAACTCAAAGCAAATCATGGAGTGTATTGCTTCCATTAGTGGTCGAGGTGTGCCGGAAAATTTTGGAAAGTTGTTAAGTGTGCCGTTAGTGAAAAAAGGTTGCGGAGCACTGCTCTAAGACACCGACTCACGAAGTAGGGCTTCCACAAAACTTGCTTGCATGTAAGACGTGGTTCTATTTGTCGTCCAATTCTTGAGCGACTAAGTGACGTATGCAGCTGATAAACGAAAACACTTTTCAGCGCATTTGGAAAATGTTCTGATTTTATGTCATTAAACGCTATGGAATGCGAATGTGGCAGCATTTTTGTACACTACTTGCACTAAGCGTGCTTCCCAAAAACCAATAGGTATATTTATGGGCGCAATTTTGTTGTAAAATGTGTGGGGACGGGCGAAAAGTCTCAACAATGTCACAAGTACTTCAATTGCTTCCGAAAGACCTCAGGTTCGAACATGGGGGCGCCATACTTGCTTCTTGACCAGGGCGCCATCTAACCTCGTTATGTTCCTGCCCCTGAACAAACTGGCATATGTTTGCCCCACTCAGTCTACAAAAAGTGTGAAAATGGTTGTCTACTCGTGAAAACGAAGACACAATCGGTTATCACCACGGCCTATAGTAAGGTTAGGGAATACTTGTTATCGCCACAGCTTAACACAACCGCTGGTTGGTTGATCTAATCATTCTAGCGTAACTGGTTGAGGTCTTTTCTAAATAACAAAATCCAATCGACGAGAAAAAAGTTCAATTTAGTTTCATTTATTCACATGCACTTTATCGAGAAAGCAGATTGTAAGCTATTTGCACGTATGGCAGTGTCGATGTCCTCGGCACTTACAAAATAAATAGCATCCTCCTGTTTACGTTAGATTTTGCTGATGACTGTTCCCCTTTGCAACTAGATAATCTTTAATTTACTGTAGGATAGGGTGGCAGTTAACATCAGATGAATGTTAAACACTTTGAGACTATGCACAGGTCGGACTCTGATTACTTGACAAGACTGATTTTTTTACTCACCGGCAAGTCACCCTTTCATTCCCGCGTGCGCCACCTTTTTGCTTCACTTTGCACCAACATAACTGGCTAGCTGAGCAAGAGAGCTGTTCCAACCCTCTGAAGATGCGTTAAGTCTCGATTAGATTTTTTTAAATGAATCCCTCGCATTGCAATGAGTAAAATTTCAGTGTGAAATTTCGCGTTCTACATCATTGTTGTGAATTGAAAAAATATTCACGTCGGTGAGTAGAGGATCCTTCACATTCAGTTATTGTTATTTTGCTTGATTTCTAGTAAACCTAGATAAGTTGCTCGACAAAAATCAAAAAATTGTATTTTCACCAAAATTTTGATTTTTTGGCCATAACTTTTGAGCCACAAACGCTAGATGGCCATTCAAGAGTTCTGAAGATGCAGATTTACGCTTAGTTTTGAATACAAACTGGACTCGACTCATAAAATTGACTATTGTGTTGGTACTGGCACCCAGGGCCCGGTGAACTCGGCCAAAATTGCGTGAACCTACCCCACTTATTACATCACCCACAAAAAACTAAAATCCAAAACTTTCCAATTAACGACAGGCCGAAGCCTGAACAATGCTTTGCTTTTCGTCGGGGGTTGCGTTGAAAGGTGTTGCCCAAGGAGCACTACGACGAGTCACTCAGTGGCCGTGGATCGAACACCCAACCTTCCAATTGAGAGGCGGACATTCTACGACTGATATATACTCCTATTTTTTAACTGATGGCCACTCTTCTCATTACTTAAATGGTGTATCGATATCGACGTACTGGAAAGCAGAATATTTTTCCTTATGACGTCATACTTTTGCAGTTTATCACTTGAAATATCTAACAAGTTAGTTCATAGGTGTGCGGAAGTGCATATTGTTGGGGATGCAAAAAATGTTTGCCCAAATTTGATCTTGTTTTTCCAAATAGGCTGTAAACGGAAAATCTCAATGTTAAGACTGAAATGTACCGTTGTCAACAAACCAGGTGCCTGCATGCCTAATTATTTTAGTTGTTATAGCTCGACAACACTTTACAGCATCAACCATCTGTTGTTTACAAAATTAGGGTTGTTTGGAATGGTGGGTTACCACTACATGTTCCTAATTTTAAAATATCTACCAGAATTTGAATGAGGTTGTTTCAATTGGCCCAAATTGATTTGGGCTGTTGGAATTTACTAAAATGTTCATAATGTATGCAAATCTGAATGAATCTCTTTTAATTTACCCAGATGTTTCCAATCGTACCCAAGTGTGAATGAAGCTATTTCAATTACCAAAACTTGATTGAGGCTGTTTTGGAATTTACCCATATGTTTCTAATTGTATCCATTAAGCACTTGTACATTACCCAGATTTAAATGTAGCTTTTTTAAGTTTCGCAAAGTTGAATAAAGCTGTTTGAAGTCACCCAAACTTGAATGAAGCTGTTCCAATTGCCCCAAATTTGAATGGAGCTACTGCCACTTGCTCAAAGTCGATTTAGTCTGTTCTGTTGGAATTTACCCTAAATTTTCCAGGTTATGGAAATAATTTCATCCAAATTTGAATGAAATTGTTCTAATTTGCTCAATTTGATTGATGTTGTTAAAATTTACCCAAAGGACTTTGATTTCATCTAAATTTGAATAACGCCCTTATAGTTCATCCAGACATATCTAAATGTACTCAAATTTCAGTGGAGCTATTCTATATAACCCACCTTTGAATAAGACTGCTTGAAGTTGTCCACAATTGAATGAAGCTGTTGTAAATTGATGGACTTTTCAAGCTCACAATGTTTCCCTATGATTGCATTATTGCAAACTTCGCTATAGGCTTTTCTTGTATCAGCAGGATAGGCAGTAAGCACCGAGTCAACTTTTAAGTTCTGAATCTTGCAACCATATATGTCGAAAGTTTTTGGCAGCTTTGGTTTGCCAGGAAGTTTTTTACCAAACATTACTACTTAGTAGCGTAACTGAACCACTTTGAAATATCGTGTCGTGGGATAAAAACATATTCTGCCAATGTTGTGTTCTAACGCGCTCACTATGCACACAAGCAAATCATTTAGGCTTCACCAAGCCATCTAATTAGTTGTTATTATGATACTTGAAGTAACTTCGTTGCATCATAATAAAAATTCCACATAATTGCAGGCAGCTGGTTATGCTTTGTCCTGATGTTACATAATTAAAAAAGTTAAAAAAATAGGAGTATAATTTTTGATGAAGAAAGTGTAAAAGGTTTAATCGTGAAAAACTGTTGAAACAGGTTTTTGGTCAGGAATTTGTTATTTGCTAAACCTGCGAAACGGTTAGTAAAATCCTGCTAGAAAATCAACTAGTTGGTAGATTGAAAATTTTACAGCTAACAGTGAGAAAAAGCAGCAAATAAACTAAAATGGCAACACTGCTGACCGCAACCTTACGTGTTTTGTTACGTCACTGTAAAAAAGAATCAAACAAGAATTTCTGGACGCAGACAGCATTAAATTGAAAACCCTTGCTTACCACTTATGGCAAATGTAGCAAAATACTGACTTCTTAGACCGAAAAAAAAGTCTTACACATGATGTAATAAAGGAGACATATTGTAGAAGACCGCGGGGCCCCCAAAAGCGCGGGTCCCGTAGCAATTGCTACATTTGCTACAATTGTTAATCCGGCACTGGATGTTCACCATGTTGCGTTCACGCAGGCCTTTAGTGACTTTAGTCTTAATTTGTTAAAATTTATAGCTTATCTGAGATACAAATGTTATGAATCTGTTATCTAAACATGTACCATGCACCACCAAATTAATAATTCTTGACATCAGAAAGGTTTATGTATGCGTATTTTCGGCCAGTTAAAAGCACCTTGCGCATGCAAAATTCACTTAAGCTCATGGTAAAGTTTATCAATTTGCGCAAATGAAAGAAAACGTTCATCGCGGCGCACATGCTTTGACCGGCCTCAGGTTTGTTCTTTCGGTAATAAATATTTTCATAACTGAACGATAGGCTTGATTTTAATTTCTTGCAAATTTTTGTTAACATTTGCATTTCATTACAGCATCTCTAAATAATCGTCGTTAACTAAATGACAGTGATGAAGACCCAATTCCTTTTGTTAAGCTCGTTCAAAAATTTTTATTGGCAAAGTGCGAGCCTATTATGGGTACTTGCCGGAAAATATTTGATAATTTTGTAATTAATTCGCACAATTTACAGATGCTGTGTTGTGAATTAAATATAAATTTTCAGAATGTGCATCCCCCTGCACAAACATGAAGCCCCTCATTTGACGACTTTCTGGTGACAGTTCTGCCGAAATTGTGTCTGCAAGTGGAACTAAAAAATACTGAAATAAGAAAAAATAAAAAATAAAGATATTTTGTTGTAAAGGCCATTCGGCCTCGGGATGCGCCATAATGTCGAAATTTTTTTAGAAATCACCATTAGGGGTGCCCTGTAAGCATTTTAAGGGAGGGGGCAGTATTGGGCCGCTACGGCACTGAGTGCAAGTAGTCACTCATTGTGTGAATCACAAATAAAAGTGGAAGAATGTTTTGTTTTTGTAAATTATTCTGCGGAAAAGAATCATTAGAAGATTTAACCATGTCTAACCAAAATTAAAACCCACAAAGGTAAGGTGTCCAAGCACAATCGCAGCCTTTGTCCAAATAGCTTTCGAATTTCGTGAACTCCCAAATCTTTTCAGCATTTTGCAAGTCTTGTGTTTCAAAATATGGTTTGGTTACGTAAAATTTGTTTAGCACACGCCATTATGAGGTTAAATCCGCATTTAACTTATCACATCTCATGCGTATGTGTCGGAAAAGCATGCAGACGTAGTAGGAATAACGAGGCGTCCCGCAACACTTGGTGAACTTCTTACAGATCAAGCTTTTTGGAATTTGTGGAACACTGTGCAATTTTGCTGTTTAAGAACTGACTTTGTGATGCTGTATTTCTTCATCTTGGATTCCATTTTGCATCGGCGTAATGAAACATGTTTCCATCAGTAAATTTAAACAAATCAGTTTTTATAAACTTGCCATGAGAGAAGCTCACAAAACTTCGAGACAGCGTGTTTGATGGAAACACTATTTGTAAAGGTTCATTGACAAGAGGCGTTTTTGGGCATGTTGTAAAAAACAATGATGACGTGTCTCAAGGAAGAAAACTGATTGTCTTGCAACAGCTTTGGTTCAACATAGTGCGGGAAGTCAAACAGTGCAATTTGTAGAGCTCCTGGATAACAATGAACCAATAGCTACTTCCTGTGAACTGCTGATTGTTTATTCCCGAAAAATATTGATTTGAGAAAAATGAAAATGATGACTATTTTTCGTTTTTTACCAGATTTCCAACCGTCCGCCCAAGATTTCACTTGTGCAGAAAAACAGGTGATTTGTTAAAAATTTCCAACCTAGTAAAAAACGAAAAATCGTTGATTACTTCAACGACTTCAAAGTTTTGTTCGCACATTGGTGGTATGTAGCAGCGGTAGGCTTCAGGACCAAAACGGTTCTTAACCACAGTAACAAAAAATGTAAGATCCACTCACATCTGAAATGTTTGTACACAACTGACCAGGAGTTGCGAAAACTTCAGTCATACCCACTGAAGCCTCTCAAAGACCATGGTCAAAAGTGCTTTGAGATGCTTTTTTCACTTTTCAACATAACTGAAACTGGCAGTTAAAGGATTACAAATACCGGTAGCCCCGATCCACTGACAAGAAAACATAACTAAAAAGCGTTCGAGCTTTCTGGTTGCTTTAGCAGCCAACTTCATTATTTTTGTACCGATGTTTCTGCCTTTGACTAAAATGTTTTTTAAATGTGTTTTCACGAATTTTACTCTGCTGTCTCTTATACTCCTCATTCAGGATACCACAACGTCATCAACGTCAATATAAATGTCGGCATCGTGTGTATTATTTATCGACAGTGACGTCACAAAGAACAAATGGGATCCAGAACGCGTCGAGATGCTGTTTGTGGAAGGAACTGTTTCAGCAGGTGGTTCAGCAACAAACCAGATGGGGAAGAAGTACATCTTGCAAAGTACGTTTAACAGCAAATCAGACGAAAAAAATCTTCGAACGACGTCCCTTAATTTTTGTTTCATCCCTAAGTTTACTTCAAAACGTATCCGGGGATTTTTTTCGTTTCACTTTGTTTTGGCGCAAAGTTTGTTATTTATTTATCAACGAAGTTGTAAATACTGGCACAGTAACCTTGCACCGCATGCATTGCAACAACACCACAAGGTTTGATAAGTACACAACAAAGTTTTGTATATCGTTACGTGTCACAAACTTCCAGACACCCACAAAACAATACTTTCCGCGCGTCACACAACATCACATTTCGGCCCATCGGCTGCGTATCGCCACGGATTTTTGCTTCTTTTCCCGTAACCAAGAAAAAAATCCGATTTTTGGTTCTCCTGTAAATAAAAATGATGTATTCATTAACGATCTCATCACTTACTGTAGCCTATTACCACAGCTTATTTATCAAAAACGTTCCAATAAAGAATTTTTTTGTGATAGGCACCTAAAAGGTAATGTTCGTTCGGGCATTGACAAGATTTTTCTGCTGAGGTTCAAATTACAAAATTTCGAGGTCAAGAGAAAATTCACAAACACGATGCATTCAGTTGGTAAATCATATTCATTTGCATAGGTGTAAGTTTTGAAAATCTGGCTGATCGTTTGTCTCACATTAAGCATAATAAAATATTTTATGAAATTTATAGCAGGCAAATGGATTTTCCGGTACATTTAAAAATGCTTATTTTCATTAAACTTATAGCGATTTCCCTAAAACGCTAAGGTCTGGATACATCAGTTATTTAAAACATGAACTTTCTACCCACCTGACAGTATTTGATCAGAGACGAGCTGCTTTGTGACACCTTCTGAAAGTCCAGTCCATTTTCAAATCGAAGCTGCTTTACTACTTCCTTCATAACCGGCAACTGGTCTTTGTATGGTAGTTTTTCAAAGTCGCTACTCATTGCGAAAAACAGAAAAATGAACAACAATATGTTCTCTACTACAAATGGAAGCAAACGATTTTTTTACCTTTCACAACGTCTCAGGGTCCTGTTCTGAAAACAACGGAACTGAAACAATATTTATCAAGGCTGTTTCTGCACAGCAACGAATCGGTCACTGTGGTCTCTATTAAACGCATGTCTATTTTGCGAAGAAGAGGATCCTCATCATTTTTTAATCAAATGGATTAATATATTCAAATAGATATCCGTGTTAGAGCGTTTCACATAAATAAACTGACCATTGCGTATAGGATAAACTCTTTTTTGCTGTGGTGACGCCATCAACGTTTCAGGTTTCGTTTTTGCAATCTTAACAACTGTTTCAAGCTTTCTAAGCACTTTCTCAAAAAAACTATCACCATTCCAAATTGCGCGGGTGTGGAATTTACAGCCATGTCTACACCACAACCAGGCTTTTCAGCCAAGTGAGATCACACGTCAATGGCGCAAACCCAATGCAGTTAAACAACTGTCTGGGTTATTTTTTATGATCTGTTTATCAGGATTCCAGCTCACGATCGGTCAACTTGCAACTTTTTGTGTCCTATGGGTGTTACATTCAAACATGCGAAAGTGGTTCTAACGCAGTACACAGCAGGTCTGAATTTCGAGAGGCACGTGAGAGAGAGTTGGATATCAGCTCTATATCCCTGCTAACTAATCGCAAAAAACTTTTGAAAAAAGTATTGAGCAGCTTTCTACTGCCTCTACATGTTTATATTTTTAGCTGCATTGGAAGTTGAAGAAACTAAGAATTGAAAGTGAAACGAACTGGGGATTACGCGTCCTTCAAAATCTTCAATATTCTTTGCAGAAGTCTGTCTACCAGCCGTTTCATACACGGCAAGCCTCATCTATTGCTGGTAAGCTATTGCAGCTCATCAGCATGCCATCGAATGTGACTAGATCAGGCAAATCGGGAAATTATAACCAAGCAACATTGTTGTTTTACTGTACACACCGTCGCTGCATGAACTCACATCCGCTCAACGCACACGTTATTTGAAGCTGTAGTTGTGTGACAAGGCCAGAATTATTCCTATGCTCCAAAACTACTTGGAACTCGATGTGTTCCGAGGTTGATATAACCAAAGGTAAAGTAGACTCTTGCCACAAACGACCAAGCAAGACAGCGAGGCCGACGGAATCTTCATTTTCTGACACTTTTTTGCATTCAGACATTTTTACTTTCAGCTAGGTTGATATTAAAAGCTCTGTTATTGCATGCAAAAGGCGACTATTACATGGTACTGATTGCTACTGTCACTGGTGCCTGACATCATAACATTATAAATGATTTTCTCAAATATTTTGCAAAATGTATTAATTTTAGTAAAGATAACGAAACTATAAAACACTTCAATTTTGCTGCTCGTTATCATACATTCCATATGATTCAATTGATTGATAAAAAACATAAAGAAAATGATATTTCGAAACCATTGAAATGATGTTTCTCCTGAAGTCTCCATCGAATGCAACTCCCTGTGTAAAATGTCGGATAGCAGGATGGGCCCCATGGCTGTCAAGTGGATTTTGTCATCTTTAGGGTTTTATTTTTACATAATGTGGATTTCGTTTTCTATTTCGTTTTCTATTTCGTTTTCTATTTCGTTTTCTATTTCGTTTTCAATTTCATTTTCCACGCCAAGATGCTAAGCTCTGCCGAACCGATAACCTTGTCTATAGTGCACGGCGAACAAATTTCCAGTGGGACTATCGCACTTGCACGAGCAACGCGGGGTTGGTTTCCATAGCGCGGTGGTTCCCTAAAGGCGCATAAAGCAAACGTCGCTCTTTCTTGCCTAAATATTACGATATGAATTATTCATCAATCGTCAGTGATATAGAACAATCTATTGGATCTAATGATTTTGAAGCGTACAAACAGTACCATTGCAAATTTGTACAGTGTACGGTCAAAAGTATTTTACACTGGAAATATCGAATCATATATGATTTCCATGGACGTCAACGCAGGACGTCAAGTTAGTTTGTTTCATTCATGTGACATGTGAATGCGCTGGGCCACGTGGGGTTCTCGTTTCGCATTTGTCTTTCACTTTCAAAATGAAATTGAAATTAAAAGAAGATTGAAAACGAAATCAAAAATGCAATTGAAAGTGAAATCGAAAATTAAATTTTAATTGAAAACGAAAATGAAATTGAAAGTGAAATTGAAAACGAAATTGGAAATGAAATCGAAAATGAAATTGAAAATGAAATCGAAAATACAATTGAAAATGAAATCGAAGATGCAATTGAACACGGAATAGAAAACGAAATACAAAATAAAAACAAAACCAAAATATTTAAAAATCCACTTGATAGGGATGGGACACCAGTTAATAGGGATGGGACACCAGTTAATAGGGATGGGACACCATTTAATAGGGATGGGACACCAGCTAATAGGGATGGGACACCAGTTAATAGGGATGGGACACCAGCTAATAGGGATGGGACACCAGTTAATAGGGATGGGACACCAGTTAATAGGGATGGAACACCAGCTAATAGGGATGGGACACCAGCTAATAGGGATGGGACACCAGTTAATAGGGATGGGACACCAGCTAATAGGGATGGGGCACCAGTTAATAGGGATGGGACACCAGCTAATAGGGATGGGACACTAGCTAATAGGGATGGGACACCAACTAATAGGGATGGGACACCAGTTAATAGGGATGGGACACCAGTTAATAGGGATGAGACACCAGTTAATAGGGATGGAACACCAGATAATAGAGATGGGACACCAGTTAATAGGGATGGGACACCAGTTAATAGGGATGGGACACCAAACAAGAGAAATTCCTCTCTTGTTTCTCCACACGAACAATCGCCGCAGAAGCGTCATATTGTTATTTATTTAGCATCACTATGCTGAAGCACTATGCTGTTTAAACAAATTGCAATTTCTGCTTTATGGTTTTATAAACATTACCTATTTCCCATTTCAGTGCCAATCCTCTTCTTCTTGGATTTCCTCTGCCTTTTTAGCAGTCGCTTTACTTCGGGTGGCCTGATCTACGCTTCAAGATCTGCATTTCAGAACCAATAGTATAGAGCAGGGGTCTCCAAACTACGGCCCGCGGGCCAAATCCGGCCCACGAAGCCATGTTATCCGGCCCGCGAAGCTGAATGTAACATATTCCGAAACAATCACATTACGTAAGATGTCCGCCTTGCCCGACTCTTAAACTTTTCTGTAATAGCTTATGCAACCCTCGGGCAAAAACTGTGGTGACCCTGGTGGAGAGGAATTGCAGCTGCCGACTTTGGCCGCGGTCATGGCGCCTATCGCTGTGCCAGAAGTGAAAAACCTTCAAACCTCAACCATTTGCAATCATTTTCGTAGGCTACTTACTTTTCCTCCGCGCTTTCCCGTTGGTGTAGCATGAAGGACTTGCCTTTTCTGGGACATTCTGGTCACATGGCCGAACCAACGTAGCTGAGATCTTCCTATTCGGAGAAGTGGCTCGTTATTCAGGATTTAATTTTACGAAATTCTTTACCAATCCACGTACCAATCTCATTGTTCCGCCTTCCGTCACTCGTGCACCCCAAGGCATTTGAACTGAAAACCGATCAAGCGTAAGTTGAACATCCTGTTCGGAGGATGGAACTAGTACTAAATCGTCCGAACAAAACAAATGGTTGATACGATGATACTTATGACTGAATTAAGATGTACTAATGGAATTCCACAACAATATGATAACACTCTGTAATCAGGCCCGTAACCAGCATGGAAGACTACGGGGAGCGAAAAGATTTTTGAGAGGGGCCCAAAGTTTTTGTACTATGTCCAATAGTTTTAAACTATGACTAACACATTTTTCCAGGGGTGGGAAAAAATTTTCCCCCTAGTTACTGGCCTGTCTGTTATGCTGCGATGTGACGTTAGCTATGTAACGTTACACCAATCCAGTGCTTACTGTTTTTTTGTTTGCTTACTTACAAGATTTGTTTATACACGTGTCCCGTTTGTTCATTTGTTTTTTTATTTTACTAGTTGATGCAGTTAATTTTTCATTGACCGAATACATAAGAATATGAACGTGCACCATTTGTTTCATACTATATATGTTCTGTCTCCAGACATTTACCGGTGATTCCCTTGGTCTGTTTAGTGTGCATAATGTGCTGAATTACATTGCTGTCTGTCGTCGGGTATCATTCGCTATAATCGGTTGTTGCTGCTGACCTTGTTGTTGCTTTTTGTCTTTTGCTTGTCTTTTGCTTACGTGTTGCATTATTTACTTGGTTCCTTCTGGGGCAGGTGCGGATCCAGCCCGTAAGTTTAGGGGGGACGATTTCAGTAACATTTGGCAGTCAAGTTTCAGTTGGTAGTCAAGTGTCTTTCCGAATTGTACAAAATCATGGTGAAAAAAGTTACTTTCGTAGGTTTTAGGGGGGGGCGATCGCCCCAATCGCCCCCCATGGATCCGCCCCTGTTCTGGGGTTTGCTTCAATGACTTTGCGGTCCCTCACCCATAACAATAAACTTCAAACTTTCCGCGGAGACGCCGGATGGTTTGCTAGAACACTTCGCTGACTTGCCAGTAATTGGAACCAGTGGCGGATCAGTTTGGCGCAACTGACCCCGCAAACCTCTGTAGCGCTCCCTTGAATGGCGCCCCTTTGCCATAAATGCGCCCCTTTTTGGTGCCCATGGAAGTAGAAACATATTTGAAAGTACTCTAGAATAAACACTGTTTTTCGCCTAGTTAAACGGCAGGGTTTACGTGCAGGACTTTAACCAACCTCTTATCGAATAGCGTGAACGATGCTATTGTTTCGTAATAGTTCCACTGTTTCATTATTTCTTTGCCGGGTGAGAACTGCCCAGCCTTCACAAATGCAGTCGCGTTCGCAGTTCTCGACTTGCTGCTGTGCTGTATGAAAATGGTCTGTTTTTTTATAAGGTTATTCATTAATGCCTGATGACCGCCCTGTAAGGAAAAGGAAAGGCAGCAGTAAAAATAGGAATGCAATGTGGAAAACTTATTACTGACTCAAGATTTTACAAGTCTCCAAAATGGAAACGAAAAACAAGTTTCCGGGCTATTTGCAGTGCAGTTCGCGAGTCCGCAGTTTGCCTGCATCGTAGTTTTGCAACATAAAAGTGAGTGAAGGGTTTCTTGAGGGAACTAATCTCCAGATTGATAGGGGCGTAACGAGGTTAGATGGGCCCCGGGGAAAGATGCAAGTTTGGCGCCCCCATTTTCGAACCTGAGGTCTTCCGGAAGCAATGTACTGTATTGAAGAATGTACGTGTGACATTGTTGGGATTTTAAGGCGCCTCCGCAATC
>Ga0210059_1001227_pt1 | contig 37863 bp, 29 predicted proteins | sample Ectturendosymbi2_FD_188042 | JGI IMG/M metagenome (GOLD analysis project Ga0210059, IMG submission 188042) | Ecteinascidia turbinata endosymbiont from Florida, USA - Sample 2 (SPAdes) (version 2) | ecosystem: Host-associated > Tunicates > Ascidians > Unclassified | place: Key West, Florida... | reverse complement strand
AGAGTGTTAACGACTGATTGCTTATGCTGTATAGGGTGTTCTGATCTAAAGTTGAGGTATCTATCAGAATGGGTTGGCTTACGATATACTGCCGAGAGTAAGTGGCCACTTGGCGAACGCTTAATCAGTAGGTCTAAAAACGGAAGGCATCCTTCTTTTTCTTTTTCCAATGTGAATTGGATGGAGCTTTTCCATTGTGAATTGGATGGAGGATGATGCTCCATCCAATTCACAATGGAAAAAGAAAAGTTGGCCAACTCTCACCACGCAAGTTTTACACTTTATTTTTACCCCATACTTTCACGCTATATAACCGTTTTCTGTGCATTTCTATGTACGTTTTACTCTATTTATTGTGCTGTTATTCTTTATTATCTCCTAGCGGTTTTCGTTATACACTTCTACGTTGTTTCTGTGACATGCTGTCAACCATTTCCTTAACGTGATTATCGGTTGTGCGTTTTTTTTTGTCATCACGTAAATCATTATCATACACGCATCTTTTAGAATCTTTATATTTTAATTTAATTTAAAAACTAACACTGTGAATGAAAAAAGCGCAAACTTCCTGGCCATCTATTACAAGGTTTTAAAACACTCACGAAGCTTATCCGTTACCGAACCTCCTTGAGTTTGCCTTCCTTTTTAACCGCCTATAAATACTTCATCATCTCCCAGCGGTTTTCATTTTACACTCATTGTTTCTTGTTATTAGTAAGTTGCATGTTATACGTGGCTAAAAACATTGCCCTGAGAAAGCCCACTTGAATAGGTGGGCGAAACGTCGGCTAATAATACAAAATCGCCAGAAGATCTAATTTATCTGCTTGATTTGAAACCTGGTGGCAAACGCTACGAAATAACAACATGAGTAGCAAAAAGAACAGCATATTTATTTATATTTCAGTGAATATCATTTTGAAAATCATTATATGCTTATTGTTAAATATGTTACCTTTGAGACATAAAAATGTAGTCTACCTGTATAGTTCTAAAAATCTAAAAGTTCTATTAAAAGTTCAGTGGATTGTTCTTATTTTTCTCAGCCTTTTTGTCATAAGAACTTCAGGAGTACATGCTCGCTCATCTGTCGATATGCTGAAGGGGTACATCGTCAGAGAAAGGTTAGGAACCCCTGCTCTAGAGTGATTACTAAGCTTTTTAACAAAACAATGCAAAAACTAAGTGCGAAACTCTCAGAAGAGAGGACTCAGCGCATCTCTGAAAAAGGGGGCCCCGAGGCGACTTCAAAATTTGTGGATTTTGCGTAAATTTTTCATAAAAAGGCCGTCATCAGTTCTAAGTTGAATATTTTTCGAATTTTTGGCATTTTCCGAATTGTTTTGGTTTTTTCTTACCTACAAACACAACTGACAAAAATTCGTTGAACTATGGAAGTTTTACCAAGCCATTTCTTTGCGATATTCAAAAGCTCATGACAATAGGCTGTGACCGAGACATGTAGCCTTCGAGACCGAGACGAGAGCTGAAACATTCGAGACCGAGACTCACAAAAATGGGTCTCGAGACTCGTCTCCAGACTGAGACTAAGTCTCGAGACTCCATCATCACTGCCTAAAATCCACAGGTTTATGTATATATAGAATTTAAAAAAAATTATTGGCAGCCCTGGATTTGGCATCTGTTCACTGGCCTTTGGGTAGTACACTTGGAGTCTTCTTTTACAAATGAGGACGGTTATTTTTAAACTTAAGATGGTAGAACGAACAAAGGAGCACCATAAGACAAAACAAGCTCAACAGCCTGATTCTAAAGAGTATAGAGCGTGAGCATCCATGTGAAATAGACATTACCAGTATCATAAACAAATTCGCTACGGCGAAATCTGAAAAATACAATCTTAAGCAGTAGGTTTGCTGCTTTCAACAATCGACTTTGACACATACCGAGACCACACCGTACTGTTTAGATACGGTAATGATCAAATTTCTTGATGAGTTTGGAGGCATTAATTACTGCCTTTGTACTGTACTTGTGAGCTGTACCGTGATGTACTCCTTAGAAAAAGATACGTATATACGTTTGTGGTAAAAAAGATATGTAGCCGAAAATGTCCACCAGTGGCTAGTTAGACCAGGTTTTTCGTACTTACGAAATTCAGCATGCTTAGTGGTGTTGACATGAATGCCCACAGAATGGCTGGCTCATGTCATAAAACGTATGGTTTAACAGTTTTCACTTGTTCAAGCATGTTTGGGGCCCCGCGCTGCTAATATGCTACATCAGGCCTGGCGCTACCTTAATCTGGCACTGCATATGATGTCAAGTTTTTTTGGTGATAAAGCAAATAACCAAATCATTTCAAGCAAAATTGCAATCCTCGTCATAAAATTTTAAATCTAGTGATTTTTTGTGAATCTAGTGATTTTTGCAGAGAAGCCTGTGGCAGCACTGGCAACAGACTACGCATTAGGACGGAGTACAATTGTAAACCCGAGTGATAGCCATATTAAATACTTTTAAAAGCTAGCGACAGTAAATCAATATGCCTTGTATATTTTGTCATGCATTTCAAGTAAAATGCAGTCAAATTTATTTTGACACATCCTTTCTTTGTATATTAACTGTTGGCCTAAGCCACAGGGTAGACAGAAAATTGTATACTTTAATTGGAGGTCAACATGCAGAAAAGTTTGAGAACCACTGCTCTAAGCAATGGTGCTTACCCTTTTCAGCTTGTAACCCCCAAAGAAAAAGTCTTCATGATTTTATAAACCAGCTACAACAATATATAACCAAGAGCAAAATCCTGAGTCCTACAGAAACGTGACAGATTGAAACTGTTGTAACCTTTTGCTAGGTTTGATATTTTTTTGCTTAAAAGCTGAGCAAATGATGCAATTTAACAACCAAGTGACATTTTAAGAAAATATCTTCCATGTCTATTTTTGATTAGACACCTTAAGCAGCCTTGTGATACTCCTACTAATCTTAAATTTCTACAGTAGCATGAATGATTTTTGCCAATGATTGATGTAATTGCACCAGATTGTGCAATTCAGAATAAAAGTGAAGTTTCGACTGTCAAGTAAAATGCTTTGATGTGAAGTTAAAGCATAAAATTAATTGCAAAATGACACTTCAAATATCCAAAACTTATTATTCCACTTCACAATAGCTATAAAACTCCTGAGCAATGGCCCTCATGTTAAGAACCATTTGATTCAGTAGATTTTATACAAGCATCTTCTAGAATTATAAGAAGTTTTTTCAAATGATTAACTCACACTTCTGGGCAAGCACGCAATTCTAAGAACTGAAACTGATGTCCAACATAAGTTTTTTAAAAATTACTGTTCCAAGCCAACTTCTGTAAAGAACAGAGCATAAGCACTCAAAATTTCTGAATCATTATTGAGTATTTCAGTAATGAATCCGTAACACAGATAACTAGTCATGTTTTACCAGCAATTATCTATAAGTTACAGTGAACAAATGCAAAAAATCATCTTCAGCTTAGATCAGTGTCTCAATTGCTACCTCTTTAACTTTTAAAAGTACCACTGCACATGGCTTGCTTTGTGCACTGAGTTTGTATCATTTCACAACCTGAAATCAAACTTAGTGTCCTTCCTAACCAAAAATATTTTATAAAAGTTTTGATTTTTATTGCTGATGAAGCACAATTTTGAATCTTTCTACAGCAATTGGTACTGCTCATTTTAGATTTGAGACAAGCTTAATTGAAGTTATCTACTTTGCAAACCATGTCTGTCAAAAAGAAGTGGTGTTACATAATTTAAATTCACACAACCTGTGAACCATGTTTACCAAAGTCAACCAAAATCGCACTGATATTACCTTGCAAAAGTTAAGTCACAATCCCATGGTCTGAAACACAAGCATAAATGCATTCAATCATAAAAGAATCTAAAGCAGTGGCTTCCAAAGTGAAGAAATTTTATTTTTTAAGGTGAGGATATTTAGGCCAACTGATGAGGTCTGGGACCAAATTTTTGAATTGAAGTTTTTCTTATTTTTCTTCAGGTTGGTAAACATATGCAAGTTTAATGTTTGTTTACATTTTAGTGTTATTTTGAATATTTTGAGGGGTAAAACGTTCTTTACTGTGTAGTAATTACATAATCACCACGCCATTGCTCTTCATGCACATTCATGAAGCACAGAGGTCATTATACTAAAAAAACACCAATATCGAGAAGATTTGAGACTGCAGTTAACTAAATTATTGCCTAATATAAAATATCTTTGCAGCAGGCAGGTCTCACCAAGGCCTTGAGGTGACCTTAATTTTTCTTAAACCAAAACTACAAGACATTTCATATCTTCAGGTGGTTTGGACAGCTCTCTAGCTCAAACAACTGCCAAGTTATGGCCGAACATGTTGGTGCCAAAAATTTGGTGCTTGCATAACTTAAAGGGCATTCTTTTTTCACAATTTTTTAGTAACAACTAGTTTTAAAAAATTTAATTGTTTTCTGTTTATTTCATTCTTGTTATTAATGGATGCTGTGTTCTTTGGAAGTTTGTTTGAATGAAGGTATCGGCGTTTTAATCCACATAGATGACACAGAGTTCACTGTCTAAATCATAAGATTTGCATATCACCACATAGAGGGCAGGATTTTAGAGGTGATGAGGTGGGCATGGACAAAACACGTTGGAAACCACTGGTCTAAAGTGTTAGCATACCACTTCAATGCACCATTTTAAGTCTGCACAAAAATGACAACTATGATGAACATACACACCTCTTTGCCTCCACCTTTCCACCGAATCACAGCTGGCACTTTTTTTACTTCAGCACCACTAAGATGATGTGATCCAAGCTCATCCTTTAGAAAATACAAAAATTTTGCTATGCCTGAAGCACGTTGTCAAGCTTTATTAAAGTAATAGATTATAATCTATTATAATCATTTGTAGTTCTGACTAGTAAGAAAAGTAATGTATGCTTTAGGCAATGATTATATGTCTTGTACTTTCTGCAAATATTTTTAGGTTTAAATAGGCAGCTTCTGAATTAGATTTCAACTATTTAGATGCAAACTGGGTGTCTTTTTTTGCTGAAACATTCCGGTCATTTTTTCTGAGACATTTTGGTCATTTATCTCACAGTTGTATTAAAACCCACCATAACAGTCTTTTTAGCCTATATTTTCAAACTTTCTGACCATAATGTCTTCAGTTTTTTCAGTCATTTCAAAAACGTTTCGGCCTATGACTAAAAAAAACAGCATACCAACATCAATAACAGTGCAGATATAGTGCATACCTAACCTTCATCAACTGGAAACATGGTAAACAGAGTGTCAGTGGTCCATTAATACCAAAAAGAAGCATAGCATAAGATGCAAAGAATCAATTACAAACAAGCTCCACAATAGAAGTTTAAGGTTTATAATGCTATAGTGGCAATTCAGGTTCATAACACTACTGTATAGTGGAAAATGCCATTCAACATGGAAATGTTCAAAAGCAAATCACCATTTCATGGGTTGTGGGGCAGGCCACAATGCAAGTAATCAACCTATACTTTCCACAATTATAATTGGTTGACCACTGAGTACTCACACTAGCAAACACAGCAATTCAAAACTTTAATTACTTTATATATTTATCTTTTTATAATCAGCACCAGTTCTGAGCAGAATAATTTTAGATTGCTAACAAATTTGGAAGTAATCAGTGAATGACGAGCTTACTGCTCAAAAAGTTCTTAACACGTTCGCTGCCAGGGCATGATATATTTGTACTTTGAAATCAGCCTAAAAACAGGAGTTTTCTGTTACCTTACCAAACAAATAGCTTCTCAGCTGATTGCACCAGAGAGCTGTTCAAACCCTCAAAAGACTTAGCAAATGTTCGAGTCTGCAATGAGAAAAAATTTTTGGTTTTGTTTTTTTTGTGAGTGACGTTGTGAGGTAGGTTTTTGGCCATTTTGGCTCATGTTACCTGGCCCAGGGCCCAACCACTAGACGGAGATATTTCGTTGAAGTTTTCATTCAAAACTAGGCTAGAGTCTTTTGAGCCTTTGATTGACTTTCTAGCATTTCTGGTTCCAAAGTTATGATCTAAAATAAACAAATTAATTAATTAATTATCTAATTATGGGATTAATCAGTTATTTTGTTTATTTCAGATCATAACTTTTGAACCCAAAACCTTAGCAAATCATCCAAAGTATCAAAGGACTCAGATTTTAGCCTAGTTTCCAATAAAAACTTCAGTGAAATACTATCTAGTGGTTTTAGCCCAGGGCCAGATGAAGTGAGCCACAGTGACTACTTATGACGTCACCCAAAAAAATCCAAAACCCTAAACCAAAAACAAACTTTTTTCATTGCAGACTCAAAGACTTGCCAAGTCTTTTGAGGGTTCGAACAGCTTTCTAGCACTTTCATCGCCAGAGTTATGCCCATGCAAAGACACGTGCAAACTGCTTGTTTTCGTGTGAACCACTTGAATTAACCTGGCACTGAAGGTGTTAAATATTGCATAGGTATATTTTTAGAATAAACATTTATGTATTTATTCATACAACAAAGAAATAACAAAACAAAAAAGGTGAAAAGATCTTTGGCACAGTTCCTGTTTAATTTTAGTGCCATAATGCATTTGATGCTATTTGAGTCATGCTAGAATTTATCTTTCAGAAAAAATTGTGGAAGATAACGGCAAAAACGACATTAACACTTTTGCATCCAGCCAGTTTCGATCATTTTCACGGCAAAACAGCCGGATCACATGTGGCTTTACGCAAGCGTAATTCTGGCAGCGAAAACACTAGAGAGCTGTTCAAAGGCTCAAAAGACTTGACAAGTCTTGTAGTTTACAATGACAAAAAAAATGTTATGGTTGGGTGTCGTGGATTTTTTGTGAGTGACATAGTAAGTGGAGGGTTTTTAGTCCACCTTGGCCCACTTCACCTGGCCCTGGGCTAAAACCACTAGATGGTAGTGTTTCAATAAAGTTTCTATTGGAAATAAGGCTAAAATCCGAGTCTTTTGATACTTTAGATGACCTGCTGGGGTTTCGGGTTCAAAAGTTATGATCTAAAGTCAACAAAATATTTGATTAATCCCACAATTAAATAATTAACACTTTGAGAGCTGGGGTACGATGTATTTGTACCTAGATTTCGGCCTAAAATCAGCAGTTGTCAGTTGCCTCACCAACGCCCTAGCTCCTCCGCCGATTGTGCTAGAGAGCTGTTCAAGGGCTCAAACGAATCGGACAGCCTTCTATCTGCACTTGAAAAAAATTTTTTGGTTAGGGGTTGTTGGTTTTTTGTGAGTGACGTCATAAGTGAAGTAGTTTTTGGGCCATTTTGGCTCATGTTGCCTGGCCTACGGCCCAACCGCTAGGCCAAAGTATTTCGCTGATATTTTCATTGGAAACTAGGCTCGAGTCCAAGTCTTTTGAGCCTTTGATCAACTTTCTAGCATTTCTGGTTCAAAAGTTATGATCTAAAATAAACAAATTAATTATCTAATTAACTAATTAGTCAAATATTTTTATTAACTCAGATCATAACTTTTGAACTTGAAACCCAGCAGGTCATCCAAAGTATCAAAAGACTCGGATTGTAGCCTAGTTTCCAATAAAAACTTCAGTGAAATACTACCTTCTAACGATTGGCGCTCAGGGCCAAGTGAAGTTGGCCTAAAAGCCCTCCACTTATGACGTCATTCACAAAAAACTTGCACCCCCCAACCAAAAAATTTTTTTTCGAGTGGAAACTACAAGACTTGCCGCGTCTTTTGACACTTCGACCAGGGCCGTAACCTGTACAGGAGCGGAGATATTCCCACGCAAAGCCACGTGCAATCCAGCTGTTTTTTTGAGAACAGCTTGAATTAACCCGAACGAACAGTTTTGATTTGGTGAAAATTCGGGAAAAATCTGTGGAAATCTGGGCAAAATCTCAGAAAGCCTTCACAAAATACCTAGAAATCTTAGCAAACTCCTGAAAATATGAGCAAAAATAGCACCCAAAATAACATAAAAACCTTTTTTTTGGAGGTCACTTTTTTGTGGAGTTTTTCGGGCAAGTTAGGAAGAATTAGGGCAAAGATCATTCGCACCCCCAAAATTTTGCCTGCTCCTGCTCCTATGTGCTGCACCACCACAGATTTAGGGATTTTTTTGGAATGTTTTGGTAGTGTTCTGGGGATTTTTGGAGTTGCATTAGTAAGAGCCCTGTTGCTAACACAACATGCATATTTTTCTACACGCACTCTCCTTACACGTTATTGTACTATGTATTACTGTAATGAACATTATCAGCGCTTCAAGTTAGGAGGTTGGAGGAAAGCACAGCACACAACACTAAGACAGAGCAGTACATAACTGCAAAATTATCTGGCAATGAGTTAAACAGAGGAGTAGAACACACTCAATGCTACGTCAGCGCATTTCACGAGCGCAAAAATGTAAGGATGCTCATTGAAACAGTGGAGTAAAACACACTCAAAGCTACTACAGGGCAGTTCATAAATGCAAAAACATCAGGCTGTGCGGATGTCTCGTCGAATAGCGGTCGAGCAGAGAAGGTATGCGGCTGCGATGGCGGACACCCGCGTTTAACATTTTGAAATTTGCTAAACTATACAGGAATTGAGAATGCGCATAAAGGACGCAAGAAAACTTTCGCTTTTTATTATACGGCTGTTATGTACAGCTACTGTGGGGCCACAGAACAAAAGCGGGCTTGTGTGAGCCGTTATGATGAATCCGCCTGAACTTCCCATGACGAAGCTCGAATTGATGGACATATTGCAAGCACAGGTGTGCACTGCACAAACGCACACCCAAGTTTGCCACATCAAAACACAAAACGTGAAACTAGTTATGCATCAAAAAGTCAGGTAAATCAATCAAGTTGAAATAAGAAAGCTTTGAAATTTAGCTCAGAAAATCAATTAAACGCCCATAATTATCTTTTCAACAGTGGCATAACTAGAAGTTTGAGCCATGGGGGACAAAACTTAACTGCTGGGAGCCCACTAGCCAACACTCAGAAAAAATTAGGAAACATTAGTGAATCTGGATGTCGTGGATGACTGCACTAGATTAAAAAACGAAAACATCCAGAAAAAAAACAAAACTACAGCAACCTACTAGAAACCAAAGAATACTAAATATCAAAATGTAAGCTAATGAGGGCCCGGTTTTTACATTTAGCTTGCCAGAGGGGCAGCTCGCCCCCTGCCCGTCAGTTACGCCACATGTCTTTTGATCGTTTGTGATTTCCCTTCATCGCACAATCTGGAAAGAGTCACGTCACTATCAGTTTGGTTGGGTGTGCGCCGCACACCTAGAGTGTAGGTCCCTGGTATTGAAGAATGCACGAATTACTGGCATTTGAATACGTAAAAACTAGTGGTGACAAAAAAACAAGTCTCGAAAAGTTAAATCCATGTAGCATGTGTTACTAGCATCACAATAGGAAAAATCATCTAGTCACAGCATTTCAATTTTCGTAATTTCACTCTTTCGATGCCCCCCTGCCTTGGATGCCCATGGCCATCGCCCCCTTTTCCCCCCTGCACACCACTGCCCCCTACTATCCCTAGCACACATGTCAACATAATTTTTTGTATTCTATATTTGGGATGTTTGAAAATGATTAAAACAAGGATGAGTGCAAAGATGCATTTCACTATAAAACTTAATTTAGTAAATTAACTCATTTAGCAGTTGGAAACTGTTAGAGTTCATGAAGGGCTCGATTTCGTTTGAACAGCATTAAACTTGGACAAGGTGAAGATTGCTGATTTGGCTTTAATGAGGTTAACACCATTCCCCTGCAATTGCAAATTAACTTCATTGAACTTCGTGAAGACATCTGTGGACTGCGACAGCCAAGACACTGTATCTATGACACCCTTTGACAGTCACCTTCTGTGTGCAGCAACAGGCGTACAACCTCTCTTCGTTATTATCCGAATGCACCACATTGCCTAAACTCAGCAGAACACTTTTAAACCCTTTGTTGTCCTTTGATAAATCAATCCATTAATACTATGCCACATTTTTAGTAAATTTTGAGTTCAGAGCAGTGCAGGATTGAATTTATTGTGTATATTTTAAAAGTTTTTGAACTTAGCCGTGACACTTGCAGTCGTCCACTGGCTCTACCATCTCTCTTTCCCCGTGGATTTCCTTGGCGCTCATCAAGCTAAAGTGCATTCTGAAACACACTTCTCTTTTCCAGACTCTTTTCGATTCCCTTTAGGTTACTTATTCTTGTTGGCACCTAACACTATCTATAAAAAAATATAAATTGCCTCAGGGGCATCGACTTGACAACCTTCCAGTTCCTTCAATGCCCTGGCGTCCTTGCACTGATTTGTGTTTTTTCTAGCTGAATATTAATTATCGCCAAATAAAATCAACTCAACTCAACCCTTTCTACTTTCGTTATTATTATATTTGTAATCATTAAACCACTCCATCCAAAATTAGCTCACGCTTTTGGTTACAGGTTGAGTGTAAGCGCAAGCGTGCATTCTCAAACCTGACCGGTGATAGTCACTGAAACGGAACGGACATTATTAAGTAGCAGTTTAACCATGCCAAAAAGTACAACTGACGAAAATTCCAATCATAATCATTTCATTACAGAGGAGGAAAGTTTTACTGTGCAGCTTACCTTTAGTGATCGAAACTGCAGTTTATCAATTTATCTCTTAGCATTTCACCTGTTTTGTTTCCAAAACGCAAAGTTTTTGTTTACAAATCACATGCGTACATGTTTGTTGATCATACTGTTTTTTATGACATTTGGTCACTCAAAGTTAGTAAGACAACAGAAATGTAATTAATAACTGGTTCTCCTATTGCCCCCCAACCGCCCATTTCTGCTTCACCGCCACCTATAGTTTCTCACCGCCCCCAAGGGGGCGGTACCACCCACTTTGGGAACCACTGTTTTAGATCATAACTTTTGAACCAGAAACGCTAGGAAGTCGATCAAAGGCTCAAAAGACTCGGACTCAAGACTAGTTTCCAATGAAAACTTCAGCAAAATACTTTTATCTAGCGCAGTGGGCTCAAACACGCGGACCGATGTCACTCACAAAAAATCCAAACCTCCCAACCAAAAAATTTTTTTCGAGTGCAGACTAGAAGACTGGCCAATCCGTTTGAGTGCTTGAACAGCTCTCTAGCGCAATTGGCGGAGGAGCTATGGCGTTGGTAAGGCAACCGAAAACTGCTGTTTTTTAGGCCAGAACTATCTGAAATTGTTGTTGACCATGAGATATTCCAAATCTTCCTAGGGCTGTTGTCCCCGCGACCCTCCTTAGTGCAAAAACGGCATGAAAATGAATGAAATGAATACCATTTACGTTATTTATTTTATTCACTGGTGTTTAAAAGTGCTCAGCTAACAAGTGAACAAATTCCTTAGGCGGCTAAAATTGATTAATACAAACGTAGAGACGGCTAGAAATGATTTGCCTATAATTCATTGATACCTTTCACAGGAAATAAAATGTAAAAGCTATTTCATAGTAAGTTCAGGTACAGATATTGTTGCGTCAGCGATACAATGCAGCCCGTGGGTTACCTTATAAGTCCTCATGTGGCCCATGGAGCAATCTGAGTTTGAGACCCCTGATCTAGCGGTTGGGCCCTGGGCTAGGCAACATGCACCAACATGGTCAAAAAACTACTCCACTTACGACATCACTCAAAAAATCCACAATCCCGAACTTAAATTGTTTTTCATTGTAGACTAGAAGACTTGCCGAATCTTTTGCAGGTTTGAAGAGCTCTCTAGCGCAATTGGCAGAAGAGCTATGGCGTTGGTAATGCAACCAAAAACTGCTGGTTTTAGGCCGATTTCCAGGTACGAAAATATCATACACCGGCTCTCAAGGTGTTAATATTTTCATTATGGCATCATACCCGGTACATGAAAACCAATTGAGAAGGTACTAATACGCAGCATTTCTCTTTGGTCACCAATAATAAATCAACTAATTTCTCTCTTACCCCCTTCCATGCCATGATGTCACGTAAAGGCTGACAAATGCTATATTATAATTATGTCACACAAGGTTGATAACACCTAACTGTATTCCACCAAGACTGAACTTTTCCCACTGCTAGCTACGTAGAATCATGTACCTGGTACATAGGTTTTTAACAATAAATCGAAGTGAACCTGCGGTCAGAGCACTGAAAAACATTGCAATTATCAAGTTACAATGAAACATGTTGCATTAGGTGGCATAGAACCTGCCAAAACCCAGGAATTTTAAGGATCTCACAGTACATGCAGAGTTCCCTTTTGAATAGTTTTCTGCATCTATCTGAGGCATCAATTTGACCCACAACCTCTCAATAAATTTTAAACATCTTCTGTGTGCTCAACAGAATCTACCAAACAAAACAAATGCATTTTTCACAGGCCAAGATACAGTATTTGGAGACTACAGGCTACATGTGCCAAGTATGAGTGTGTGCAGCACACTTGCAATTTTGTCCAGAGCTCTTTGTCGCAGAGCTTATTCTTGACATCTGTTTTACATGTGCATCAGCTATATTTTTCTTTTTCATGCAATATTCACTGCTTTGTGATAATAAATTAATTTTCACAATATAATTGTAAAAAACAATAATTTGTGCTATTTCTATATATTCTGATGTTATTTCACCACTTATTCAAATGGATTTTGATGTTATAACTTTGTGACATCATAGATTTCTCTTGCCTGGAAATATTTCAAACAATTTTGCATTTTCATGTGCACTCACGCTCATGTCCAAGTCTGTTGTAACTATGTTACCCCACATATAAAAAATTCACAAAAATGCTTCTCATGCTACAAAATAAATTTTCCCATGAGTTTTTATCTCCCCTGTTAAAAACACATGCATGTTTGGTGACCTTCCTTTCTTAGATTTTTCTGAACTTCAACAAGCAGATAGGCCAAGACCAACAATCAATGCTTCCATAAATATATGAAAGCAGCAATCAACAACACGAATTACTTTAAGCAAATCATTATGATCAGGAAAAACAAAACCAGAGTCATCCATGGGTGACCCATCCATTTGACCAGCTTGCTGACCATCTCCAGCTCCATGCTGTTCATCCGTTACCCGCTTTCCAGTAGTATTTCCCATATTGATATTAACAACAGAAAAATATCACAGAAATTCAGAACATAGGCAATCTTGTGCTGCACATATCAAAACAATATTTAAACATAAGATCTATGCTTTCATGCATTGGTTATCTCAGACTCAAGATCCATATCACATGGGTTAACATAAAAGAAATACAAAAATGTTACATAATAAACATTACAGGAAATGCATGTGCATAAAGAACTTAAACATGAGCCATCTCTCATCATAACAATTGAACCAATCCACATATCATTTTATAGACTAACCCAAAATTAAGAAATATTAAGTATGTTTGGCATTCCAACAGCAAAAGAGTTTTGCTAATTCCTCACAAGCAAACTTGTGTACACATATCCTTCATTTTCAGATCAGAATTACATGGACTTTTTGATGTTTGTAATTAACTCAGTGTCTTTCTGAATTATTTTTGCACACTGTGTAAATAAGGATTTAATGTCCCAGTGTGAGATACAAAAATAGTATACAATCACCTGAAAGTGGTGTCGAAAACATTTTCCTCCTTTCTGTTATTTTACTTACAGTGGGAAAGGAAGCCACCCTACTGCAGTTTAGAAGGTTATCTTTGATATTGCACAATTAGAGATAGACTGACATATCAGCCTGGCCGATATTTGGGTTTCACTGATATATCGGTATCGGTCAAAACAGCCATGAGTAGGTGTTGACAAAGTGCTGTTATATTTCTGACGGATCCAAGCAACTTGCGCAAGAAAGCACAATGAAACAAGTCAAGACAGTTACCTTGCAGCAATGCTAGCAGGTACATTTTCATAAATAAGCAAACAAGATCAACCATAAAGCACATGTCGGCTGTTGAAGCCAAAACAAAAGTATCATCAGTCATAAGATTAATTAAAAATCATAGCAAAATATTGAAATTGCTGCAATTTGAAAAATTTTAGCTCATAAATCCTGATCTTTAAAGTTTTTGGAAAAAAAGATTAGGCATGGAATCCATTATATTTTTGATAATGAAGTAGAAAACAAGATTTGAAACTGTGGAAATATCGGTTATCAGTCCATGAATGGCCGATATATCGGTATCGGCCCTAAAAAAGTCATATCGGTCAATCTCTGTGCACAATGGTATTTGTGTCAATTGCAACTGCAACATCTTTCATGCTATGTGTGTATACCCTTGCTTATACTGCCACTCTTAAGGGACTTTACTATGTACGTCTATATTACCTGAGATATATGCTATTAATTTTAAAGTTACCATGAAAAGACAGATGTTGAGTTACTCATACTTTATAGCAAATTATCTGCTAGGAAGACTAAGGCCAGTATGAGTAGTGGAAAATATTACTGATTTGATGAAAGTGACATGAAAATGTTTTTAAAAACTTAGCATTGAAACTTTTTCACCAATGATACTTAATGTGTTCAAGGTATTGCCCAGTAAAATTGATAAAAGTTAAAAAATATGCAAAACTGCTACACCTAACCATTATATATAAAAACTTTATGGTGAATGCCACAACCCATCCCCAGCAAGATGGCAGGGATCCTTCTGTACAGTATGTGGGCATGTTTTAAGCCTTAGCCTTCAGACGAAGGAGCCACATGTGCTAACACAAAAGAATGCGCTGAACAGCATCACTGTCGATCGACGGACAACTATGATTGGAAGATAAAAAAGACTGTTGCCACATTTTAAAGCATCTAAAAAACACTTATGATACAGGTCTATATTAATATGAAATATAAGCAAAGTAGTACTAAAAGAAATTTTTAATTATTTGCATTTTTGTGTCAACAACTTGATGAAACCATCTTTTTAAGATTTTTTGACTATGTTCCTTGACCTTTAAAACACCAAGAAGCCAATTTGTATGAGGTCTGGTGCACATCTTCCAGGTGATGATATCATCAAATGACGTCACTAGTGAGAGAAGATAGCACACTAAATTTGGTGATGACATCACCACCACGTCATGAGATACAGCCTGTCAAAGTTGACAACGTGCGTGTACATATCTAAATGCATTTTATTTCAGGATTTGGTGTACCAGTTAACATTTTGTATAAATATCCAGCAAAGTATAACCACTTCCACATGAATCCAGAAAACAACCAAGGTTAATTTAAACTCAAAAATAAATCTTAAACATTGCGATGTTCACCAACAAACTTTTATGAAAATTATTACCTCTAAGGAGTAAATTAGTCTGCTAAAAATAATCATTTCTAGGATGTTAGTTCAATTCAATGGATAAAATGTAATCTGCTGATCATTTATGAATCACTTGTAGCTTCGATCACCAATGTGAATCTTCAGCAAATTTTTATCTAATCATTTCAAACATCCAATGCTTTTTTTACAAAAGAGGGTGAATTGTACACTAAACCCCTTTTATGTATCTTTGCAAGGTATTTCTGAAGATATAAGCAAATTTACAGTACCTTATGAGTAGAAAACAGAGTGCCAACATGCCACGGTAAATCTTAAACTAATAGCAAAAGTTTCAACTTGCCACATCTCACAAACCCTACGAGACAAATAAATTTATTTCCGTAATTATCATTTTGCAAGGGTATATAGCATACACAAAAACAAAGAAACTCTGAAACATGAGGTTATAACTTTTATTTTAATTTGATATGAACTAAACCAAACACTAAGGGAACACTTTCTGTTAATCAATGTACATAAGGGTTTCATTCCTTCTAGATAACAAGAGGTGAGGTTTCATAGTAATCAGTTCAAACTTTTAAAGAAAACCTTACTGTGCTGTGAGTAAAACAAGGTTTGTCTATTTCTTCTTTACAAGAATAAATAATCCAAGAATGTAGAGGATTTATGTAAAACAAAGGTTAGTTATTAATGTGAGGGGTATTAATTGGCAAATATGAAATATCAAAAGTATTTGCTCACTGTTTTTATAATATAAATATGTCTGTGAGTTAAATATATCATATATTAATAACCTATATAATAGGCCTACAGGTCATTTCTATTTGTAACTGTAATGTCATTGAACATTTAATCACCCTACATTTACATGGGATACAAAATTGTCACATGTAGCAATAGCTCAGTTGTCTAGTATTTTATACGCCTAAGAATTTCTAGACTGAAGTCAATGTCCAGTAGGTCTAGGTCAGTGGTTCCCAACCAGGGAGGAATTCCCCCCCAGGGAGGAATTTCATGAGTTCAGGGGAGGAATTTCCACTTTGCAGTTAAGTTACCTATTCAGTGTACAGTAAGTGTTGTGCATCTTTTTATTGACATTGACTCTTTCAATAGTTATAGGCTATCACTTTATATTTGTGAGTTATTTAGTGCACTATCACAAGCTTTCGTTGACAAACTTAAGTGCCATTATTTGACCAGAAAGTTTTTTCCTACTTTTATTGATCACGTTATTGTCGTCAATGAAGACTATTGTTCCATTTCTAGTTAATACTAGCCTACGAACTCGAAGCTACACCGTGACAGGAAAAAAGCAGGTGAGAAAGAATATGTTGGAAAATCAAATATTCCTGCAGACTCGTGTAATAAGGGACGAATGAAAAAAGTTTTGTGTCATGGGGGAGGAATGAAAAGTTTGAAAATGAGCAAAGGGAGGAATGCATCAAAAAAGGTTGGGAACCACTGGTCTAGGTGATTTGCATCACTGTTTGCCTCACATTGCAGCAACCAGTCTGGAATCCGTGGCAAGCGCACGCACGATTTCTTTCTTGACCTTTAATGTCACGCGGCAAGAAATAATTCAATTTACTTGTTACCTTCTGCAAACAGAAACACCGTCACCACCAGACATTTTTTCACTCGGAAAACCATATTTCCATGTAAAGGTTTTTCAGAAAGCTGATAGAGTCAGACTAACAAGGCAGAATTCTAATTCTTTCTCTCCTCTCACAGGTAGCAACATTAACGGTGATTGTGAGGAAAATCCTCAGCATTATTACTATATTTGGAACAGAGTTCCCAAGGCTATACCTTTGAATGAACTGCAAAAGTTCAAGGGGGCCTTCTTTCTCTACTGTTAACCAGTGGTGTACAGGATCCGGATTTGGAATCCAATCCTGCCGGATATTGGGAATTTTTTGGATTAGGATTGGATATCGTTTCCTCTTTAACCGGATCTGGGACCGGATTATCTAAATGAAATAAATTGTGACCATAGAAAAAACTTGAAATGGATTAATAGTTTTATGAAAAAAATACATTATTTCCAAATGATATTGGTTAAAATTTATTTTTCTATATTCTCGCGGTTCAATGCAATATTCCCTGCCGCTCAGGATCCTAACTTTCAGGTCGAGGAAGAGGACATCTCAACTTTCAAGTAACATGCACTGTAGTTTAGAACTGTGTGAAGATGAAAATGATTCTACTGTTTTGTTATGACGCAGCCCGTCATTGTTCAGACAAATCTTGTTTCATCTTTGAAATGCATTTGCTAGTAGATCATAGTAAAATAATGGTGTATAAGGCATTACTAAAGCGTTTTTTTCAGCGTTGAAGTTGAACCAAGTACCAGTTTCTGTCTGAACAGCATAGCTGACTAGTAGTCTAACTCGAAGTTGCCTTACCTAAAAATTAAGCAATGAGCATGGTGAAAATGTACTGACTTCTTGAAATTGGAAGTTAGTTTTGAAAGAGGTTGAAAAGAAAAAGAGATTAAGCTAACATTGAATAAGTGATTCATTGCATTGCTAAACAATGTACACTGTGGACATAAAATTTTTGTGCTCTCTTTGTCACTGTTGAATTAGCGTACAGTACAATAACTGTTGTTATTGCAAGTAGTCCAGTAGGTAGGCGACACACATTTTGGCTAGTTGTACCAGTAAGCTATTGTTTGATTTGGATATCCATTAGAGCATATGAGAATCGCGCACAACTATTTGTGGGAATTTATGGAGCAAAATACCTGTAACCTTAAAATTTACATGGATTATTTCATTCGTCACCCAAGTGGATCAAGGGTCCCCATGCGTCGGGACCCATGAACCGGCTTGAGGGACAAATGAACCATGATTAAAACTGTACGAAACTGTTGGTCCATTGCTGCACGGTTTATGTGCACCATTCCTTAAATTATAAATCGAACCAACGAAACTTCAAGGAGTTAACTGAAACACATTAATGAGTATATTATCACTGGCTATTACCAATTTATGGAAAGTAGATCTTCGGTTTAAGCATTTGAAGGTGAATCAAACGAAATGTTGTTTCAAAGATCAATCCTGAAAATTTAACAATACTACAACAAGGTATGTTTTCATACATCTGAAGAAAATAAATCATCAATTTATACATCCAGTGAATGTTAATAGCAAACTTTATAATGCCAATCCTCTTTTGGTTGAACTTGATGTGACAAGAGGGAGATAGGGGTCCGCATGAATATCTTTTATGTTCGGCTCAACAAAACTACATTCAACACTGCTGAGATGCTTTTTAAGAAACCTTTCCTCCAAATAGCTATATTCATACTTATTTTCATCACCTGCCCAATATCTAAAAAACTTTTATTTTTGCAACTGATTGCAAAAGCACACAGCTCTTTTTTTGGTTCTACTGAGCAGGACCGTAACTATGGGGAGCAAAAATCCCCTTGAAAATTTTTTTGCCTTCCGTGGAAAAAAGTGTTGAACATAGTGTAAAACTATTGTACATCTAATTGGTCTCCGCAAGAAAAATCTTCGGCTCATACTGACATCCCAAGCTGGTTGCAGGCCTGCTACTACAGCATCGCTGTCGTCATGAGATGATTTACAGATTTCTGTGCTGCTACTATTATAAGTTTAAGGGCCCTAGGTCTTGTTCTGACAAGGCTTCAAAACAATATCGCAGTCAGAATGAGGTCGATAAAGCCATGGGCCCGAGAAACAAACTTGCTAAGATTACTGGCGGTTTTCTATCAATTCTCAACTGTTGCAAACTAAAGGATGGAACAGTTGGGCCGAAGATGCTGTCAGTGATTGACGATGTCGTTGACTGTCCAAACAAAATTATTGGCTCTACTGCTTCAGAATGTTTACTTATATCTGTAACTTTTCCATGAACACAAATATTTTTTACTAGCTTTTTCTTTAATAGGGTGGATCGGTGATAATGGAAAGACTTGTGCTTCTTCCTGGTTCGTATTTTTGTGATACCCTGACTGTTGGCATACGTTTGTATTTCTTGAAGAGTTACATTATAGCTGGAGGATGCTACATTTTCAGAATATGCGTAAAAAATTTATTCAGCATCCCGATCAAATTCTTTTTCTGCAAGAGTTTAGAATGGTCCGCCACGAAACGTGACGGACAAACGTCGTCTGAAAAAAACTGTATATGTTAATGAAATGGGAATATTTTCGTTTTTTCAAAACCGGCCAAAATGTTGGATGGAATAGCCTAAATCTATAGAAAGAGTTGAAGCAGGCAAGTCGCGTATTGGACCTGGGATTGGAAACTGCCCTCTTGAAATTTACACAGCTTTATCCGCAGCATTTATGCCAATAGCTTAAGCCCTTTCACAAAAAATACTACGAAAGAAATAATAGATTTTCAAAGTATAGCAATCATGATTATTCTCAACCGTCTGTATATCTAATAAGTTAAGCGGGACCATTGAGGCACTGTTCATTGAACCCCACATGTTGCGGCTCATGGGTCACTTCTACGCCATTTTGAATCAAAATCACGTCCTCACCCGGACAGTCGATGTTTTTTTCTCCTGCTAAAACGCATATTATGTTTCACTAAGTTAACCAAATAAAAGATGCCGGAAACAACTTAGAAACAACAGCGTTAAAACAAAAAGTTCAAGAACCAATAATTTTACTTCAACCACTAGAAAAGTTATAACCAGTGACAAAAACCTAAATGCTGTACTTACTTGCATCCCGTTAACATGGGAAAAATAAGTAAGCATGAGGAATATCTAGTATTGATAAGTGGCGCTAAACCTGTCTAGTTTTCAAAAAACCTTGGTGGTTCAAGGGTCCCGCTATGATCACAGGAGCCGACCTTCCTTTAACTAGCATCCATGGCGTTCTTCATAGAAGGCCTAGTCTACCAAGGTCAACGGTGGTTTTCTCGTTTTTTTGTTGGTGGAAGCAAAAGCGATAGGTGTGGAAGCGGAAGCGATAGGTGTGGAAGCGGTTGACGAAAGAGCCGCTTCCACATCCCTGGTTGCACTTACCATTTTTATTTATTTTTTCAAAAGTTTCCAAACTTTTGTGGTCAGATTTGTGGTTTTGGTTCAAGTATTAGGTTTGGGGTTTAGGTTTAAAGGGTTAGGTTCAATACGCTTCTACCATGTGCAGTGCACGAGTGCAGTCTACTGCACACTTGCAGTGGATTAGTGTCATGTCACAGGCTACGGATGAATAAGTTTTCAAAAATGAAGGTCCACTGGCGGACCTATAACTACTGTTAGTTACTACTGTTTGTTTCATATTTAGCCAATGTCGCAGTTGGATACAGATGCATATCGGATACTAAAATTCAGAAATTTTTGGATATGGATTGGATATGCAAAAATTTTTTCAGATATGTATCAGGAGTTAAAAAATCAATATCCGCTAACCTCTGGTCTTAACTAGTGTAAGTGTTACCGTTTACAAACAATCCCATGATGCATCTTTTCAGCAACATAAAATACCAACTTTCAGGACAAGAGATTGAAAGTCTGTTTCACCCTGGACAAGCAACAACGATGCTTGGGCTGTTGAAATTTCCAGATGATTTTAAAAAAAGCACAGGCCTGAACCAATTGTGGTATAAAGACGCTGGCACAACAGCTCATATTGAAAATAACGCATGTTTTGGAGTTCAGTATATCAATCAAAAACTTGACCCGAACGGAACATTTTCATTCAGAGTTACACTGAAACACATTTTTGGATTGTGTGATGATTATCAGAAAGTCGTTTACGGTTATCAACTCACTCTCGTAAGAAAGGGTGATAGTGACGCGATTTTCAAAACTGGAGCAGTGGCAGCAGGTCCTGAAAACAATCCCCCAGCAGGTGCAGAACCTGATGATGGGAAGGTTGTTTTGACAAAACTGTTTTGGTATATGCCACATGTGACTCCAAATTTGCAAGAAAAACTTGCACTCTACAAAACAATTGAATCAAAATCAAGTCTCCCAGTCGGTTACCGAATGGTTCAATGCGAATCAATCCCAGTCTCGCAAACGAGAAATTCCACCTGATGATTGTCGGTGAAATCAGACGTGGAGAAGCCTTGCTGGATGATCGTGGCGTTTCAGACAGATAAATCTGGAAACCAGCAACACAACCCATCAATTTTTGATCACTGTAATCTCACAAATATGTTTGTCATGTTGAACTCTCGAAGGTATCCTGAGATTGATTATGATGACACGAACTTTACTCAGCAAAAATTTTCAAGGGTTTATGGAGATGCTGCGGCATTCCGAACAAAGTTTTACAATGTTGAAGAGTTGATTTCTTCTCCAAACATTACTCCAGCAGATTACAAGGAATTGTTCCCAATGTTTGTTTTTGATGTGACAAAACAGAGCAAAAAACTGAAAAACTCGGTGACTGACATTCAGATAAAGGCTCAGTTTTCAGCAAACGTCCCTGCAAACACAGAAACTTTTGCCGTTGTCATCAGTGATAAAAGTCTCATTTTCCATAGCGATGGGCAGAAAATGCAAGTAGATCATCAAGTCAAAAAAATTTATCATAATATAAATGAAAATCTCAAGACCAACGATGATTTCAGTATTGAAAGAAAATACCTGAGGGCTCACTCATATGAATCGGAAACAAATATGGAAAATCATAGAAGAAAAGGACTGGTTGATCAAGCTCTTGAACTTGAAAAAGGTGTGAAACGAAAATCTGGTTCTGGAAGAATTGCTAAAAAATCAGTAGAGGTTGTTGACCTTGACACAAATGAAACAAAATATTTCCCAAGTTTATCAAAAGCTTCCAAGTATTTTGGGAAAACTAAAATTTATTTCGTATACAACAATGGAAGAGTTTGGGAGAATAAAGAAATACAATAATTGATCATTAATTTGTTATTTCCACAAGAATTCTCTCTCCGGTGAATGGGAGAGATAATTTTTTTTGTTGATGTTGATGAAATTTTTTAAGTTAAATAAAAATTTCACTCTATAATAAATGAAAGACGAAACATTGCAAAAATTGATAAAACTTCTCCATGATGGATTTTTTAGAGAACTTCTCGGGAAAGAGAAAACTCTCAAACAATTAAGAGCTGAGGCACGACTTCGGGGCTTCAATGACATTTCAAAACTCAAGAAAGAACACTTGAAAAATTTGCTTTGAAAACCACAAGACTTGGATCAACTGAGAAAACGAAATCTATTGGTGAAAGCAAAGAAACTTGGAATAAAAATGCCACAAAGCTCAAAAAGACACAACTCATCAACGAAATTGATGATAAGGTGTTGAAATTGGTGGAGGAAAAACAGTCTTCCTTCTAGGGTTTCACAAATCAATTCACACTTGAACCGAGCGGCAATGTGACATTTGATGCAGAATCCTTTTTGAGTGCTGTGAAACGAAAGGCACTCGAAAAAATTCAAATGCAAACCAAAGTGAAAATCATCTTGAGAGCAAATATGGAAAAAACAGATCTCAAGACTGGTCAAAACCTTGTGGAAGAACATGGCTTTCGGTCAAAAAATGAAATTGTTCTTGAATCAACAAACAAGAATGAATTGTGGAGTCTCTTGGTAGAACAAGTCCTCGAGGACCTTGCAAAATTTCAGATGAATAGGAGTGGGTGGACATTTCACGCAATTGTGGCACTTGATATTCACACTATTGAATATGAGCCATTGAACGGAAGTTCTTGGGTTCCTCTTCCGAAATTTCTAGCGAGCAAGAAGGCGCTCATCAGCATGAAGAACACTGATAACCAATGCTTCAAATGGTGTATCGCAAGAGCTTTGAATCCAGCAAAAAAGGAAATTGAAAAAAACCAGATCGGATCACAAAACACTTGAGAAAACAAGAAGAGTCTCTCAATTTCAAAGGAATTGAGTTTCCAATGAGTTTGCAAGCAATTGACAAGTTTGAGAGACTCAATCCAGAGATATCTGTGAATGTATTTAGATTTGATAACATCTCAAAAGTTTATCCTTTGAGAATATCAAAATTCAAAAGACAAAAAGAAATTGATTTGATGCTTCTTGAGAACAAGCATTATTGTCTTGTCAAAAATTTGTCGAGACTAATGTCAATGCAAACCTCAAAACATCATGGGAAGATTGTGATTTGTCGGAGATGTCTCAATCATTTTCCAAACGAGAAAGCTTTGGAAAAGCATGAAGAAAATTGCCAGAATCATGATGCAATCAAGATTGTTCTTCCAGAAAAGGGTTCAATCTTAGAGTTCAAAAACCACAAGCATTCCATGAGAGTGCCAATTGTGGTTTATGCCGACTTTGAGTCATTCACAAAACCGATTGACTCATGTTAACCGGATCCTGACAGAAGCTTCACGAAAGCTTACCAAAAGCATGAACCGTCTGGATTTTGCTTTCACGTTGAGTGTCTTGACAAATCTTCAGAACCAATCTTGTTTACAAAAACAAAAGAGGAAGAAAATGTTGCTGACATCTTCGTGGGCATGCTTGAGAACGAAATTGACCGAGTTTGGTCGTCCGAAGTGAAAGAGATGATTTTTTCCGAAGATGACCAGTCAAAGTTTGAAAAAGCAAGAGAGTGCTGGATTTGCCAGAAATCATTTGAAGGAAGTGATGATAAAGTGAGAGATCATTGTCACTTTTCCGAACAATTCAGAGGAGCAGCTCATAATAAATGTAACCTGCTTTTCAAAAAACCGATACATGTGCCAGTGATATTTCATAACCTTTCAGGTTACCACTCACATCTCTTCATCAAGAATCTTGGGAAAACACAAGGTCAGATTGACTGTATCCTGAACAATGAGGAGGAATATATAAGTTTCTAGAAAAGTGTTGACGACGAAAACAAGAAAATCTAATACAAAATTCGCTTTATTGATTGTTTTAAATTTATGTCGAGCAGTCTTGACAAACTTATAAACAATCTCGAACCAGATCAGTTCAAAAACTTGAAGGAACAATTCAATGACATTGAATTGCAAAAGGGAGTCTTTCCATATGATTGGTTTGAGTCTCTGGAAAAAATGTCTGAAAGAAATCTTCCACCAAAGAAGTCATTTTATTCAAAGTTGAATGACTGTGATATCACAGTCAAAGACTTTGAACATGCACTGAAGGTGTGGAAACATTTCAAGATGACAACTTTCCGAGAATATCATGATCTGCATCTCAAGACAGACGTTCTTCTGTTTGCAGATGTCTTTGAAAATTTCAGAAATGTTTGCATGAAGATCTATGAATTGGATTCAGCATGGTATTACACCGCGCCTGGGTTGGCTTGGGATGCTTGTCTGAAAAAGACGGGGGTTCAACTTGAACTTCTTTCTGATCCGGATATGCTTCTGATGATTGAGCAAGGCATTCGTGGAGGAGTCTCAATGATTTCAAAACGATATGCAAAAGCCAACAATAAATATATGCGTGAGAAATTCAATCCGAATGAAAAATCAAAATTCATCCAATATCTTGACACTAACAATCTCTGTGGTTGGGCGATGAGTTTTCCACTGCCTGTGAGAGGTTGCAAGTGGATGACAGATTTGAAAAATTGGAGAGAATTTTCTGATCAAGAGGGGAGAGCATGTATTCTTGAAGTTGACTTGAATACCCAAAGAAGCTTCATGATTTGCACAATGAATATCCACTCGCTCCAGAGCGGATTGAAATCAATGAAGTTGAGGAACTTATTCCCAACCTGAATGAAAAGAAGAAGTATGTTCTTCATCACAAAAATTTCAAACAATATTTGGATCTTGGTTTGAAATTAACAAAGATTCGCCGCGGAACCTCCTTTGACGAAAATGCATGGTTGAAACCATACATTGAGTTGAATACGAACCTTCGTTCCAAGGCGCAAAACAAATTTGAGAAAGATTTTTTCAAACTCATGAACAACAGTGTCTTTGGCAAGATGATAGAAAATATCCGCAACCGGGTAAATATTCAGTTGGTCAATAACCAAAAGTCGCTGAAAAAATGTGTGGCAAAACCAAACTTTGATCACTACACTGTATTTGATGAAAATCTTGTTGCAGTGCACATGAAGAAGACAGAATTGGTTTTCAATAAACCTGTATACCTTGGAATGAGTAGTCTGGATTTGTCAAAGACCTTGATGTATGATTTCCATTATAATTACATCAAGAAAAAATTCGGCTCGAAGGTGAATCTGTTGTTCACGGACACTGACAGTCTTTGCTATGAAAGCGAAACAGAAGATTTTTTCAAAGATATTTCAGCTGAAGCCCAAGAAAAATTTGACATTTCAAATTTCTCACCAAACCATCCTTCAGGTATTCCAACAGGAATCAACAAGAAAGTTCCAGTAATGTTTAAAGATGAGGCTGGAGGGGAGATCATCGAAGAGTTTGTTGGCTCGTGAGCGAAGCTATACGCAATCAAGAAACTCGATGGTGAGGAAGAAAAAAGGTTTAAGGGTGTCAAGAGAGGGGTCGCCAAAAAAGGTATCAGTTTCGAAGATTTCAAAAAATGTTTATTCTCTGGAAGACAACAACTAAGAACGATGAATATCATCGGAGTCATAAACATGAAATCTATACAGAGACAATCAACAAAATAGCCCTCTTAAGTTCTGGGGACAAACGTATCATAAGACCTGACAAAATAAATACTGTGGCAGTCCCTTTCTAAAGAAGAAGACCACTACACGTTTAGGACAAATCCGCGAGAGCACTGATTAATAGGAAGTGTCCATGGCATCCCCAAGTTAACAATTAAAAATCTTAGACCCGCCGGTTTCGCTCGAACCGCTCAGAATATCACAACAAAATTGTATTCACTCATGGTTTTATTAGTATAACTTTTAGCACTGCAATATTCATCACAACAGGGGTTTATATCAATAATTATCAATTAAAGCACGTAACATAAGCTACTGCAAACATCAGGGGTTAACAACATGGGTTAAATATGAATTCAATTCTTTCATGGAGGAAGAGAGTAAGCTTTCCTATTAGACTGACCTGAAACGGTTTGTCTAAAAATTGGTTATAGCCTGAGTTGGTTCAGGTCCTAACCGTGCTGGGGTATTAGTTAGCTACAAGCGTGTCCTGGTTAACGAATTTGCCAGACCCCACTCGTTCGCCAACTATTTTTTATGTAGTCTAGATCTAACCTATCAGACTACCTGTAGGTTAGATGCTTCTCCGGGATGACCGTGAGCAAGACTGATTTTAGCGGTGTGTTTTTGGTCGCGAGGAAAACACAACAGGTTGCGTCGTGGTCACTTGACGGCGTATCGCGCGGTGCGTTGGCAACTCTAGTGGTCACGTGTTCGACGCGTAATCGCGTCAAGTCCGAAATCAAGGTTACGCTTCAGCGAGTATCTTTTGTATCTGATTAGTTCTGGAATTATTATTAATATTTTCGTATAGGATATTAGTGCAAATAATTTCTATATTATTGCGGGTTACTCTCTTCCTGGGTGTGACTTACAATAAATGCGCAACGTACAAATTCACTATACATCAAACAGGTACACATGACAATGTTCTAAAAGAGTTAATGTCTTTAATCGTTGTTTAGCTTCCAGCTTCGTTTGACTTGTCGTAAATTCATTGGCAAATCTCTAGGTTACTTTCTTCAATTATTTTTCTCCAGTAATCGAAGTCTTCTTTCGTTGTTGTTTCAGGATCACAAAACGTTTCATGTTGAGGAGCCAAGATGAACTCAGCAATAACTTAGCTCATGGATACAGGGTGGGCTGATATGGGAAACCAACAAGGGAATCGACAGGGCGACAGGGAAACGGACAGGCTGACATGGGGAGGCGGCAGGGTGACAGTGGAGGCCTGGCAAAGAGACAGGGGAGGTGACAGGGCGACAGGGTGACATGGGAGGTTTGGCAAAGTGGGGCAAAATGAACAAAAGTCCTCTACTCTTGTGACCTCATGTCCATATGTAGGTTCTGCATAAAAAAACAGGAAGAGATTGTAGATCAGTCAGTGGAAGCATCAAATTTGTTTTGGATCATGTAGCATGGAGCACTTCAAGTCATATGCGCTATATTTCATATAATTGAACATAATCATATTGATATTTTAAAATACTGCAAAGACAATGTGCAATGGTTCAGTGCATATTGGGAACCATTTCTTTTAAACAGAATGAGCACATTTTGATTTTGCATAAACATCTATCAGTACTTTGCTTAAGCTAAAATCAGTGGCGGCTTGTGACTGTGATTTGTGGGGTGCTGCGACCCACCCAAGAAATATTTTATAAAGACTAAAAAGCATCAGGTTTTCAACGGTGGCGCAGACTTATGACGTATGACATTTAAATTTGTATGAACCAATTGTGAGAATTCCGTATATTGCTACATTGCAAGGATATCCTATGGGGTGCAAAACTGTCGTGGAACTGGTATCTTTGAAGTTATAAGTACACATTAACCCGACACAAGTAACAACCTTCAGCTCATTGTTTCCTGATCCGCTGCAGTCTGCGCTTGCCTTATGTACATAACATTCCCTTCATACTCATTCAATGAAAAAAGAAACTTTTGTTTAACACCACAGTAGTGTTCTTAAAAAGCATCACAATTACCAACTGTAATTGTCCTAGTATTGACTGAATATATCAAGAACAGAAACACCCATAGGTTATTATATCACATACCCATACTAGAAAAAGGAGTGCCTTAGCACTTTGGACAGGCAATTATTATTCCTGGAAATACTGAACACTTTGTTTGACGTCACTCACCAACAGAACAATGCTGTGATGGATTACCGTTTGTAAGATTTAATTTTCAATTATTAAGTGCAAGCAACCATAAATTTGCAGGGGTCCCATCAATTACTGAAAATAAAAATACACACATGCTACACAAGTACAGTAGAATTTTCCTAATTCGTCACCTCAAGGGGATTAGAGAAAAATGACAAATTACGCAAACAGGTGAAAACTCTATCATAGAAGCTCGTATACTTTATCATAGTAACTCGTATGCATACATAGTGCTCTTATTTGCAGTAAAATACAAGTTTATGATGTTATGGTTGAATACAACAATTAATTCCTCTGCTCTATCTGGACTCCTCCGTTTAATCAAGCATCTTTCAAATATTTTCCGCGTTCTCTCATTGGGGAGTTGGGTCGCGCTTCGCACTTCGTGTATAAATTCGATAAACAAATTACGAGGTGCAACAATCCCACATAAAGATCCTTATTTGGTTGAATTCCCACATGTACTAGCTGCTTAAACATCAAAAACGAATCTACAAATGATGAATTAGACAAACAAAGCATTTCTCAGGGATTGAAAGAGGTGACAAATTGAGCAAATTGATGAATTAGACGAACAGAAATATACACAAAAGATAGAGATTCTGGCGGGATTGACGAAAAAATAACGAATTAAGCGGATTGATGAATTAAACGATGACGAATTAGACGAGTTCTACTGTACCTTAAAGAAAGCACTTCAAAAAAAGCACAACAAAAAATTTACCTCTATAGCTGAAAATATTTTTCTTCTCTTCTTTTGCTGAGATCCCCAGGTAGTCTTTTTCTAGCTGTTTTTGTTTCTCTTCCTTCTCTTGCTCATTGTGCTCTGATGTAAGTGTGCCAGGGATTTCTTTTTTATTATTTATTAAAACTGGTACACTACCAGAGCAATCAGAAAAAGGTGGTTGGGAACCATCTCTGCACGGACTGTCCATACTTACATCAGGAAAATCCGCATTTTCAGGAAGTAAACCAGAAGCCAAACTATTCTATTCAGGCAAGGTATCATCAGTGAAAGACTGTGAAGTGGAAAGTCTTTTAAACTGGAATCTCAAACGTCTGCATTTGAAGCAGTGCTTTTCACAGACTTAGCATCAATCAAGCTAGAATGTGCTGCACATATGTCATCTGATGGGCTTTAAAAATTCAAAGTAGTAGCACATTTAGCTTTATTGTTCGTTTCAGCAACACTTGTAATCAAAATTTATTTTTTTGCACCCAGTGATCATGCATGAATTGTAGTTGATGTAACCTTGCTATGAATTGATGGTTGCCACATTCTGCTGTTATTGAAGCAATGTCTTTCAGCACACTCAAAACAAGTGAGTATTTTTGTGATCTACTCAAGATTTTATGCTTCCTTGTTGGAGTTGTGAAGACAACACTTTTTGGAGGTGAAGAAATCAGTTCATTTTGGACACTCTGGTAACTCTTTAGCCACCTATTTGCAAATAATTCCATGTGGACCAAAAGCAAGGAACATTTTTAAAAGATGCTTGCATGGCAAGCAATTTGAAGTGTTGAAGCTTTGAAGGAACAAGAGCAAGATGTTGCTCGCTGATTTACAACCCTAAGAGTAGGCCCTTGTGACACAACATAGTTGCGACCCTCGGAAGCAACAGAGCTTGCACAAAGTGCCTTTTTCAATTCAACTTCAGCTTGTTTAGCTGCATATGGAGTGAGCACATCATAAAGTTCCTGTACATCACTGCAATCAGTAGAGTTCATGTTGTAGTATCTTGAAACTTTTTGCAAGAAACCAAGTTGATCATTCATAAGTTCTTTGGCAGAAGAAAGCAACAGCACACTCTTCATTATCTCAACCAGAGTTTTAGTTCCTTCTAGCACATATTTTAACTTTTGGTGATATGATTCTAGCCTATTAGTTGTGCAATTGTTGAAGTTGCTGCAAATATTTCGCTCACTCAACCCACATTTCCTTGCATTTGCCCAGTTGGATAAGTAGTTGATGAATCTGGCAGGGACGTTTTCTTCAAGATTTGCAGATACACAGCAAAAATTCTCATTAGTAAGTACTTGTGTAATTGCCCCAACATCAGAGTGGGAAATATTTTCAACCCCTGTAATAGGAAGGCTTCACCTGACAGCAGACCTTTTCTTTCTTTGTTCTTTGAATTTCATATGTAAATTGTGAACATATTTGTGAGTGATAGCCTTGCCAGTGGTTGTACATAATTCTTCACACATAGCATGGGCTTTCAAATTCATCATGGTTTCAATTTTACTCAGTTCTTTTCCACCAAGATTACGGTTTTCTGGGTGATGTTTGACTGTTTTCATGACTGTGTGTGTGACAAGATCTTGCGATATACATGTGATCCGCATCTTTGTTTTCATGTACATAAATGAACATTTCGCAACCCAGTTTGTAAGTCCTGTGATTAAAAAAATACTTATTTAGTAAAGAATTTAAAAACATTACTCACATTCATAATATGCATAACCAAATTGGCTTGACCAGTGAAAAATTCAAATATTCAGAACGTGCAATACTAAATTACTACAAGTCAGTGCATACATTTGATTTGGCCTATCACCTCTCCTCTAGGTGAGTAGGTTCCAGCATGTTCACATGCAAATTTCACATATACATACTTGAATTTTGCGTCAAACAAATTTCTTTAATCTTCTTATTTTCATATTCTGCAGATTTGGAATCAACATTCTTCAACTTACAGGAAGTGTTTTTCTTCATATATTTGTATTGAATGATGAGGGTCATTGAAATCCTTAAATTTTGAGCCAGTTTGTTAATCATTTTTCTGCATCTTAAAACACTGCAATGCAAAGCATGACATTTACAACACTGAAGGGGCTTATTGTTTCAAGTTCTAAAATATATATGGATGTTATGTTCATATATTGGCATTGGATTATAAAATTCACTGAAATCCTTGAATTTTGAACAAGTTCTTTAATCACTTGTTGTCCATAATACAATATGGCAACTTTACTAAGAAAGTTGCATGCTTGCTTTTTCAGTTGCATATTTTCACACCTAATCACAAAGGTTACGTTAAACACTGTTCAGTGAGAACATGACAGAGTTACTAGGCTAGTCCCTACTTGAGTCCTACTGTTCTTTTCAGTGAAAGAACACCAATATGACAGATTTACTAGTCCCTACTCCTGACAGATTTACTTGTCACTATTCTAGTCCGACTGTTATTTAAGTTTATTTTCGAACAGTTGAAATTTATCTAAAGCACAGCAAAAAAGCTTATTAAGTTTCTTTCAAGACGGAAAGGCCTCTTCAGTATCATTTTGGCTGTGCTGCTTTTGCAAGGTACATGCTTGCCATCAAGCAAGCCTCCACAACATACGGCCCGCGGGCCACATGCAGCCCACGTGTGCTTTTCTTGCGGCCCACAGGAACTTTCTCAATTGCAGAAAATGTTGCCAAAGTCTGATTTTGGATAATGTACAACAGAACTAACTCTAGCCTCACGGCAAGCTTCTGGGGAATCTGCCTGCTCGTTCCTGCTTCAATATGTGTTTTTAAACAAAAAACTGGTTTCCTTCTTGTGAAATAAACTGTTATCGATTTACTTTCGCCATTTTTGTAGCTTACAACTTCGGATAATATTATCATTTCAGAATTTTTTCCAAACCGCAATAGAATAATTAATAACGATACAGCTGTGGAGAGGATAAACTGCTATGTTCCTCCCAGTGTTGGTCATGTGCTAACACCGTTTCTGTAATGTGCGCTGATGTATAGCTAACCACTTTTTGTGTTCTTGTGTCTGTGATATGGACCATGAGTCCGCAATAAAATATCATTATTAATAAACTTTTGTGGCCCAGGGCAAATTATGTTGATCAATTTGGCCCTTTGAGCTTTCTGAATTGTGCAGGCCTGCCATAAAGAATTTATTTTTATTTTTCTATTTACGGCCTCAAGGGTTTCAAGCAAAGTGCGATATTTCACAGGCCATGCGGCAGTCAGGTTAACCAAAGAAACGTTAAGAATGTTCAGTGAGAACGCAACATAAAGAAATAGGCTATTGCTTTTTTAACTTTTACAGGTGTCTGCAAATTTTTTGAACTGTTGTATAACACTCTGAGTAATTTGTCATAGTCTACTGTATATTTGGAGACAGAAATTTTTTAAAAATAATGGTGACTTTTTGTCCAGCTGTGTACAGTAACAGTATGCTTGCCAATCGCCATTATTGTTACACACAGGGGTCTGCAATTTTTTTTTCAAACTCTTGTGTAATATCTTATGCACCTGGCATGTGGATCTTAGCACCACTCCTGCCTATTCTCCTCACTCCTGTTGTGCTACAGCAAATTCCCTGCTGTCCATGTGAGCAACAGTATTCATCACATTCTGTACCAAACAAATTTTTTCTAACAGATGTCGCACGTTTTCGTCACCCACATAACAGTAGCTTTTTAGCCTATTATTCACTCCTTCATCACTGCGAAATATTGAGGGTGAGAAGCCATAATCGCTACGTTGATTTGAATAACGGCTCGAACAGGTTTGGGAACCACTGCTCTAAGCACACATTACCCCCACAAAAGCGACCTACAGTGGTTTGCTAGCTAGTGAACACGAATACAAACATCCTGCAGGATACACTCAATCCTGTTCCCGCTCTGTTTGAACAACTCTCCTAGGCTGTAGTGCAGTCCTTTACCCGCACTCTCCAGCCTACCCTCCTCACTTCATCTTGTCACTACTGCTGTACTACATTTCCTGCTGCTCAATGCCCATGCGAGCAACAGTGGCAAAACCCGAACGATGTTTTGTTCACACCTAGACTTTCCAACTCGATATATTTCTGGTTACTGAAGTGTGAGAATGCAACTACGGTAACTGACAGTCTGGCTACTGTAGTAGCCATCTCACACTTCAGTGACCGTCGTCTGGTCACCGAAGTTCCATTTTCACACTTCGGTAGCCGTTTTCCGGCTCCCATAGCGTGAAAATCGCACTTGCGTAACCGTTTTCCGGTTCCTGTAGTGTGAAAATCAAGCTTGCGGAACCGTTTTCCGGTGAAATAGTCACTTCGTTTTTTATGGCTATCTAGTGTTTTTCATGAGTGAGCTGAATGTAATTAATTGCACAATTTTATGAGGTTGTAACTGTAATTGAGACCTTTTGATTTAGTACAATTGCAATTTGCCAAAAATTCTACCGAACTAAATCCTAAATTACATAGGCCTAAGGCAATATAATGTTTTTTGAAGTAAACCAATGCGAAGTCACTGTGGTCATTTGCTAAAAGTTTCAAATGACCTGTACAAACAAGCACAAGGGTTGCTGCTTTCTCTCGTTTTCTTTGTCTCTGGTTTACAATAAGTTGCACAAATGTCCATGGTTGGCATTGCAATGCATTTTCTGGGCATTTTCTCTGTGTGTAAGTTTGCTTTTGTAATCTAGTGTTTTTTTTTGGTTTCAAATGACCTGTACAAATAGTTACCATTTTATTATTTTATTTGGAATCTATAGACATATTTGATAAGCAGTGTCTATTTTGCCTCATGAGACACAAGCTGTTCTGCGTCTAATTTTCTGGTAGCTGTAGCCTGTATTGTACCGCATGTACAGTGTACATGATAATTGTTTGAAGTGATCACATGACAAGTTTCAAACACATGACCTACTTAGTTGACTGTAATGTCTGCAACAGCTTAGTCTGACATGTATCTGGACAAGTATTGTCATAATTTAAGTGGTGGCAAGCTGTTAGTGACTTCTTGTCTATGTATCATGAAGCAGAAGTTAAACCATAACTAACCTTAAGTCCCAAGATGTTGTCTTTTTCTGTATTGTACTTATCACATGACCACTGCAAAACATTCGTATTATATGAGTAAAGGCAAACTAGCCACAGTATAGTTTTTGCCTCATGAGGCAAAATAGACACTATTGTTTTGATATGTGTCACTTGGAAGATTTCAGAGTGTTAACAAGGAGTCACAGTTGATGTAAAACAATTATGATTTGAAGCAGCGCATGATCTTCTGACAGTTTTGTTTGTGTCTGACATTGGCAAAGAAAAGATTCCTACAAACATGCGATAAACATATTAATGTATATTATTGATCATCATAGATTTGCAATATATTATGTATGCATCAGACCATTTCTACAAGGCAGCAATCAGGGCTGTGGAGCTGGTGCTCAAATTTCCGACTCCAGCTCTAGGTATCTAAATTTTTGGCTCTGGCTCCGACATTTAGAAGCTTTTGGCTCCAGCTCCAGAACAATTTGTTCTAAAAATCAGAAAAAGTATTGCATTATTTGTTTAACTCACTTTCTCCACAAACTATCTCTATGGAACTGGAACCCAAATTTCCAGCTCCAGCTCCATCATCTGAACATTTTTGGCTCTGGCTCCAGCCATCGAAAATTGCTTGGGTTCGGGCTCCAGCTCCACAGCCCTGGCAGCATTGCAGTTATTTCAAAATTTAATGCTATGCTATCAAGTAAGTAGTCTCCAGATAGATGATAAACAAGGGAGTCAGTCGACATATCTTTTGTAAAAAATTGACTTTACGTAACACTGTACATCCTCAGTCCTAAAATCTTAATCAAATAGAATGTCTTGTTTGTCACCTATGTGGTGACTACTTGCTTGAATACAGATATGTGCATATTACTGCGACGTTAACTCGCGGTGCTTGGATGACCGCTCGTTGCAATAATAGACAACAATAATCTTCTCCCTTTCCGAACTACATGCTTGAGTTGTGCTTAAACACAGCCAATACAGTCAAGACAGCCAAGACCACCAAGACGTGTTTCTATTAAATAAACAAAAACAGGTTCAATTACTAATAACTCACGAAAGTACAGGAAAGAATAGCTAGAAACTCACCGAAATATGAGGGAACCAAGCCCAAACAACCACAACGAATCTGAAGCACGGAACTTGTCACTTCTGACTAACAAATACAGCAGTTTGGTCACAACTGACCACATAAGTTAATTCAAAAATTCGATCGCACTCGACCGAACAAGTTAACTTCAGGCACGTCCGTACTACACTGCACTTCACCAACAAAATATGGCCCAATCGCAACCGATCGGCCCAAACACGTAATGATCAATCAATGTAGCGCAGCGTTTCACCACGAAAAGGCATTCACAATCAAAAACCGGCTCCCAAACCAGATGAAGAATAAGCAAACCAAAAAAGGAATTGTAAAAAGAAACCACACAAAAACGCAAATTAAATTCTACACTCCCCCCAAAATTGACACCTCCGTGTCAATTTTAACAAGGAATTTGCTTTTGATTGACAGACTAGATATTCAATATACCAGAGAAATGCGTTCCCGACATGTCATGCAATTAAATCAGTTCACGCAGGGACATTCTGCGCAGTTTATTTCAGCAGGTATTTTCCTCAGTGGCAAGAGTAGACGGATCGTCAGTCAGCTCTCGCCGTCGCACTGGCCCTGTGCAGGAATATTCAAACAAAGTTTTTGTATAGGCCTCCGCAGTTCATGATCGCGGGTCTTAACCATGACATTTCGAACGGTGCTATGTGCATCTGGATACATGCTGATTATTCTTCCAATCGACCACTGAGAACGTGGTGCTGCATCGTCGACGAGCAAAATCTGCCAGGCGGAAGCGCCGTCTTCGCATTTACTCGCAGTATGTGATTCGGAGTCAGTGGCGTTTTTCCGTCTGCGTCGAACGTCACCGGCGTTAGAGGACGCGAATTCAGGACGAAGTTCCTCAAAGATGACAGTCATCTCTCCCAGCGCTTTAACACCTTTGCTCGAATTGGCTCGTCCCATTCGAGTTCTTGCTGGCGCAATCATCAGTATATTAACCTTGCTTCGAGAATAACCGGGGAAAGAAACCCCAGGGCGTCAAAAAGGGAATTTACACTAGAAAGTATTCCACGCCTGGTTTGAGGCTGCATTTGCAGGGCGACGATAAACTTGAACTCGTCACTTGCCACATTCCATTGTACTCCTGAAACGCGGTCGTGCAGTTCGTTATCAAGCGTGTTTATCTGAACTGAATTGGCACGTTCATCTTCGGGCACCGTTGATAACACTTGATGGTTATTTGACAACCACTTTGTCAAGTGAAATCCGGCCCTTGACAGAATAGAGCTGAATTCCTCCACGTTTTGGATACCACGTTCTATGTCGGGTACAGAAATCAAACAATCATTGACATAGAAATTTTCTTCTGCAGCTGTCGCAATGAACATTTCATAGTCGGCTCCATAGTCGACTGCAGCTTGACGTAAACAAAAGGAGGTGCAGCTGGGAGATGAATTTGCTCCGAAGATGTGAACCTTCATCCAATGCGGTGTGTTATTCAAGGACATATTCCCTTCAGGCCATCATAAAAACCTGAGGCTGTCACAGTCATGCGGCGCTACTTTTACTTGATGGAACATCGCTTCTATATCAGCGATGATAGCAACCTCGTACTTGCGGAATCTTGTAAGAACTCCTGTTAAGATATTCATCAAGTCAGGTCCTTTCATAAGCACTTGGTTGATTGAGACACCATCCCTTTTGTGCAGCGCAGTCAAAGACGAATGCGTACCTTATCCGGTTTCTTTGGGCTCATGACTGGACGATGGGGGATAAACCAAACATGGCGTTCAGTGTTGATTTCCGATTTCGGAACTTCTTCCGCATAGCCTTTCTCGATGGTTGCGTGCATCTGATTGATGTACTTCTTTTTCAATTCTTCATCTCGGGAAAGTCTCCTTTCCAGACCTCTTAGATGCTTCATCACCACCGAACTGTTGTCTGGAAGGATTTGAAAGTCGTTTCTCCATGGTAGCGGTAGTTCATAGTGTCCATCAACTATCTGCACAGATTCTATCATTAGTTTATACGTTCGACTACCCTCAGCCGAAATTTTTGTCGTCACAACAGCAAGATTGTCATCTGATTCCGACTGTGCAGGAATCGGGTTCAAGTCACTTTCGTCTCTTAAAAACAGTGCATGAGCTCTATCAAATTCCACTTGGTGTTTAGGTTTGCTATGTACGAACTGCACATTAGCAAATGCCGGTCCCAATAATGACCAACCAAGTGGTGTACAGACGGTGTCTGGTCCTTTTCCATAACCAGGTTTAACAATTTCAACACGGAACACTTTGGGTACGTTAGCTCCAATCAAAAGTTCAACAGTGCCGTTCTTCAATGTCGGTAAGAAAACTTTTCTAGACAAATAGCGCTGTTTCAAAAACGTTGCATTATGATTAACATTAGGTTTAACTGGAATATTATCCACCACAACAACTTCGGGCAAAGAAATCGAGTTCTTCTCATCTAAAGGTTGAACAGAAAGCGCAACAGCTGTGGTGTGCAATTCCTTCGGCGAGACAAGCGTCTGCAACTTAAGATGCTTTGGTACACCTGTTGACCCAGCTTCTTTACTAATGATTGCTCACAAAAACTTGTTGTGGAGCCTTGGTCTAAAAACTCTTAAGTAGGGGAAGTGTGGGACCTATCGGACAAAATTCACTTAATTCTATTTTATGCCTAAGATGTTCAATAAAATTTTATGTTCACAATTTTTTTTTTAAGCTTGGTCTATAAGAAACTTATGCTGTCCCAAAAGAAAATGATGGGATTGTTTGTAGTAATTTTATTTACATTTAAAAAACGTCACCAAAGCGTCCGAAAGGTCCCCACCCATGGGGACCTTTCGGCCATGGGTTGGGGACCTTCCGGACAGGTACAATTGTAAGCTCTAGACACAGAGAACAGGCAATGGAGAAGTAAAAAAATGCACTAATACACATTCAGGCTGCGTTTTGTAGCATTTGCGGTTCTTACGAAAACATTGCTTCTGTTGGGGCAATCCTATCCAGAAATCAATCGAAATTACAATC
>Ga0210059_1001226_pt1 | contig 37873 bp, 27 predicted proteins | sample Ectturendosymbi2_FD_188042 | JGI IMG/M metagenome (GOLD analysis project Ga0210059, IMG submission 188042) | Ecteinascidia turbinata endosymbiont from Florida, USA - Sample 2 (SPAdes) (version 2) | ecosystem: Host-associated > Tunicates > Ascidians > Unclassified | place: Key West, Florida... | reverse complement strand
GCGTCGATCAAACGTGCGGGTAGTAGGGACGCCTCAGAGATGAGGCCAGCCACGTTAAACGCTATTTTCCCGAAGCGTGCATACCTTCTGCTTTTGTTGCTTAACTTCGTCAACGGTGAACGCTCTGTGTGTCGCAGGAGCACTGGTTCGTCCTGCAAGGAAAACATTACTATTAACGCAAAATGTTTGAGAACACGTTCGACAGGTAGAACCTTTTTCAAATGGCACTTGACTTTAACACTAGAAGCCCTGAAAAATGTCTCTCTCTACCTACAAGGACGAGTGGGTTCATTTTTGACCTTTAATTTGGTAAACCCGTCTTTGAACGTTTTCTTTCAATTTACTTCGAATGTTGCATTGAAACAAGCCAGTCAATCATATTGGCATGTTTTTGTAAGGTGAAAAAGTAGCCCACACGGAAAACGAAAATTATTAGCAGAATATTTTATTAGAACTCAGTCAGCACAATTTTTGCACGTCACAATTGTTGCTTTACCGAATGCGTGTTTTCCACAACAGACCTTGCTGCAGTTTTGGCAGAAGCTAGATTTATTTTTGCATGACACAAATTGGTGATTTTTTCTTTTCCCAGCTTATGTGTGATTCAACACTGATCGCAGTCAATGCAGTGCTGGATGTCTTGGGCCAGTAATGTGGGTAGGACGTTACACAGCCCAATACATCGTTTGGCTTGCAAAGCTCTTTCATATGTTCAAGATGAAACTGTCTCCTTCACAATCTCAATTTCGTTGATAGACAGTAAATGATGTAAGCATTTATGCACTACACTCGATTATGCTGAAAAGCACAGTATCTGGCAACCGGCTAGGTGCACTTTTGTTAGTATGGTATCTAGCCATCTGGTTCAGTGCATTCACGCACGCCAACCAGATTGGCTACAGTCAGTGTTACCATCCCCCTAAACCAAAAAACAAGCACGCTTACGAGCGATGAAGTAGTGGGTTACAACTCAATAAAAAATTTTTATTGCAAGTTTTTACGTGAATGGTTCCAGGAGTTCCAGTGAAATTCTTGGGTTTTAAATTTTCAAACTGTAATTACTTAACCAAACAAAAAACAAATTTTTGATATTGATTTATTTTATCGAAATAAAATAAATGACAAATCACAAATACTTTTCACCACCAACTATTTGTTTCAGTAGTTTTTGATCTTTGGAAATGAGGCCATGCATCTTGGAGCAACTGAAGTCTAAATTTACTCGAACTTGTAACGGTTATTTGACAGTTGTTTCATTAAGACGGTTCCTTTCCTTGCTCCATTGTGATGAAACCAGAGATAATACCCTTTCCACAAATGCGTTGCTAACCGGAATAGAGAACACGACGCTGACTAACTTGTATATGAGCGGTAGAGAATCATTTACAGACAAAAGCTTCATCCACTTTGTCTCTGGGCCATCCTCATTTAATGTTTCGTCAGGAATATTTTGAAGTACACCATTGAGAGCCGAACCTCGTCAAACAACTCATCTGCCATCGCTACTTGAGGATCAATCTGCTTCGCCATTTCTTTTACCTCTTCGTATTTAACTTTTCGATTTCTCAGTAATATCCAGGCGACATTAAGTGGATGCTTCTCAGGTCGATACCGTTTGTACCGTTTGTCTATTCAATTCGTAAAATGCTTTGAAGCCTGACTTTAGTACCTCAGCACAATCCTTGTCAATTCCTTTCAATAATTCAGTTGTTTCTGCTCCTTAAAACTCAGAGCTATGAAGCTTCAAAACGGCCCCCTTGAACAATTCAAATATATCAGCCAGTTCAGGAAATAATGCACTTGTGCTTTGTAAAAGTAATGGCGGCTTCTTGAAAACTAAGAGCGCTGTGAAGAAACGTCACAATAACAAGTGAATCGTCCGATTTAAAAAAATTCTCAGGAATCCGCGGTGGACACTTCAGGGAGTGAAAATGTCGTTTTAGTGGTTCCCAGAGTTCCCTCATCTTTTCAAGCACATTATCTAATGTAGTTCATCGCGTTGGCGTGTGAGTAGAAAGTGCAGTGTACTGGGATTCAAGTCGTTCACAGAATTGCTAAAGATTTTGCACTCTACTAGTTTGACTCTTAAAATTACTGCAGTTTTTCAATACAATTGTTTCAACTACAGTAAGCCTTTCAGCCCCATTTTCAGCTGCATTATGCAAAATATGTGCAGGACAGCCAATTGGAATCAGACGTGCACTAGTTTTTTCTTGTAAGCGATTGAAAACGTTGTTTTTTCCTGTTTGTTGCCGACCCCCAAAGTTTACCGGTGCATTGTTGGCACAGAATGATGTTACATTTCCAGCCTAAGACCATTTTCCTCAAGACAAGAACAGATAAAGCTCACTATCTGTTGTGATGTCTCACATGGCATAGATCGTAGATCGAGAATACGCACTCGCACCCCAACTTTGGCGCTAAAAAAACTGATAACCAAGGGAAAAAGTTTCACTTCGTTATGGTTGGAGGCATTAATACATATTGAAAAGGGCTGCTCTCCAAGTTCTGACAATAGTAATTTGTAGGCAAACGGAGCAAGTAAACCAGTGATAACGCTTGCAGTCTTTGTTCTGGCACTTGTGAATATTTTCGCTATGTCAGAATCAGTGAAAAATGCTTTAATGAGATTTGTAGTGCAATCATTGAAAAGAAATGATTGCTGATGCTTGGCAGAATGAAATGCCCAAGCACCCTCTGCTGCTGCTGCCTTGCAGTCCAGGTAAGCTGGTGTAGTTCTGCTTTTAAAAAATTGCTTCATAGATTGGTTTGATGCAATACTTCTAGCCAGGGCCGGACCTAGCAGGTGCGGGGCCCAATGCAAGATCTAGACGCGGGGCCGCTCTTTCATGACGTCATCGTGTTCAGTCAACCGTGCTACGACCTTTTTAACGTAGATGTTTTAGCAAAATGGCCTATATGAATACCAAAAAATCAAATTACTGAAGTTGATCTGCATGTGCAATGATTTCACAGAAGTTTTCATTTTATTTGTTTTATTTGGAGGGCGGCGGGCATAGCTCATGTATCCACCACCTATGTCCATGTTTATGATTAATAGCCTGCTGCTGCGGTGGACATTAGGCAGTGTACCGGTACCACTCGTAAGTAAGTCGTAAGTAGTAAAGGAAGCTCTGCAGTGGTGATCCCAGCAGCTAGAGCAAATGCAAAGTTACGTTAATCAAAACAAACTGACAAGCGAATTGAACTTACAATGCAATTACTTCATTCAAAGAACGACTGACTTAGAGAGAACTGCTAACGTGAACTGCGTCCCTTTCTCGCTTTTGCTATAACCACAAGCGCAGACACATTCTTACAACGTACAAAGGTAACGTCTGGGCGCACGATCCACTATCCGGTTTATGACTCACCACACAGAAAAAACATACTTCACACGAAAGCAATCTATGCATCCGCCCAAAGTTTCCCAAAAGTCCAAAGTTTTATATTTATTCTTAATGCAGGGACTTGAATACCAATGCAAACTGTTCTTTATGAATTAGAAAAGTAATGTGTAGGATTTTTTCCACTACAGACCAAGCCGAAAAATACAAAATAGAACACTTGTTGCTGTTGGTTGGACCGCCAACTGCTGGAGTTTTCGGACTCGAATAGGAGGTCTACGTCTGCGGGTTCAACCTTTCATCTTTTGTAATTTGTGTCAATGTCATCGAGTTAATCTATGTTAAAATCTGCCATGAAGCAAAACTACAAGCCTTTGTCAAAATGCAGATGACCCCCAATCAACTAAAAGCTTTCTAAAACAGAAGGATCTTTCGGTAACTGAACAACTTACGTTAGCAAAAGTGCCATCAAAATTAATACGACTGACACTCATCTCGACCTGGTCATTGCGAGTTGAATCACTACACACTTTGTTTGCAATAGCTGTAGGTCTGCTGCAGTCTTAACTGGCACTACTAACAACCAAGTTCCAACTCATAAAGAGTGGGACATGGTAGAGCGCAGATATAAAACCCTAGATTGAGAATTGAGCACCTTTGGATGACGTTCGATAAATAGAGGAAATTCATCGTTTGTTCTAACGAGAGCATTGTTTGCTAACAATGAGATTTATAAGCCTTCTACTGATTTCTCGAGCACAAGGAGTATCTGGCAAAAATGAACAACCTACCCAAACTAGAGATCGCACGGTCCAAGATTTTTCAGGCCCTGACCGCCCATAGCCTGCAACATTCAGCCCATTAACCGCCCGTGGACCGACAACATTTATTCTTTTCGAAACCTGCCCGCCCTTGGCCCGCTAAACAATTGGCAGTCTTGTTTATTTTGTCTCCTGAGGCAAAATATCTCCAAGGGCTATTTTGCCTTCTGAGGCAAAATATCTGCTGAGACTACTTTGCCTTTTGTGGAACATGATTGGTTGAAGTGGACATATCATGTGACAAGCACAATAAACAAAGTTGCATGCTGGTGTTAGTGTGTAAGCCTAAAACCCTAAACCTAAGATCTTAAACCTAAAACCCCAAACCTAAAACCCGAAACTTAAACTGAAAACCCTGAACCTGAAACCCTAACCATAAAACCTCAACCTAAATCCCTAAACCCTATACCTAAAAATAAAACCTTCAACCAGCCCCGTCACCATGGGATAGCTTTTTGGGGCTTAGACCCCCAAAGAAAGCTCCAAGACCCCATAAACTGAAATATGAAACTATACTGAATAAATCAGAGGATTTGTTGTCAATTTTAGAATGTCAAGACCCCCGCACAAAAGTAAAGCTCCCCTATTGAATACTTTCTGAAGGTCATTCTGCTCTCAACCTAAAACTCGTTGTCTTACAAGCCTAAGCCTGAAGCCTCACCATAAAACCTTCAACCTTTAGCCTAAACCTAAATATCTAGGCCTAAACCTAAAACTCTAAACGTAAAACCCCACAACTTTACTTACAAAGCGATTGTGATTTGGTGCATATATCAAAAACACAGGCTTGTCCATAGGAATGTCATTCCTATGGGAATCCCATGGGATGGGATGTGACAGCACACATTTGTATTTCCCATGAGACAGTAGCCATGTCATAGCAACTTCAGAAATAGAATGAGAGTGTCAGAATGATACTTAATTGTCATACTTAGACTATACTTCTGAATTCTAAAGTCAATAAATTTTGTCGTTTTGCATGTTTCTTTGTACATGTAGTCCTATTTAGTAGATACTAAACCTAAACTTTCATAAATTTAATAATTTTAATTGACTTGTAATAATGGGAACCCAGTGGGATGGGACAGGCATAAATTGCTATGTGATGGGACAGACAAATATGTCCCATGGACAATCCTGCAAAAACACCTATAGCATGCCGTCAAAATGTTGCACAGCACATTTCCTCCAAGAAGCCACTCAGCACCAAATCCGCTGACCGCCACGCTCATATATGAAGTTATCACCATGCACGAAATGTTTCTTAAAGTGCACCTGCCGGCCGCGCCTGACGGTGTGCTCACATATGGGAAAAGCAAATCTGCCTTAAAATACAGCAACGGCAAAGGAATGTGGTTTCAGTCACTTTTATTGCCACTGAGTGGTTCTTTCAACTCAGAAAAATTTTAAAGGTTTTTTCAACATCAGCGGGCGGCTCGCAGCGGCTCGGTGAAGTCCAACCGCTAAAAATATTGTTAGCAGTCCACTCGTTCAACCTCAGCGGCCCGCCCAAAATCCGGACCATTAGCGGCCCGTGCCATCTCTAACCCAAACACCATGGCGCGGGGTCCCCAGAGGTGCGGGGCCTAATGCAGCTGCATCGGCCTAAGGCCGGCCCTGCTTCTAGCCATATTTTTGTGTTTTGTGGTCGCGCTGTGGGAACTAATTGCTGTTTTTCCCATGGCCTCCAGTTTGATTTCACTATCACAATAGCAGCAGTGAGCATAGCGCTTAACCTAGAGACTTTGTTTGACATTAGCAAATTCCTTTTCATAGTCATCACAAAACACGTGCTTACGCTTACTCCTTTTCTAAATAATGTCTAAAAATAAAATTTGCACTAGTTTTACTAAAGACCTGCAATTTATATCTAACCCAAACTTGAAACAATAAAACCCTGACCTGCACCTTCAAACTGATTGTTCACTTGACTACAGTGAACTAGTCACTATTCTTCAAAGATTACTTTCTGTTGAGTTCGCTTTGCATCCTCAACATGAAATGTCCCTCGATTCTGGAATACAAATAATAAAGGACTTCAACTATTTCAAAAACAAGTCAAGAAAGCGACCCAGAAGTCTATCCATGGTTTCACTTAACAGCAGTGATTGGGAAGAACATTGGAATACGAAAGTCATTCCACAAGACGACTTGAAGACTAAAAGAATGAAGCTCGAACAAACCAACGACTAGAAACTTTCCATTTAAAACGATATTGTATTATGTAGTATCCAAACTATTGTACCTTTGTATTCCGTTTATAATAGCAAGTCACCACTATGGAGAGAGCAAGCTAAAACCTTATAAAAACAATTATGTGAACAATTCAGCTAAAAATCTGAATAATATTTTTGATCCGAACGAATAAAAACAAATAATAACAAAATTCAATCCAGATTATGATACAAAACGTAACCGGAATCACTGGCGACTCCGAAAAGTCCGAACTCGAAGTAATAACGTTTGACGACGTCATCAAAGTAGCCAATGAGAGACGAGAAACGAGGTGCGGCTCTGGGTATAAATACCCGTGCGTGCACCACGTTCAGTCAGTTGAGCAGTGGGCATACCAAGCTGGTTTAGTCCAAGTGGGCGTACTAATGGAGTAGATTACCGAAAAGAAATCAATGGTTTAGTGGCTATGATATCTCCGACAATTTGGGCTTCTCTCTCTCTTCTCTGAAAGAATAAAATTTGCGTTAATCCCTGTTACTTGTAATAAATCTCTGTGTGTACATCAATACACCATGTTATAAGTAAACCCTTGTTGTTTGTATTAAAGGATAAATTTCGCAGTACTTACTGTTGAATTAATAAAACCATGAGTGAATACACTTTTGTCTGATAACAAAACTGAGTGTGAAGTCGAACGAAAACGGGCGGGTCTAAGTTTCTTAATTGGTTAACTTGTGCGTGCCTTGGGCACTCCGGCTAAATTCACCAGTGCTCTCGCGGAGTTGTCCTAAACGTGTGCTGTTCTTCTTCTTTAGAAGGGAACTTCCACATAAAAATGGTGCCACCAGTGAGGTAGTGCCTAGTCTAAAAGGGTACTTCCTCAGTTCGACTTTTTTTCTGCAGAGTTAAGCGGTTAAAACAAAATTTGACAAAATTCAGCACCTAAAAATGATGCCACTATCGATCGGCTTCCTTCTTCCTATAGGGGAGAAAGTGAAGTCACTCAAACATTTTTCGTGCCTTTACCTAATAACCAGGGGCGGAGCTAGGGGGGTACCAGGGGGCCACTGCCCCCCCAAAATTTTGCCTGGCTCCCCCAAAATTTTCCGCGTGACGTCATGCCACTGCATTGAAGTCCTACCCAGACCATTGACAGCTCCCCTTGTTGCAAATTTGGCCCCTCCAGTGGCCCCCCAAATGAAAATGTCTGGCTCCACCCCTGCTAATAACCTACCATACCCTGGAAGGTGTGAGTTAGTACAGAAGTTAAGAATCTAGTCAGCACAGAGTCTTGTATGCTGAAATCAGAGACAGTATAAGCGTGACTTACAAAAAGGAGTACAAAGTCACTAGAACAGACTTCAATAAGAAAGGTTTGTGAACAACGGAATCCATTGGTAAGTTTTTGAAGTTACTTTTTATTTTACAGACAAGGGGTAAGGACGTGTAACTATAAAGTAAAAATAAAAATGACTAGTGCTCATGACAGATGCTATCGTGCTTTACGAGATTTGCGTTTTGATTGGATTCAAGATCCAGAAGTAGTGTTGACTGAAAGATTAGCCGCTATTGGCTTGGATTCAGAGTACCTAAAGAAGGATTCTGAACTGTTTGAAGTATATCGTAAGAAGTTGTATAGAGGGTTGGAAGAACAGTATCACGCACTGCTATATTTCTTGACTTCTGAACATTATGTTTGGCAGACAAATACTATATGGATCATGTTAAAACGTAGACCGACAGATGAAAATACCTATGACCAAACACGCAAAGCTGTTTTAATTCCTCAACCCAATGACGAACATGATTACGAAACTACTGCAAAGGGACCAACAATAACTGGTCAAAATCAATAAGGTCCAGATACATTGCGTATGCTAGAACATGAAATCATTCAATCACAGTTTCATCAAGAACCAGAGCAAGTTGAAGCGTTTTATATGAGTGCTGGTGTCAGCGGACCATCGCCAGTGTTTTAAAATTACTTTTGTTCATATGTCTACAGACATTTTGGGTAACTTTAAAACCTTGAAATAAAGAAATAATGAGCGGTCAAATTAGAATCCCTTCCAAACAATACGTAAAAGAAGAAGTTAATGAGGAATTGGGAATCGTTTGTCCAGTTAACACGCCTGTCTCCTGTACAACCGCGGAATTACTAGAACGTGATATACAAAACTATGATTCATTTGTGAATGTTAACGAATTCATTCAGAAGGCCATAGTAAAAATGTTGTGGCACACAAATTTTACCTTGGGTAATCCACTCATAATTTTAAGAATTGAGTTGAATAAATTGAATTTGGATTTGACTATTTTTACACAGCATGCTCAAATGGTTTTGAAGTCACAACATCGACTTTATAATATGTTGCGCCATTCTGAATATTGTAAACATGCTTCTTTGATTATGTTGATGAACAGATATGATTTTGTCGAAAAGATTGACGTAATGTGGGATATATTGGAAAATACTAAGTATAGTAAGGGTACTTATTTTTTAATCGAAGACTTAATTAATATCTTGTCCTAAAAGAAATACATAAATTAAATAACAGTTCAGAGGAACAATAAAAAATATGTCACTGGGTTACATACAGAGATATGATGCTGTATGTATGATCAAGCCATCATTGTGTCGACTTTCGTTCGGGAAAATGTCTCAACAATTTGTACGACAACTTGAACGTGATAATTGTACGCACTTCAGTGAAAATGCCTATCCATGTGTTCAGTTTAAAAGAGTACAACCCGACTTGGTTTGTGCATTTGTCACTGTACATGATTTTTCATGCAGGACCAGAAAGAAAGAAATGGCTCGCAGCAAGCCTATTTGTCAATCTTATTGTTCTACTAGTTGTCGACTCAATGTTAAGTGAAAATGTTTGATCACTGTCACCAATTTTATGACTTCGTCATAAAATAAGTAAAATTTGAACGACGTATAAATATATATATATATTTGTACAAAAATGACCATAAAAACACAGAAGGTAATGATCCAAGCTTTTTTCTATTACTAAAGACAGCATCCCTCACCTTTCGAGAATGAAATTTGGCAATAATACCTGGATTTGGATTAGAGTTGGTTGGTTGAGCAAGCCCGTGAGAAATATTGATATCACTATTACAGATGTTAACACCAATTTTCTGTGCCAGTTCTATTATGAGTTCATCCGTAGATTCATCCTTGGTGTACGGTATGCCCTGAAATTCAAGGCATGGTTTTCTACTGTATTGTTCAAGTTCATTCACAGAATGTTCTAGAGCTTCATTTTGTGATTCCAGGCCAAGCAGTGTCTCTTTGAGATACTTATTTTCAGTTTGTAATTCCTTGTTTGTTTGTTTGATGCTACTCATTTCATTCTTCATGCTTCTCATTCAGGAACTCTTGACTTTTTCTGACTTCTTGGATTTCATTTACAAGTATTGAGAGTTTATCAGCAGTATTTCCTTGAAAGAGGCTTATAGTCTCCGTGAGCTTTTCAAGCTTGTCAGACAGACTGGCTATAGTCGGTTTTCTTCCACCATCAGTCATTTTCAGATTCAATAATAATACAACACGCCTACAATATTTAGCCAATATTACAAAAAATGAATATCCTAAGTCTCTGAAACTTTTTCAAATGGAATGCGCGGATACGACTAAATATGCGTATTTCCTGATTAGAAAAGGAATCTGTGACTGGAAGCTCGCTGAGGAGCCACGAGCAATCAATGGAACATAAAGATGGCACGATTACGTTTAGTCGCAAATGTAATTAATCACTATGAAGAATTGATACAGAGCTAGCTAGTCAGGTCAATCAATGCCAACGATATTGGAAATCTCTTCTGCAACGTTTGGTTTCTGTCGTAAAATTTACTGCTGAGCGAGGATTGACGTTTAGAGATGATGAAAACGTTGGATTGCCCAGAAACTTTTTTCAAGCAAAATTTCAAAAAGAGGAAATACGATGCTTCTGGTGACCGGTTTTGCAACAGTTTCGCAAATCGCTAATCATTGTCAATTGTCATGTTGCATCATAAAGTTTTGTTACGCTTGAGTCAACAAATGTGACGTCACAAGATTACGTCATGAATATTTATGATCCGTGGAAATACTAGTGACTTCATCGGCCATCCCCTACCTAAAGATTCTATATCCGCACATGGGGCCTCCCACCACACTTGGCCCGCGGGACCCCCACCATCTAAATCCGGCGCTGAGTGGCATAGCCAGGTGAAAATTTTTAGTGGAGCCAAAATTTTTGATTTTAGGCTAGCAACAGTATTTTGTTTGAGATACCGTCTCTCGAAGCACAAAATGACTAGATACTCCAAACATTTTTTGGGGGAATGGCCCCCTGGCTCCCCCCCTCCTGGCCAGCACCAAGGCATCAATCGTGTGCTTATGGTTTAATTACTGAGAAACACGGAGTTTATCCGAAAAACTAGCAATGATGCCATTTCAGCAGAAAAGCGTCGGTTTCTGCGGGTGCGGGTTAAATTAAGTATGGAACATATTCAACTTTTGAAATGACAGCAGTACTTCCGTTGAACTTGAGATCCAATGAAAGCCTGGCACAGATGTTATCCCTGTAACCTTCTAGCGTCCACAAACGCTGCACCAGCGGCACTTTTTAGATTCAGGCTCTCTTGTGACGCCATAGTCGCCATTGGATTGAAGAAAACAGCAAATCATAACACAAGGCATCTGAAGAACGGTGTTGCATACATGCAAGGCTTAACTGATATCATGATTTATTTGGATGGTGCCTTTTTCCGCAATGCGCCCTCTTGTATTTGGAAAGTCTCAAAATTGGTTGGTGGACAAGTGAGAACCGGAAAATACCTGTTTTTGGTTGTCGTGTTTCTTAAATCGTTGCCTACACGAAGGTTACGTCGGCTAGGGTTGCCAGATCACTTGAAATTTTTGAAGGAGATTTTGTCGTTTTGTGATTATTCAAATTTTATTTCATGCGTACTTCGAATACTTTTTAGATATAATGGTGTAGCACAGTTTTTTCAAACAAACATTGCCGAATAACACTGGGTGCTTTTTTTACTACACAACTATTTAAGATGAAATTGTTAAGATGGAACAAATCCACACGTTGTTTGGTTCAATTACATTGTTTAATCTTGATTCTTGAATATTCAAACAAGTTCAATGTAATCAGTAGTTTAATAATGAACAATTTCACAATTGTTCAAGGACTTTCAAGGACACCGGAAAATATTCAAGAACAGCAAAATGTTTTTCAAGGATCAAGGACAAAACCAGTCTTGATGCAAATTCAAGGAAAGTCCTTCCTTGGCGCTCAAGGACGTCTGGCAACCTTAACGTCGGCCTAATTCTGGTCTGAAACGTTTTTCTTACTCAACCTGCAGGCGGCATCGTTTCAAGCTTTTGTGATTTCATCATGCTTCCATTCAGAGCAGGCCCGTAACCAGGGGGTGGGGGCGCAAAGGTACAAAGACCCCTCTAGAAAATTTCCCCACCCTGGAAAAATATGTTGGACACTCTTTAAAAGTTTTGGGCATAGTTTAAAAAATTTGGGCCACTTTCAGAAAATTCTTCGCCCCCCCCTGGTGTCCCAAGCTGGTTACGGGCTTGATTTCAGTGTTCACCACATTATGTGTCTTTGAAATTGTTCACAGAAAGGTACTTATGTCACCAATTATCTTGCAGCTAAAACTTCCGTTTTCACTATTGTTATTCAAGCCAAAAATGCCAGAAGTTCATCTAGTAACCGTAAAGTAAACCAGAAATTTATAACCCATAAATTTTTCAAGGAAATCTGGTTCAACTTTGTTTGAATTGCAGTCGTGAGGATCATCGTATTGTGTTTGTACAATTCAAGTGAAGAGTGAAACCTTTAAGAAAACTTTAAGTCACTTGTTGGGAAATTTAAGTAAAGTAAGCTGATAGTTCCACGTCACAAGGGACAAATACTTAAGGGCCTAATAGTCTTTAGCAACAGCAAAGCCACAATTATGGTTCTGAGTGGCTTTGACTTTGTCCAGTCATGACTTGCCGACCAGTAGAGTTAGAGAGCTGTTCAAACCTTCTAAAGATGCGGGAATCTTCTAGTTTCGATTTTTAAAAATTGGGAAGTTTTGGATTTGAGATTTTTTGTGGATGGTGTCAAAAAAGGTAGGTTTAGGCTTTTATCTGACCCACAATCATCGGGTCCTGGGCTCCAACCTCAAGGGGCAATTTAAAAAAATATATAAACTAGGCAAAAATCCGCATCTTTAGAGCCCTCGGTTGGATTTCTAGCGCTTGTTTTTTTGAAGTTATGACCTGAAAACAACAAATTATATAATTAATTACCGGGGGATGAATTAAATATTTGTTTGTTTATTTTGTGGTTTTCAGGTCACAACTTGCTGACCACAAACGCTATAAGGCCAATCAAGACCTCCCAAAAATGCGGATTTTCGCCTAGTTTTTTTTATAAAACAAAACAAAAAATTGCCCCTTGGTCTGGGGCTCAGGGTCCGATGACGTAAGCCAAAAAAGCCTAAACTCACCCCTAATATGACGTCACCCACAAAAAGATCAAATCCAAAACTTTCCAAGCTTTTTCTTAGTCGAAATTAAAAGACTTTCCGGGTCTTGTTTGAACAGCTCTCTAGTCCAATTGGCTGGCGAGTTGTGGCATTTGGCCAAAATGTCCAAGTATACATTTTGTGGGATTTTAGTTTTTACCAAAAATTTGGATTTTGAGCCATAATTTTGGCACCAGAAATGCTAGAAAGCCGATTAAGGGCTCTAAAGGCTCGGATTATACCCTAGTTTCCACAAAACGTTTGAGCCAAAAAATTAGCCCGTAGGGTTGGCCCCAGGACCAGGTGATTTCTGCCAAAAATGTGTAAACCTACCCCCATTGTGGTGTCGCCAAAAAACAAAATCCAAAACTATCCAATTGTTTTAAAAATCTAAACTGCAAGACCTTCTACATCTTTAGAGGGTTTGAACAGCTCTCTAGCTCAATCGGTCGGCAAGTTATGACTGGACAAATCACCGTCACTTAAAGTGGCTCGCGGTCCTTGATGGATACTCACTGAGTCGGAGCAGGCAGCGATAACTGCAATCGCACGTTATTGCCTTAAAACTTACTGTGGCGTTTTGTCAAAAACTTGATCAATATAGTCAGTGACTGAAAATTTTTCAAAGTTTCAGTAACAGCAACTAACTTTTTGTAAAGGGTGCAGTATTTTTGTAAATGCTTCACTTACCAACCCCACCAACCCGCTGCCCCGCCACCCTACTGCTTTGAGTTTCGAACAAAATCCCTGATGGAGAAAATTGATAAACTACCTTTAGTTTCTCTAAGAGCCAGAATTTACAGTAATAGCTTTCTCTGCACCAGTCAAGTATAAACAGTTTTTTTGTGGTAAAAAGCTACTTTGGTTTAGAAAAGGAAAATTATATCCACAAGTTAGTGAAGCAGTTGAGTTGATTTCAGCAAGAACCGGAAACTTTCAAGAGCCTGGGTCTTTTCGCCAGTTGCCGATTCGATTGAAAGATCAAACATTGTTAAACCCTCCTATTTCTTCCTGTGGTCGCTGCTTGCGAAGCTCAGCGAACACTGAGATGCAACCAAGCGTGACTAGCACTGAACACTGAGCACATGCGTTCGACCTGGTGCGAAGCTGAAGTGTTTCGTAGTTGCAGGTTTGCTTTGCACGTTTTGGCGAACAAACGTGCTTCGGGGATAACAAACTTTGACCGAAGGAACAATATACTCAATCAACAATGATGTTGTCGCATTGACTTTCAAGGAGCTCAACAAATCTCTTTAGGAATAAGCAAGAAAAATATAACACCCTACCGTGGTTTTTTTCTGCATAACATAAACAACTTTAAATGTCATTGAACCACTTTTATCCAGTCCTTTTGCAAATTATGCCCAATGCTTAAAAACTACAAACGTTTTTTCCCTATTTTCAGCAGTCAAAACATGAAAAGTTAAGCTTTTTTTCCAAAGCTCTCACAAATTTCACTCAATTTTTCAAGGATCCATTTCTGCATTTCCAGGACCAAGCCTGGAAAATCTTTTCATCTTTATTTTTTGTTAGAAAGCACTCGGGCGACGGCAGCTTTTATCAGGAAAGCTGGTGGCTGGTTTATCCTGAACACTTTTCTCCGAATTCTGACCCCGGCTCCTGTCAACCTTTTTCGTGCAAACTGCTTGTTACCAATTGACTGATGATGGTCGAATTTTCTTAAAGGTGTCTCTCTAAATACAACGTGAACAAAAACATTAATTTTTTGGGACTCCAATAAGTACTACATGAAAATATTTGCCGTGAATATGTTCAACATGACTATTTCATCTAAAATTTCCACATTTTATTGTGCAGTCTATCGCCCTAATTATTTTTATTTGCTCTATAAAAAAAACATTTTTCTTTGCCCTGAAACGTCTCAAACACTACTTTGATTCACATGATTTTTACAGTGCTAGGGAGGATTTAGTCCCCCAATAAACTGTAAGATGTCATTGAAATAAAAATAAAAGTCCAGTAAAAGTCATGTAACTTTTAACACACAAGTGCTCGTATGCGAGATATTGGGCAGAAGCACAAATGTCTGTTGCTGACCTAGCTGGGTTAAATCAGTGGTTCCCAAACTGGAGGTAAATTATCCCCCCCGGGGGTAATATGCGATTCTTCGGGGGGTAACGCAAAACCAAAACCACATTGTTGTTCAGTATTATGAGCGATCACTGCAAAAGAAATTTTCGGTATGAAATGCGAAAAATTTAAATTATTGAGTTTAATAAGACATTTCGCTCCATTGATTTGGGCAACGGTTGGAACAACTTTGGGAATCACTGGGTCAGATATTTAACCTATGTCCCCCAAGAAAAAAAATTCTTCAAGGTGTCAAACTTTGAAAACCTAGAACCTAAAAAGCTGTCAAATGTTTGAAGTTTCAAAACGTCGTTAGGAATTTAGTTTAGTAGAAAGACTGTCGTATGATTTGGAGACCTTCAAAGGTTTTTCATTGGGAATCGGTTACTTGAACCAGAACCGCAGCCTGACAATTGTAATACGACGGAAATGAAGCAGAAATGTGTAAATGCAATGTTATAGGAATATTGCACTGATGGGTCAAATTAACGTTTAGCTGGAACTCAGTGATACTTGTCATTGGAAACTTACTCGCAGTGGAAACAAAGGATTCGCGAATCTTTAATTGATGTGGTATGGTTTTCCTTCAACCTCTGCGATGTATTGCGAATGGATAACTCTTCAGTTGGTGTCAATTACTGGAAGATTGCAGTGGTTATCACCAGTGGTTAGCTGAGGTGAGTGGCAAGAAAGCAAACAAGCTACTATAAGACAAAGGATGTATACGCTGTTTCTTTTACTCAAATCTTATCATGGATTTCAAAATCATGAAAATGCCACCACTCAGAAGAGTAATAAAATGGGAACAAGAAAACAGCTGTTTACTCTTGTCATTACTTGCTGCAACCGGATCAAACACTGAAGCGCTCGCTTCTAATACAACTCTTGATGCAACCAAAAATGTCAGCCAAGGAGAGCTGGGCCTACATACAGTATAGCTGCTTGCTTGTTGCGTATCCTGTTAGTCTGAAATGAACCAGAGCAGGAAGACCTGTTGAAAATATGTTCAAGTTAGTTAGTTTTTCCTCTTAGAGAATACAACAACCGAAGGATTCTTGAAGTGCAAATGTAACAAACCCTGAATTTGTGAAGGGCGCAAAATTTTGCTAAAACAAAACACTTGATGATGATGTATTTTTGTCCGCAGACACGAGGTCCATAGTAAAAACACACTCTTTCTGTATCCCGCAGGTTGATAAAAACGTACAGAACGTTTTACAACGGCATTGGAGGTTCATTGACAGGATTACAGCCACTTACTTCAGAGAACATTTTGCCACGGCGTTGGAGGCAGAACCACAGGGCTACAGACATATTCTTAACACTATTGTTCGCAAACACGTAACACTTGGTACATAACTGCTGCAGAGTAAGACGCTAATTCCCAAACTGGTCAAGACCAGGTAAAGTACAAATGCATTGTGTCAGCATTGGAGCGATCAAAAGTCAATAAAGTCAAAATTTTTTGCCTTTTTTAAAGCTTATGAAACGTCCACAAACCAAATTTCACGTTCATACCATCAGGCAATCCCAAGTTATTAGGTCAAAAAAAGTCAAAATATATCATTAGGGCAAAATTTATCGATGGGTCAAACTTTTCTTGCAGCAGGGTTTTTTTCTCTTTATCGATATTTTATTGAAACTACAACAACAGATATTGATGTGCGTTTGCAAATTTTGTTGTAATTGTGTAATAATAATGGGTTTGCTGCGATTTCCGACGTAATAATGTTGTTTTGCCCACTACTGAACGATTGAATATTATGCAGGATAGGCGTGGTAAGGCAAGAAACATGGTGTACTTGGTTTGGTAAATGCTCAATCCATCATGCATATAGTGTTTCAACCTTATGATGTTCTCAGGTTTGACTCTACTGTAGTTATTGTAATTATCAATATATCATCCCCAAAGTTAAACAACCAATTTCTTTTTATTTCGAAGCATAGAGTGCATGAATATGTTTCTGGGTTAACCTCAACACCTAAGGCTGAACCATTTTGCAGTTGGAAACGCATAAAATATATAGGTCAAAATAAAGTCAAAATTTGTAAATTATAAAGTCAAAATTCTAAGTTTGTAGGTCAAAACATTGGTTGCCCTAGTCATGACACACTCTCAAATGAACACTCACTGCAATGTCCGAACATTCAATCACAAAGCAAAATGCGGCGGTAGTGTTCAAAGAAAAAGGACGAATGTAAACATCAAAGCACTCGACCACACGTTTTTGGGACTTTTTGCATCTTGCGAGAAACAAGTACTTGTATTTTCGTATTAATGCTTCAAATGTAGGAATGTCACACTGAACCTTCTTTCGTATGAACGAGTTCTTTTATCCACTGCTTGGCCGCGCTAGATTTCAGGGCAGGTGTTGAGCAGCCACTCGGTTGTCCTGGTGACGACTAACACTCGCTCTACAGGTAGGTTGTATTGTTTAACAAACTGGGTCCAACAACAAAGAGATTCCCTTGGGGATGGAAATTTTTGCGATAAATTTGAATTTTTGTTAGAAACGATGTATTTTGTCATTATATTTTTTAGGCATCGACAGAAATTGACGTTTTGATTCCCGTCAACTCACATGAATTTGTGCAGAGAGCGTCTTCATCCGACATTTGTATTCGCTTATATCAAATATGTGGTACTTCTTGCAAGTCTTATCTGTAACTCATTCTGTAAATTTCCTGTATGACGATGAAGAGAGATGTAATATGTGGCGCTTGCTTTCCAAATGTTCAATCCCGACAAGTATTGCTTAATGTGTATATGTTGTTCTCGTCCCCGCCTCCTCTGTGTTGTGTGGTGTGTTATCAGCTTTCTCGCACGCAGTGAAGTTGTCCGGGAGGGGGAAGAAACATCGTCCCCCCACCTTAACAACGATCACCAACTCCATCACGTGAAACGAAAATATCAACGCTCTTGTCATTTTTTTTATATTTCTCAACAGAAAAAGTCCTAATTATGTTGTAACCAGCGCAGTGGCAGCGGTGCGTAATTCATTCCCCAAAATCATGGACGAGCAACACAGGGAGTCTCTGGTGGACGGATACCTGGCAATTGTTATGCTCTTAACTCGACAATCTTTTTTGCTTTTTGCTTTGAAAAATAAACCTGAGCCCCTACAAACTTTTCTCTGGCACAACGTATAAGATAAAAAGTCGCATGATGAGCTATTTTTGGCACTGCGCCACTGCTTGCGTGCAAATGTTTTCTTATTTCTTGCGCCCTAATTCACAGGATGAGGATCTAAAATTTGGATAAACAATAAGTGAAAATGGCAAAAGAAGTTGACTTGAATCATTATGGGTGTAGACGGGCGAAAACTAAGAAAGAGTTAAAATCTGTGGCGTAACTGACGGGGGGCATGGAGGCGAGCCTCCCCCCCCTGACAAGCCATATGTAAAAACTGGGCCCACTTTAGCTGAAATTTTGATATTCTTTTGGTTTTCAGTTGGTTGTTTCTTCCGTTTTTCGCGGTGTTCTTTTTTTAGCTAGTGTAGACATCCATGACATCCGGATTCACTGTCATTCCTTAACTTTTTCTGAGTGTTGGCTAGTGGGCCCCTACAGTGGCCAGCGGGCCTCCTTTAGTTATAATGTTGACCCCCCCTGACTCAAACCTCTAATAACGCCACTGGTTAAAATGTGCCAACTTTTTGTCGAAAGATTTGAATATAGCTACAAGCATTGGTGGTCATAGCTGCTAGTTCTCCCACCAGAACACAATGTACTGTCAAGTTTAGACAAGGAAAATAAAAACAACACTTTTCGTCTCAATATAAACTTGTACCTAACTACCTGTTTGCGCTCAAAATGATATAAAGTATAACGAGTTTGCAAACAAGTTTTTTTATTCACAAAATAGGGAAGTTGAAGAAAGGACTTATTTAGGGGATTACGGTATTACAAGCTTGTATTACACTGTTAAACACTAAAAACATAACGTTGAAGTCAGGTCCCATTGTCGCTTTGTATTAACAAAAGATGATACTTCGGTGTTCAGCCCGCATTTGCTCGACCGAGGTGACGAATGAAGTCGATGTCTTCACAAACTGCTTGCCCGAGTTCCAGAGCAGTGTTTGCAGCAAGTTCACGTGCACCATCAAGCCGGTTTTGCACGCACACGCACGTAGTGATTGCGCACGCTCACACACTCGCGCACTTTTCAAGCGTGCCAGACCAGACGCATAAACAATAGATGCTGAGAGACGATAAGCGGCGGTCAGCACGCGCTCAATTCGCAAGTGTTGGCCAGCGCTTGGCAAGTTGCCAGAAGCAGCAGAAAGTGAGATAATTGCGCAATAATTATATCTGTATCGTTGACTAATGACTGAGGTCAATCCGTCTGCGGCGAGTGCAGCTAAATTTCAATTTCCAGTTGGTGAAAGCGACAACGGCTGATGCAAAGATGTAGGTTGATTGTGTAGATACATGAGGCACGTGGCAGCAGCAGCAAGTTTGTGAAGTTGACTTCACTTGCAACGCTGCACCGTGAACTCGAAGCAATTCGTTTGTTACGTCAGACAAGCATCCATTATTCGCTGTAATTTGCCGTGAAGAGCTGTCGTCTGCGCGCAGTTTGTGCATAGAGGAAATGACGTAGCGAGGCAAAAAATTAATTAGTTGCTCTGATAAAATTTGTCCGTGTCGTGTCTTGATGTTTGGCACGAAATTCTTGTTTTCGTGACTGACACCGAGAATCTTGATCTGATGAAACAACTCAAAAGACCGACTGACGGCAACCATGCAGTTGCTCAGACATTTGGTCTTCCTCTACAGCGGAGTTGAAATTTAGCGAGTGCGCTTAATCTGACGGTTTCGTTGTTCATGCCAAGCAAACAGGATTCGGGCAAAATTATGGGTAGACCGCAAAAAGTAGTATTTTCGCTGTGCTGGAAGTGTGTTGCCTTTGTGCTGGAAGTGTGTTGTATTTGTGCTAGAAGTGTGTTGCATTTGTTGTAAAAGCATCTCACTTCTGGCTTCGCGTTTTCGTAGACGTTTGCGAGAACAGTGCATTACGCAGAGCGCGATTGTCTGCTAATTAGAAAAAATTTGAGCCTTTTTCCTGAACTCAATGCTTTATTACTTACCACAGTCAAGGTTTTAAATGTATTCTGTGCCTCCTTCAAAATATGAAACGCCATCACTGATTTTCAGCCAGGTTATGCCGTAAACTTTTATAAAAGTGTTGTAAAGTTTGTGTTGGTTGTTTGGCTGAAGAGAGACGAGCAACAAATCCATATTTGTTGTCCTGTGATGTTGATGAGTTAAGTTATAAAACAGTAAACACCAAAACTACTACTGTGCTGTCAGATAGTTTTAGTTCTGCCAGTGTATTGCACGTCCAACACTTCAATTGGTTTGCATTGCAGCAGAGACTAATCTCGGAATATAATGACGTAGTTAACAAAATGGGAACAATAGAATGACATCAGTGCAACGTCAACCTTCTTTACACTGTCACGAACCCTTTGATGTCATGCAAAGCCATCGTTACCTTGACAACAACCAAGCGCAGAGGAAACTAATGCTGGATCACGTTCTTATGCGCAGCCAATGCAAAAATGATATCGCATCCGTTAATCCTCTCTCTATCTCGAATCTTGATTACGGCTTGGCCGGAGAATACCTTTCTAATGCTGTGGTAAGTGCCTCTGTCTGTTCATAAATACTTCATGCCGTTGATTTTCGGTCTTGAACTAAGGAGCAGTCTTCGTTGTGAATAATTTTGTGGCGAATGCGGAGGTCTGGTCTACTACCAGAGGATGGTCATTACTACCAGAGGATGGTCATTACTACCAGAGGATGGTCATTGCTCATGAACGTTTTCCTCGATCTCATGCAACTGACCCGACTCCCTCTAAACTGCTAATGTGGAATGCATGACGTAGTTGTACGTATAAAACGCTGAACCATTTTGAAGCGATTGCATCGCTAGGCTTGTAACATAAATCGCACATCAAGCTTCCTGTATTGGTCAGCTCACGGTTTTAAGCTTCATGCAAAGTATCGACAACGTTTCAAGTTGCCTCGAAGCAATACTTTAATATTTCACTAGTGTCGCATACATCCATCTGTGATATACCGTTGTGCAAATGTCGTTGGTTTCCGTCATAAGCTGCGTTTTGCGGAAAATGTCTTCTGAGATCTAGTTTCTGTGAAAAGATACACTTCAGTGCGCAGCGTTGCTTAGCAGCAATTTGGCATTGTGCTAGGCAGCTGGTGTCCTGCCATTGGCCTGCATGCTGCAGCAATCTGGGGGTGTCCGCAAGGCCTGCTGGAAAATACTATCTAGGAGGCCTCGGTGTCCGCGTCTCAAACCAGCTGGTACGCTCTGATGATCATGACGCAGTGCGTCTGACGTCGCTTACGCAATGACTTCGGTGTAACGTACTTAATCAACTCATTTTCTTCGAAATCTTCTGTTCTCTTGTTTTCACTTGGACAAGTTGTGCGCATGCGCTGTCACCCCTGCGTCGCAGCAACGCATTTGAGAGTTTTTTGTTTAAAAGTAGTGCTTTTTTCAGGAACTGGTTCAACTTTATTTCGCGCAACGTCGTTTCTCAATAAAGGCTTTCTCAATCAGTGGCACTTTAAAGAAAAAACCTCCCTTGGGTTTGTGGCGTTTATGCTCTGTTTCCATTGTTGGGTAGTGAGAAATTTAAAAACATGCATTTAAGCTTTGTACAACTTTAGACTTTAATTGTTTAATCAACCGACCTACCAGTTCCTGACGCATACTTTTACACACTGTTAATCTTAGCTGCATACTATTTAATGAAATTTCAAATCATAAAAATGTAACAGCTACAACATGACATGACTCCAAGTTTCCCACGTTCAATATTAGCGATACTTTTTCAGCTTTTTTTACAAAAATATCTCATAACGTTAAATACACATCAAAGCTATGACAAAACTGCAGCAATTGTGACGTCAGTTTGTTTTTAACAGATTTAAGTAAGTCTGCTTATTAATGAATTAGAAATAGATGAACCTGATCGCAACTAATTTGAAGTTTTGCTGTATGTACGCAGTTAACTGGTATGTTCCGATTTAACGTTTGACGAAGAGAATCTAACTCTGTTGTTGACTGAATGTTGCTTTGATTTTTAAAAATCGTTTGCTCAAAAAACGAATTATGAAGCAATCCTCACTCATCGTGTGTCTGATTTCCAAAAATAACATAATACATTGACATCGTCACAAACAAAACCAAATAGTTTCCCATCCATTGCAAAACCTTCCAAGATTTTTCAAACCATAAAATAATGTGCTACAATGTATCTTTAAGTTTAGCATGAAAATGTGTCTGACGTTTAGTGTTCCATGCTCTCTTCGCTCAACGTCTAATCCTGATGTTGATTATTCTCCCATTTGTCTTTTGAGCAGGGTTCATTTCACGAGTTGGGGTGAACATCGCTCTTGTATATGGTTTCTTTCTTATGCTATTCACCTGCTTGTTTTTTTCTGCTCTGCTGCTGCAATTCTGCTTACTGATTGAATAGTAAACACCCCTCAGGCAACCACCAGCAGCTTCATCTTACATGTCGTTTTTTGTTTTCAGCTTCTTTGGCGTGTGCTCGCATTTGCAGCATGTGCTAAACATCAACTTTATTTCTTAGCGTTATGGTGCGCATGTTGAAAGCCTAGACAACGACCTCGTTTCAGATTCAACTACATTGCGTATTATGTCTTCGCGTGTGGCGTTATGTGTGATTGCACTGTCGGCCAAGTTTAAGCCGTGGCTGTCAGGGATACGAGGAAAGGACAGTATCTTGGAAGCAAAGAAGTTAAATGTACGCTGTCCATGAAGCTGTCTGATGCAGAAGCCAAAGCAGCAGCTGTTTTGCTGCTTGCGTGGCGATGCATTACGCCAGGGTCTCCAGCACTTTGTCAGAGGGCCACAAACTATTACACTACAGTCCGAGGGCCGGACATCTTGCGTAATGTGATGGTTTCGGGATATGTTGCATTCTACAAAATCAACAAATGTTTCGTAATCATATTATTTTTTCATTAATGACCAACTGGCTTCGCGGGCCGTAGTTTGCAGACCCCTGCAGGTCAGAAAAACAGGGGTTGGTCTGAACACCCTTGTTGGCGCCAACTCTAAAAGACATCAGGTTGTCGTAAAAGCGTAAATGGAATTCGATGCTAAGGCGATGTAAAACTCTTTGAAGAGTTTGTTGAAGTTTGTAAAATCAACTGAGCAAAGTTTGGCTGACATGAGCTTGTCTGAATTTGAAAAAATCTTCATCACCTGCCCTTTTTTATACTTTGAAAAACCATGCAACTCTCAACGCACAAATGCAGTTGATGCAACACTTCTGCATGGTAGTTTTTGCCATTTCTTATTCCAGTACGACTTCACAAGCATTCCAAACTTACTCTGCTCCAAAATGATTTCCTCTTAATAACTATATTTCTATCCACAAAGGTTTTAGGATTTTCGGCTGAAACTATCTTCTCATGGCATGCGTTGTAACATTCTAACAATACTGTGTTGAAACATTGCACGGCTCGTATCTCCATCGAGTGCCATTACTCATCTGTGGTCGTCGTGTGACAAAGTACTCATGATTATGCTTTGTTGTGATTGGTCAAATCGCTTCATAACTCTTTCCAGCACTGTGCTTCGTTCCAGCTTAATCGAACATTGTTTTTTTCGCTTGTTGAAAAATGCGCTAGATCAAACAAGTTGTTTGCAATTTGCTCATGAACTACAATCAGACAGCAAAGGAAGCTGCGTTTCAGAATATGTACCTGCAAAACTTCATAAACATCGAGTTGCGCCTTATTACGTAAAAAAAACTTGTCAAAGCAAGCAAAAGTGTGAAAAGGAAAGCTTTTTTTACCTGAAACTCTGCGCAGCAGTATAAAGTTTTTATCATTTGTCTGATTAGAGGGCCCGGAGTCATGTTAAGCCTTAGTTTATGTTCACAATGTCGTCATTTTTATAATGCTGAAACTTTGAATTATGGCCAGCGGAGTGACCGGAGGTAAAAGCAGCAAACGTTGCATTTCCACTGTTTTGATGTGTCATCATGATATTGGCACTTTGCTGCCGCTTTATGCAAAATGTTTGATGAAAAACGTTCTCAGGTTGTTGGTTGTGGCAGAGAGATTAACTACCGGTATTTTGCTCGTTATCAAGCTTCTTTATCATGGGAAGTACCCCGCTTCTGTGTTTGGCATCGCCCCGCCGGCTGTAACTGCCACAGCGTTTTGTGGGAATGCCCGAATGACCAGAGCAACAAAATAAGATCAACAGAGTTTAAGTGAACTTTCCGCTGTGAAGCGTTTTTAATTATTATACACTAGCGATGGTTGCACAAAATTTTCTACACTTTTGTTGATTTATGCGACACCTTCTGCAACTTGCGCTGTGTTCCTGTTGTTGATGATATTTCCCAACATGGATGAATGGATGAAAAAAGGCTAAAGCTGTATCAAGAACTTCGATTTTCGCGGATGTGCTGAAACTACGCACACTGCAGTACTTCAACGTTTGTCGAGGAATATATTGCTGTAGTAAATATCTTGTTGTGGTCTTTGGGACATAGCTTGTTTTTCTGACATTCAAATGCAAGTTGATATACCAACACTCGTTGCAAATAAAAGAAAGTTAAATTGAACCAACGAACAACAAAGGTTTTAAGCGATTGTCAAGACAGTTATTACTCCCAACTATGAACCCCCCACCGCCACCACGACGCCAGTCGCAGCTGACAATATCTACTCACGTGATTCCAACCATAGAAATCGAAGCAAGCTCAACGGAGCAAACAGGCAACCGTCGAAATTAAAACATTCTGTTGGGGAAGTGTTGACATCCTCTGTGCGGTAATAACCAGAAGTAACAGAAAAAACAAGCCACCTTCCACAAAATCACCACGAACAGTCTTTAACTTCGGCATCGGTCACTTTTCGGCCCAAAACCATGTTGCAAAGAAAGTCAATCCGCGCGGCTTTAAACTTCTGTTTGAAACGTCATCCACGACAGTGTCGGGTTCCCTCGTTGGTGATGTTTTGCCTCACGGTGGCGGCAGAGACCTTGGAGGGCGGAAGGCTTCGTCACTCTGGTTTTTGAAAAAGGTTTGAGGGGGGCGGTGGTTTGAGTTCGTGCTTCGTTAGTATCGTTTTTATTCAAGATGACCGAACACCCAAAAACCCTTCGAATATGTGTATCTTTTAAATTTTTAGTTCACAATGTTAGCAGAACATTTCGATTCGATTTGGATCGATTTGTTTGCGTTTTTGTATTGATTACTGACAAACATCTTAGCATTTGCGAATTGAACACTAATAGGTGGTCAGCAGTGTTGATCTTAAAGTGATCCGTAGTTACACACAGGACGTCGGAACAACGGTAGGGTGCAGCAAACAAGTTGAGGGCAATACAAACTTGTAAAGAACAAAAACGGTTACCAATTCTTATGCTTGTTTCTGTTCAGCAACAATGTTGACCTCAAAAATAATAACAGAAATTATAGAAAACCATTCTGAATTTCTGGGTGCATGAATAGCTGGAATAAATTTGTTTCAATTCGATCTTGATAAACCATGAAATTACCGATGATGCTTTTATGAAAAAAGCACCTGCGCCCTGTTGCCCTCCCTATGAAAGGTCAGAGGGGCAATGCCCCCGTCATGCACCTGCTCTGCGGCATTCCTTGTTACAATGCATATAAACGTAGCAATGTCCATTACAGGTTAAAAATGGCCCACGCACCTTTATCACTTTGTTCATTACAAGCGGTGCCGCAATATTTCACAGGTCCCTTCCCTCGCTTTGCTTCGGTGCGCCCGGCTGGCAAGTCTTTCATGGTGACCAGTCATGCGCACATGAGATCACGTGGGCGCAGATTCATTTTAATTACTCCTGGTGATAGTTGGGGTGGTGCGAGGTTCTTGGTTAGCGATGTGCTGGCGAAAGATATTCCAGGGACCAAATACGTTACCGTGGAAGTTAAAAGTGTCGCTATAACAGCTTGTTAGTGGTTGCAGGTGCCATGACCACACAGGTGCCATGACCACACAGTGTTTGCGTTGAAAGACACCAGGGTTGGAATTTGCTTAAAGTGTGAGATGTCAGGTTGATGAGATATATTGGTGGTAATAAGATACGTTGCACAGACAATTTGCTTATTGCGACAAATGACCGACTGCCGTAACGATATGTGGCTTCCTCAACGGTTACCTGTCGATGTTGAAATGGTGATAACAATCAAGTATGCTCCTGTTCGAAACTTAGTTGAACTGCAACGGATTAGTTTGATAACAAGCAACAACTTGTGGTGTTGCACATGAGATGAAATAATCTCCCAACTCATTTGTGAACAGACTAGTCCACGGTGAACATCGACTGCAGTTGAAAAGTGTCGTTGCGCGGTCGTATCAATGCTTGATTTAAAATAAAGTGATTTCAACTCAGCCAAAAATCCATTGCGTTTAAATTGAATATGTGTTGAACAGTCAAAACGTCTTTCCTAATTGAAGATAATCATGATGACGTATAACCTGATTGCTTTGCTTCTAATTTGTGGGACTCCTGCTCGTCGTTATGTGTTTATTGTTATACACACTGGTTTCGTTATTTTTGTATATTTTTATTGAAAGGCAATGCATTCTTGTATAGAGTAGTAGCTTGTAAAAGCTTTTCGTAGTGAAGATTCAGTTGTTGTTTTGGTGAATATCAAATGTGGGAAGTATTTCTCTGCACAGCGGTTGCAGCTCAACATATTCTCGAACTTGTCAGATTGATTGTAACCTTCGTCAATTTCTATTCTTAGTTCTGGCACCGCCACCGTCTCCAAGTATCACTGGAAGGAAGCAATTCGATTCTTGGTTGCTTGCCTTGATGTCAGGTTGTCCTTTAATGACCTTTGACCCGGTTTCCTCAGAACGCAGTGGCCGTGTTGAATATGACCCCCAGTTAATTTTACCCCAAACGCTGTTTATTTCAAAACCTTTGGAAGTAACATTGTTCATCGATATTTCATTTAAACTACGAGCAGTATGCAACGAAAACCTTCCTCACATTGATTTCCATCCTCAGCTTGGCGTATTTCTCCCAAGTAAGCCTTTGCTATTTCTTTCCGAAGAACACGTCGTGCATCTTCCCAATGGCTGCCCCACCTTTCGTCCACGCTTATTCATTAAAAACCAGTGATGGTTGTTAATGATATCGACGCTGAAATTGGCCTCGTTTCAAGCGTTTTGTCCAAACAATGTGTCAGTTCATCACATTAAGCTTCCCGCGATGAATAATGAATGTCTACTCTCACTTCTGCATTCGCTCAAACATCCTCGATTCTTCCTGGGCTTCAGCAATAACCGGCACTTAACTGCAATCGTTTCCTGCGTCGCGCTAAAAATAATGTCAGGACTGCAAAGCTTCGATGGCTGTGCAGCGAGTCTGGCTTGTTTTGAAGTTGGTGCCAATTTCTCTGACATGAGATGTGTCTTCGATTCACTCCGCATTTCATTTCATTGACCTGTTTCTTTCTCCTCTGAAGTTTGAACTTGCTCCGGTGCTGGTGATGATTTGTACCTCGCCGGTGTCAACCTTCACTGCGCTGCCTTTTTAGGTTGTATGAAAAACAAGAGTTGTATTCCATTTGCTTTAATGATGGGTTTGTTTGACGTTTTGCATTTTTCTTCCAGCAACGGTTCCGCTTCAGTGAGCGCAGCTGATCTGGAAATTCGACGCTTCATTGTTTTAATGCACTTTTCAGAAAAGCAGTCAACCATGAAAAAATGAAAATGTGCGGAAGTAAACAAAAAATTCCTAAATAAGATTAAAGATTTTCTGAGCTCGCCTCATCGACTAAGTATTTGAGTGGCGGCGTTATTTGGTCAGAAGTTTATTTACGATCAACGTTTTCTTTACTTTGGAAATACCGGCACTATTCCGTGGAAAGCCCATGCTGCACTATACTTAGTGTTTTAAGCTGAGCTGCTGTGGCGTATTTGAGGACCAGAAACTGTAAATGTCAGTTTTTTAACGTCAGTTTTTGCTCCTTTTGTTTCATCGGTTTTGTCAGTTTTACAAAACTTCACTGAACGCTTTATCAGATAAAAAGTTTATTGATGGAATTCGTCTTTTTGTGTGTACGGAAATCAAGAAGTACTCCGTTTAAATTTCTCACCGTAGATGCTACAAACAACACTTCAAGTTTATGTCTTTTCATTGCAAAGCATTTTATAGCAGCTTCACATCATTTGACGTCACGTTTTAAAGTTAAAAAATGCGTTTGAATCGTTCGAATCGTACGAACACTGTTCCCAGCATTGTTTTCACTGGATGGTTTTAATCGATGCTGACATTTATGAAGTGGATATTACCCGATGATAAAAATGCTGCAGACCATGCGCTAAATAATCATCCAACCGTCGTAACCCAAATTCCTTTCATATGTAGATAAAGTTGTTAAATAACTTTGCTTTGTATAAGCTACAACACAAACATGCGCAATTGCAAAACATGTGAAGGACAATCATTGGTGGAAGAACAAAAGTTTAAGTTAGTTTCGAAAATTGGTTGAAGAGTTGAGAGCAGGGAACGAAATTGAACAGAGCGCATTTATAGGAGTTGAAACTCACATCTTCAACTGTCTACTTTTCCAGAACTGCGAATTACAGCAGGTCGTAAGTTGGAAAAACAAATGACCAGTAATAAAATTAATTTTGGGTGTTTGTTTAAAAGAGTGTTGTTTTCGCTTCCAGCACAATGTCTGACGTGACCGCACGGCTAAAAAATACTTTTTTCATGATATAATTTTTTTTCAAACGTGAGCTGCGCAGGAATCACATGAAATGCGCCATAAACATAAATATGTCAAAACTCACAAATAGCAAGGTTGTTTTGAGCAAAACTCTCATGGCATTAAAGGGTTTGATTGTTTTTTTTAATTTTATTTTTCATGAAAGAGTTTAAAATAGAATTACGGAGCGCATATGTTTAAGTACATTCTTACATTCTCTCTCATCTGCGGTGATTAGTATTGCAGGAGTGTTTATATAAATGCCTCAACGACAACAGTAACAAGGCATTGCAAAGCCGGTCTGAGGTCGGATTGCTGGAGAGAAGGACCATCTCTGCTCGAACCGACGCTTCAGGCAAATTATCTCGCGGTCGCGGTTCACGGTTCTTGATCAGGTCAGACTCGCTGCCTGAGTTCTGCTTTTAAGGTTTATTAAGAACACGTCGTGGCCTAAATTACTAGAAGACCGGAATGGCGACTTAAGAATGCAGGAGCTCCGACACAGCTTGTCGTGAAGTGTTCAAGATAAACAGATCGCAACCGATGTGAACTTTTAATCGACCGCGTTCACCCCACTTTCAACGGCTCGAAACAAAAGTCCCGTTAATTAAAAAATGAAAGCTGAATGTGTGGCAGGTTTCCTGCAACTACTGTGACAGAGTTGAATTAAATGCCCTTTTGAATTAACGGTACTTCGTGAATGTTTGCAACAGCAGCATCTTTACCCCTTGAAATGAAAGTTCTTCGTGTCACGTGTATGAAGCGAGTATGGGGTTTCAAAAAGTTTATTAATTAATTATCATATGACATAATTTTAATTACAAACTGTAGGCACATGAAATTAAAAAGCTTATTGTTAAGTTTAACAGAACAAGGTTTGTTCATAAAATTTTGATCGAGAAGTTCGACCGTGTGAGGATTTTATAAAAGATCCCACAAGTTTTGAAGATTCCACAAGTTTTGAAGATCCCACACTTGCGCTTCTTATACATTTCCTGGGGCTTCGCGCAAATGCTTCCAAATTTTCTCGACTTATCTCTTCCGATACTGGTGGCTGTCCACGTCCTTTGGCCCAACACAAACAAACTTCCTCTTTGACCTTTTGTGCCATTTCCAAATCTGTTCTGCAGCTTGACCCTTTTTACGGAAATTTCTTAGAAATGCGCGCAAGACATAGTCTTGTTCGGCTGTGTTTAAGCATAATCTTCTACACCAAAATGTTTAAGCATAATCTTCTACACCAAAATGTTTAAGCATAATCTTCTACACCAAAATGTTTGAACATAGTCTTATACACCAAAATGTTTGAGCACAATCTTATACACCAAAATGTTTGAGCATAACCTTATACACCAAACGCCTCTTCTGTTGAAGTGACTGCCGTTTCTATACCGGAATAGATAAACGCATGAAACATGAAACGAATTTTTGAGTTGTTTCTCGCACATTCTGTAAAAATTTGGAATCAAGTTCAAAACATTGGTCGAGTTAATAGATTGCATGACGACATAAACCCTAAACGTAATGATGAAAGATGGCCTAACATGATCAGCAAACTTCTTCAAATGTTTCATCTTTAATAAGAACAGTAAACAAGGTGAACAAGGTGGTGGGAAAAAACTTTTTCAAAATTTGTGAAATGTCTAATATTTTACATTTACGTTTGACTTTTTTATGTCTGCGAGAATTTAAAGGTTGCCCCTCTGTAGCCATTCTGCCACATAAAAATTTCTAGTTATGTTCGAAGACAAAATGCGAGGTTCGCAAAACTTGCAATGACGTCACTCCCTATTACAATAACGCAGCATTCGTCATTAACGTGATTTCATGAATTTCCGCATGTTCGTTCTACACCAAACAATACTCTATTTATTTATTTGCTGTTCTGAGACTCGGGGCTCGCATAACCTGCTTGGCAGCAGTGCACGAGAAATACAAAAACGTTACTCACTGCACACTGCACAGAAGAGAAGATGCGTTGGCCAATCCAAGCCTCAGACAATACTTATAAGGAACAAGCGCTGGAACAACCACCAGTAATTATGGTAGTGGCGGATCCAGGGGGTGACGATTGGGGCGATCGCCCCCCTAAAACCTACGAAAGTATCTTTGTTCACCATGATGTTGTACAATTCGGAAAACAATGTATCAAAACCAATTCCGAATAAGTCTTTCGTCATGTTCAAATTGTCTCATTGTTCTCGATATAAGGCCATTTTGTCGTTCATTGTTGCGTCACAGCAGTTTTGTGGATTATACTTCATCTATCCTACAGTAGCGAAGCCGTTATGAGACTTGACTACCAAATATCACTGAAATCGCCCCCCCCCCAACCTTACTGGCTGGATCTGCCCCTGAAGTATGGCGGTAGCCTTTCATCGGTGTAGAATTAATACAGTATACATCAAAGGTCACGAACGTAGTGCTCGCGGGCACCAGGTCGCCCGCAAGGATCAAGTAGGTGGCCCGCGGGCCTGTTTTAAAAATAACGTTAGCATGATCAATGTGTTCACATTAACGAATATCAATGCTAAAATAATTGAAGGTAAAATGAGCAAACTAGTAACCCTTGTGTATCAAACTAGTAACCCTTCGCATTAATTGGTAGCCAAGAGGTAGCTCGCAGTTTCAAAAAGGCTGGTGATCCCTGATGCATGACCGGCGCAACATGAAGACTTGCGGAAGCATTAATCGCATGAAGTGAACAAGCGAAAACATTAGATGAAGGTGGATACCTATGAATAAACGCACGCAAATGCTTTCTAATCAAGGCACCAACGTCTTGACAAAATGATGAATCTGATGCCGACGAACAGTCGCATTACTACGCGAGATGCGACAATCGACAGACGTGTTGTAAGCTCTGTGCAGTCGTTTTGTACCAGACTGTCTACACTTGTTGCACAAAATATGCATGCATGCCTTGGTATGTAGTAGGCACAAAAAGAAGTGCTTTTAGCAATACAATACCTTCTGTGAACCTGCTTGCATTGCAGCTGATCGAGTAAATTCATTTTCTCTGGATGTCATTGTCGTCTTTTGATGAGTCGTGAAACAGCAGCCCAAGATATTTGCTTTTTCAGCAAACTCAGTATGTACGGCATTTGATTGAACACTTGCTGCTCTGCTATAAACGTGTGGTTAACCTTTGACCCAATATATAGAGTTAACTGCAACAACTCATGTGTCTCGTGCATGGTTTTAGCGGACCCTGTTTCCGTCATTGCCAGCAGCAGCCGGGAAAGAAACCTTGCGACCGATTGAAGGGTTGAAATATTTAATGCCAGGCACGTGTTTGTTCAGCTAAATATGGAATTCGAAAAACGTCTTTTGTTGACCGATCCTGTTAAGTGCGTTTAAACTTGTGACATCGTGATGGAAAGTCGGTGTGTGATGGTGGGAGGGAAATAACGATGACTTGTTGAGGCTCGAAAAGCTGACTCATTAAAATGTAAATTGGTTTGTTGTGATAACATGGATAGATGGCCAGGAAGAAACTCTAATGAGCTGATGAGGAAGAACATTTTCGCGATAAGTTCTTTTCAAACACATACTTTTGAACTCAGATGTGTTTATTTTCAAGAACTTCGTGGAAAATGTCAGTTGTTAAAATTAGGATTCTCAGATGAAGAATGTTGAACTGCATTTTGATTTATGTTTGTTTTAAACAACCGGACAATTGTTTCATCCATTTGATCAGTTGAAAAATGTTTTTGGTCATATTTTGCACCTTGAGTTGTTTGTGTTTGAAGTCGGTCAGGATGAACAGTGGTTTAACGCATAAATGCCTTCGTCGGTTTTTCACCAAATGATGTTTATGGGTTAGTGTTTAGTGCAGGAGTTCCCAACCTTTCTCTGACCATGTACCCTTTCAGCATTCCGACAGATGAACGCGTACCCCTAAAATTTCTTATTACACAATATTTTAGCATGATTAATCATAGATATATTCAACAATAAGCATATAATGGCTTTTGAAAATAATATTCACTGATATATGTATAAATAATTGGAAATAAAAGGTATGCAAATATATATTTCGCTTCTATTGCTAACCTCAAATGTGGATGTCTATACCAGCGGAAAAAAACGAAAACACTCCAAAAAACGCAGAAAAACAACAACCTAAAGAATACTAAATATCAAAATGTCAACTAGAGGGGTCCCAGTTTTTACATTTAGCTTGCCAGGGGGGCGCTCGCTCCCTTGCGCCCCTTTCAGTTACGCCACTGCCCCTAGGGGTACATGTACGCCAGGTTGAGAACCCCTGGTTGAGTGGTTAGTGCCAGCAGCGAAACGGCGTCCTCTGCAAGTGGAAATATTTTAGTTTAAATCCGGTGATCTGTTTCAAATCAGTGGAATTTAGTTCTTCAGTTCTTCAACCACTTTTTTTCAATGAACACTGCACTTCATTTTTCATGAAAATGGAATCTTTCCGGGGCTTGTGTGTGGAGGAGGAGTTTATTGTGTTTGTTTGTTGCCGATGAAGAATTTTTGTGGCAAAATTTCACGAACGCAACTTTTTTTTAAAGTTTTCTGCACAAACTATTTGTTGCAATATGCGTTTTTTAAACAAAATGCAAAAAGTTTTTCACGAGTTTCAAGGGTCTGGAAAAAATCGAAGCCTGAATTTGCAGTTTTCCACTTTTCAAAAAAGATTAAAAATAACCTGATCAGAATAAATGAACGATGACGTATAACATTGATGACGTAAGCGGTGTATTGATGGCACAAGCGGGGTTGGTATGGTTGGGTGCATGTAATGGCTGTGGATGACTAAGCAGGATTGATATCTTGAAACGGTGAACTCAACAAATTTCAAATTGATTACGTTTGTCGCTCAAGTAAAGATGGCTGCCGATCGAAACGCTCCTTGAAATCAGATGTTGTTTGTGATTTTTTTTCAAACCTTGTTCTCATTTTTACCAAAACCTCAAACGAGTCGCGCGTCGCTTCCTGTGCGCATCAAACAACCGCGCGGGGCAAGTGCTGCATGGGAAGTTGTTAAAATTCCGAAACGGAGCATGCTGGCTGCCAAGTTCACTGCCCGTCGTTCAGCAAAAGATCACTCGCCCCGTCCGACGCTATTTATTCGCCGCTGTGCCCAGTCAAGCGTGCAGTAGATGCTGAAAGGATCGAGAAAAAAGCTTCTTGCTCGCCGCTCGTCGATTGTCCTGTGCCAGCGCAGCGGCAATGGAAGGCGGGGAGTGTTGGGAGGGATAAGCATCTGTTCAGCTTCATGAAAAGCTCTTTCAGGGTTGCAAGAAAATTGATTTTTGTTTGTCAAAATCACCCGATTAACACTTCTGCTTCGTTTTCAGATTAGGGTTTGAATTTTTACAGAAAATTATGCGGAAGTCAGGAGGCGTGACGTGGTTAGCTCAGGCCGCAATCGCAACTTGGACTCACGGTTTTGTCAGAACTTAGTGCAGTCACTTTGATTTTTATGATTGTGCCTCGTTAATGTTAAGCTGTTTGTCGAGTAAACTTTCACCGATAACTACAAACGTGCCAGCTGCATCAAAACTATTATTTTTTTCAGTTAGTCATGAACGAATGAGTTGAGACACAGCTGTCGATTTTTTAAATTTCAAACTGAAGTATCGCCGTTGATATATTTTTAATCTGAAACGAACTTCAACGCATCGCTTTTAACTTCTTTCTTCGCACTTGTGCGATGATTGCAGCAGCTTTCTTCAAAATGGCGTCAAGCCGATCTCAATGTGGGGTTTCAAGTTTTCTCATTCAAAATTCCTGATGTACAGTACAAATCTTCTCACGAGCAACACTCTTTCACGTTGCGCAGTTTCAGAACGTTTAACTTCCGTCATTCTTTGCCCGCCAGCTGTCAGCGTGATGTTAGTTTTTAAATCTGAACAAGCATCACTTTCAAACGTGATATGGTCAGCGTCACGCACAGGAGCTGCTTACTCAACGTCTGACCATCTTCCGGGCAAGAATGTGATGTACTGCTGTGGTGTGCTCATCACACAGCACTTCCACTGGACTTCGAAAGCAAGTCAAATTGAAACTTAAAAAGCAAGTTAAATTGAATATCTGACATTTTTCAGATACAGGTTGTTTGATTTGAACCGAAATCTGGTGGTGGACAGTTAAACATTTGAAATGTCATCTTGCTAAAAGACCGGCGTGATGTTTGTCATGGCCGTTATACTCATTTGAACGAGAAAAGCTTGTGGAAAAATTGTCGGACCAACCGCAAAAAATAGAAACTGAGCCTTCTGACAGAAAGCGGAGTGTATGCTGCTTGATGACCAAATGAGTTGAGTGTTACTGTTAGACGAAAGCCCAAGCATTGCATCCGGTTCAATTTTGCTTTTCACCTCAGTTCATTTGATTATTACCGATGTTTATTCAGTAGTTGTTTTTCTTGCAACCAGTTCAGATCAAAAACACTCTTGAATTTGCTAAAGTTGTGAACTTGAGCGCGAAGTAGATGTGACGTATTTCAAAGAAAAATGAAAATGAATGAATATAACTTACATATGTTTGTTTGAATCATTTCGTACAAAATTATTTTTATGACGTAATCTATTCTGTCAATATTAGAAAGAACATCCCAGAGGACGTTGCCATGGTATTCTTTGTGATATATGATTCGCAAAACATGGTGTTTTACTTAATTTTTTCGTTCTTTGTCAGTCTTAGGTTTTGTTTAGGCTCGTACGTAGCTCTTCATTGTTGCATCAATCACAAGAATCGCTTTAAACCGCCATTTTACCTGAACAGCTTTCGACATGCTTCATGTCACTGATGACCAAGTCATAGTTTGATTCATAAAAACATTTTCTTCGCGATTCCGAGTTGTTTTGTTTATATTTTGCAAGGTTGGCTGGGTCATGTGAGGTCATCACTGTTTAACTTGAAAAGAAGCATCTGAGATTTGAACAATTTCCTTCAAGGAGGTCATTTAAAAGTTTGTGTCAACAAACAGGTGGTGGGTAAAGCAACATTAGTTCAATCAAAGTTATTGTTTTCACATCCCAGTTTCATAAGATAAATGGTTGTAATATTTATTCCCACCTCATTCTTGGAAAACCTATAATTTCGATTTTTGACATTTACTATTACTATTTTAATTTAATCTTTGCCGGGGGAAAAAGGTTTTGGAAATGATGTTATTCGATATTGTCCTTTGAAAGATTAATTGCCTGCAAATGAGAATAGCTTCGGAACAGGCAGCCCAAGCAATGATGGCTACAGGACAACATTTGTCAGCTCCATTTTTCAAAACAGTAATTAAAGTTGTTGACTGTTTGGGTGGTCGAGTATGTGCTTTGTGATCGAATAATGCCTCGCTCCCTGCAGCACGTGCTGCAGACGCGACGCGAGACGCAGTGGATTACTTCGCGCGTGTGGTAAAGTTTATGTGTGTCAATGCAGGGTTGTTGGAGAACTGCTCAGGGTTGTCAAGATGATTGCGTACTTGCTCATGAGTTTACTTCAAAGTGCTGTAATATTTAAATTCAAATGAATTGCGAGTGTGTGAGCATGGTTAAGATGATACCTGTTGCATGTAGGGATTGATTCATTTCACCACTCATAGCTATAAACGCACATACCATGGTACTTCTATACTTTCATATTAATTTGTGCATTAAAATTTTCTCTTTCCCTGATTGTTAAGTTTGACAGTTTGTTTAGTCTTCTTTTCCGAATAGGGCTGGAATTAGGTTCTGGGCCAGAAAATGTGTCAGGTTGAAAACCGGGCTTAAATTGAAAATAGTGTTTCCCTACAAACGATTCTTCTGCTGAGAAATGCGAGCGACTAAGCCGATCCATCAGCTACAACGGTTGAAAGTCCAATCAAGTATTTTTTTCCGGTAATTTTTAGAGAAAACATAATAAACATCGCGGCACTTTCCTATTTATTGAAACCAGTTGAAGCAAGCACGAGCGACTACCGGTCAGAGGTGAGCGCCGCGAGAGGATAATTTTGCCTTTGCTCGGTTTTAACTGAATTTTTCAGCGGCGACTCTGTCTTCCATTGATGCGGTTGTTTTGTGAACCTTGTCTCTGGCATCGTCATCCAGACGCATGGTTAGCACTCGCGTGCCGCTTGCAATTATGCCCTAGCATGTTCACTCAGCCGTCACGTAATTAGTTTCAACTCACTTTGTCTTGTCAACCAGTTCCCAGTTTAACTCTGTATCAGCATCTCTGGTTAGTTGCCGGGAAAGAAAGATAAAAACTGTCGGAACGTTTGATTGAATAACTCATTTTTCAGAAGCAGCATGAGATGAAGTGGCTGCTGGACTTTTAGGGCAGTTCTAAGCACCTCTTAAAAGGTCGACCAGACAGTTGTTTACAGAAAAGTGTTGCAAGTTTTTTTCTAAAACCGATTGTCCCAACATCACCGCAGCTTTACGTTCATTGAATAACAAAAACAGTTTTAACGTATTTTCATTTATTTCGACTCAACAGGCAGAAACAATGTTATAAACTGATAAAAAACGTCTGGTTGTAGGTCAGGGTATGAGCACCACTGTTAGTGCCTGTCCTCCACCCGAGCTCCGCCACAATCAATACTACCAATCTGAAGAGAAGGACCGATCCAAGGTCCAGACAGACGACCCCCTTATCCCCCTCGCAGGACCGGTCAGCATCATCGGTCGACGTCACTCATCTTCGGTCGCACCTGGGGTCAATCCGTCACGTGCTTTTGCGCGATTGCAAACGTCACAATCACTCAACTCTCCCGGTCCCTCGTGCAGTTTTTCACATTCAGCCGATCTGTCTCAGCAGGAAAATCATCTGACGTCACAAGAAGATTATTCCCATTTGAACGATTGGTCCTTAGATTCGGGCCTGGCCCTTCATGAGCCCGTACGGCGCAGCTTCAGCGCTGGAACTGTAACAAACCATAACAACTACCCCTCTGACCGGCACCGCTGGGTCACCAGGAGCGAAACAGACTCGGCCGTGAGAGGCCGAGGCTTCTGCGCTTCGGTGGACGACTCGGCGTTGTCAGCGGCAGAAGTCCGCGCACGGATCTTTCCAGTGTCGAGCGACGAACAGCAAAACTTCTTCTTCCCCCAGTCGCGGCATTCGCAGTTGATACAAAACATAGTCGGCAACCTGGGCACTTCGCCCTCTGCCGGTCCGGAAAAC
>Ga0210059_1001225_pt1 | contig 37878 bp, 28 predicted proteins | sample Ectturendosymbi2_FD_188042 | JGI IMG/M metagenome (GOLD analysis project Ga0210059, IMG submission 188042) | Ecteinascidia turbinata endosymbiont from Florida, USA - Sample 2 (SPAdes) (version 2) | ecosystem: Host-associated > Tunicates > Ascidians > Unclassified | place: Key West, Florida... | reverse complement strand
CTTGAAGGGCATCTTCGAAGGTTTGTTGCCATGTTATTGTTACGCAACAAAGGCCAATAGCAGAAAAATTCGCTCCCGAGTTTCGCAGCTTGCCTCTGTAGGCAAAGGAGCGAACATGAGTGAACTGAAAGCTTATAACTGCATGTTACCAAAACAGTGAACCTGACCCTTGTCCAGTGTGAGTGTCATATCGGCAAACTGTCGTTGCAAGAATTAATCCAAATAATCAGAATTAAATTCCTGATTTCACGTTTTCGATAAATTTTTCCTTCTTAGTCCCAATTTCCAGGGGGGGAAAATGCCCGTTTTGCCCCCCTGCGGACGCCCATGTTCAAAACTAAAACCATCTCTAACTCGGTGCTATTGAAAAAACTAGGCTCCACATTCAGGGCTCTTACAAATGCAACTCCAAAACTCCCAAGAACAGTACCAAAAAATTCCTATTTTGCACGAAAAATCCCTCAAGTCTGTGGTGGTGCAGCATAAAATTGGAGCGCCGTGATAAGTGTTAAAAATAGAAGTAAACATGATTTGCAAAATAACTTGAAATGATTCGTTTTTCACACTTTCAAACTTTTCCAAAAATCCCTAAAAAGAGTCAAAAGTTCCAATCTAGGGACAAAATCCCTAAAAGAGTCTGTCCACGTTACCAGCTAACAATGACCATTGTTACGATTACGGAAAGAATTTGATTTCCATTGGCAACGAACGCTGCGCTTAAAAATGCTTTGGGCCGGCGCTGCAGCACGCAAACAGCTTCGATAGAAAGTGTAAGTTTGCGTAGGTTAGTAGGCGTAGCGCGGGGCCCGATTGGAAGCAATCGGTCCAATCGGCTAAAGGCCAGCCCTATGTACAGTGGAACTCGGCACTCAATTGGTCGCGTTAGCGCGGCTGGTGTGGTCGCTTCACATTTGGATTCCTAAAGATTTCATGTATTATCGCGATCATTTCATTTCCACAATTCTTTCCCTGACTGTAAGTTACTTAGCTTTGTCTTACATGCTTCCACAGCCTGTCGTTACTGTAGGTAAGGATTTCAGTGATATTTGCTGGTCATGTCTCACAACGGTTTCGCTCGTGCAAGAGAGATGAAATATACTTCACAACAGTCCTTTGACAAAACAGTGGACGACAAAACGGCCTTGTATCGCGAATGCTGTTTTCCGAATTGTGCAAAATCACGAGTAAACTTATTTTTCGTAGGTTTTAGAGGGACGATCGCCCCCCCCCGCCGACTGTAGGCCTACTATAAAAGCTAGGCACACAACGAAAAAAGTCGATGTCGGCAGTACAAATTCCAGAAGAGTTTACAGCAGTTATCTCAAACTTTTTTATTCCATCGCCCCGTTTTCACTCTCGAAACGTCGTTTTCGCCCCCAAGTCTGATAAGAAAACACAACGTAGTAAACTTAATTTTATTTTACGGAAGTATTAAATACCTGAACCAAGTCATTAAGTAGCTGAAATAAGCAATTGTATTGCGATAATAATATTACGTTCAGAATTCTTGTGAAAATAATCCACACTGCAGCCAGGCACGTAGACGATCCAGGGTAAAAATTTAACGGGTAAATTGCTTTAGCAACAACCTCCAACGTTTATCACAGTAAGTCAAAATTTGCAAGGAACTAAGAAGTCATAATAATGGCTTTCGGGTTCTACCGAAGCGAACGATTAATGGTTGAGCATTTTCGTCCACCTATCGCCCTGCCCCTCAAAATCGCCCACAAGATGGGTGATTTCGGCCAATTTGCAAACCACTGGTTTACAATGAGTTTGTTACGTCACATTGGCATTTACTGCGCTTGCACGCACACCTACATCCACGTGATGCAGCTGAGCAAATTGCTGCCGACCGGTTGCCAGCGTAAGGATACCGACAGAATGTGGTCGTGCTACGCGGTGCTCCATTAGCAGTTTCGTCACAGCTGGACTGTGGCTGCGGTCTGGACACCGTGGTGGTCGCACTGGTGAGACGAAAGGTAATGCATCAGCACAGGGAAGACCGCGTTAAAGCGGTAGTGATGGCGGGGTGGTCATCGACAGGGTGCCACTGTATATTCAAAACATTCCACCGGTGTTTTGTCAACATTTATCGATATGGTTCCAAGCCTCCAGCGAGAAACGGGGTCTTGGAATCAGTGACTTTCGTTCATATTGTGACGTCCATATTAGTTAACGATTCGTTTTTTTTGCCCAAGCTTTTTGTTTCAATCGTTCATTTCTTTTTTTCCCTACTAACGTCAGTTATATATTAAAAGGGCCCCTTTCAAAGTTTTAGCCAGGGGCCCCACACAACCTTAATCCGCCCCCTGTTTATTTCGATCCAGTTAAGCCATCGTAATAGGTTCGAAGTTGCGGTATTTCTAGTCTTGAGGCTTTCACAACAGCATTGTGGACACTTTCCATCTTGCCTATGCATTGAGGCTCAACTCGTCGGCACTACAGGCAAGTTTTGAGAAAGCTTAGCGACGTATATTTATGTCAATCATTTTCGCACGTATACTAACAAGAGACGAGTGAAACAAAAGGGCTTGCGCCGAAAACCAACGATAACGACACAATAAAAAAATGCGGTTGACCCGCGCGCTTAAAGATCTTTGCTGGCGTAGCATGAAAAACAAATAACAGAAAATATCTGAAACAAACTACAGTCGCCAGCGCGCACAGTACGCGAGTACGCGTCGGAAACCTGGACGTAAAACCATTTTTACTCTTGCTTCGCAACGCAAGTGAATTTCCTCTCGCTGTTCCAATCGCGCTAAGCACCCGCATGTATTGCACTGTAACACTGAGCCTCGACTGCGGGCACGATTTGAATTTAAAAATAAGCGTCCGTGGCCACGATATAAGCGCACTGCGTGTGCAAGTTCAAAAGGCATCTTCACAAACAAGCGCCCAGTCTCTTCCCAGCTCTGCGAAGGTTCGGAAAGGGGCAGTCACCGTTCTTACTGGCAAGTGTGCATTAGTGCCCTTTCAACACGTCTTTCGTCCATGGCTCAAATCATCGAGGCGACAATCAGATAAGTCCCTTGCGCGACCCACTGACCGCCTTGCTTTCTCCTTGGAGGCGGCTCAACGCGTAGAACACCTCGTCGTGGGTATGGATCCAGGTATAAAACCAACAGTTTCTTACAATCGTAGCTCTGCAAGACTGCTGCGAACCGTGTGGCGTCACGTCTTGCTTTTCTTTGCCTGATCAATGAAGAAAACAGAATAGAAGATCGAGCTACGAGAAAATATCCACAACCACTCACGACATTAACAGACGCCAGCATCAAAATCATATGTGACCAGATCTTTTAAATTTCAAAACAACACAAGTTTATTAGCTTTAAACACTACAAAATTATAGGTCTCAACTTGAAGCTGCCTTTACTGTGCCGCGTGATGGGTGCGTTCAACTAATGGACTAGACCAGGGGACTCCCAACTACGGCCCGGACTAAATCCGGCCCGCAAAACTGTTTCAACCGGCCGCAAAGACGTTTCCAACAATGAAAAAATATTGTTTACCAAAGATTTGTTGATTGGCAGAATACAACATATCCCGAAACAATCACATTACGTAAGATGTCCAGCCCTTGAACTGTTTTGTAACAGCTTATGTGGCCCTCGGACCGAGAAGTTTAGAGACCTTGGACAAACCTATCAGTCGTGGCACTTGAAGGTACAAATCTCTGCTAAAGTGACAGCCAATCGAAAGACAAAGATGTGACTGTGATGACTTTAATAAATGATTCCTATCAAAAATTTTAGCTGGCACGATGCGCTTTTACGAATAAAAAACTCTTGGCCAGAAGTTTGTTTTTTGGTTCTGAACTACTGAAGCGGAACATATTCGAATTGTTTTTGACACGACTGGAACTCGGAGCTTCAGCATTTTTTCACTCAGTCCAGTCTGCACTGCTCGTACAAATAAGCAAACGAAAAGTTGAGATACTGTTCTCGCGAAGCAGCGAATAAAACAGGGTTGGACTGAGCAACATTCTGGTCAAGGAGTCTCGCAGCAAGCGCAGCTGGGCAGACGCTGCCTGGAAGTCAGTGAGGTACAAAAACATTCGCGAAACGTTTTCTGCGAAGGCGTTCGTCTTCACACAAATAGTATTCGTTTCAGAAAACTCCTTTTCTTCATTATTTATTACACGGTTTTTTCAAATACGTCTCAGTTATGCGAACGCCCCGTAACCATCCAGTCACGACGTATCCGCCAAGCCGTAACGACATTGGTCGAATGCCCGTCAGTCACACGTTTTTTGGCGCTTAGCAAAAGTGGATTCGCGAAACCCGAGCGGAAGATAAAAATCAGTCGCGCAACAAACAATGTTGAGCTTAAGGCCTGTCAGATGATCTGCAGCTTCGCGAAATGTCAACGAGTAAGGTCGGAACGACCGCGCCATGAGCGCGACCGTGTCGTCCGTCAATTCGCTGCATTCCTCAGCACATGACCCGATACACTGGTTGCTTTCATCAATGCACGCAGGATAGATACGACCGGAACCTTCCTCGCCATGACGAATTTATCAGAGCATTAAGACTGCGGTGGTGCATGTGATCGAATACGAGCGCCAGATGCATCACTTCTTTTCAGTGCACGACCGTCCGTCGAAACACGGGATGATGCGCCCAACAGACCGCAGTGGACTTCCGCGAACGAGCAAGGAACACTTACGCGCTTTGACAGCGTGCGCTCTGCTGCCACAGCGTGGATTTCTTGGATACGCACCAAATTGTCGCAATTCTCAAAATATTAAATGCCTGTTGTAAGCGAAAGCATTACGATAGGGGATGAGTCCGTTCATGAAGTACTCTATCGTAAAAAGTTCACAAAACAACTCAATGCTGTTGAAGTACTGTTGAAGTAAATCCTTGCATAATGCATACAGAAAACCAGTTGTGTGAGTGCTGACAAACGAACAGCACCACGTTTACTGACACAACTTAACCGACGTACCAGGGTGAACTGGTCGTAGATCTGCATCAACTCATCGATGTGGAACTGGTTCAAGATGACGAAATTGTCCAAGTCGGCGCTGACGTTCCACGCGCAGTCCAGGCAATGAACAAAGTGCTCGTTGAGGTTGTTTTCCGATCGACGGACGAACAAGATGTTGAAAACTTCCACCTGCGAAGAAAAGCAACCAGTTCAGGAGATGTGTCAGCACGAACACAGATGATGTAAAACGAATAAGTTCCTGAAAGCTACAGTGGCACAACCGTAACACCCTGTGCAAAAACGTCATTTGCACCGAACTGATTCAAAATGCTCTTTTTGTTGCAGCATTTGTCATAAACATTTTTCATTTAGGCTCCGACTACGAATTGCAAGCCCCAGCCGAGTTCTAGGACAGGATTAACCGAATAGATGCTGCACAGAGCTTCAATGGATGGTGAGGCCGGTGCACTATTTGAAGGACTTACTAAGCACAGCCGCGACTTCCTTCATCTGAGGTGATTGCAACCAGACAAGGTAAATAAAAAACGATTTAGAATTTTCATGTAACTCAACAGGCTCTTGTGAAGTATAAATAGGCATAAACTGGTGATGTAATATTTCACTGCGGACGGAAATGAATGCTACGTAGACTGCACGTTTACGTAAGACTGGTTCTATTGGCAATATGAGTGACAGAAGTAGCGTATCAGGTCACGCAAAACTCAGCGTAGGATGCGCATTGCAGCACGCAAACCAGACGTTGTGCAGTGATCACGACATTTTTATCTTTCCCGCCACGCGTCCCAGTCTGTTCCCTTGCAATCACAATTTTTGGAAAAACAATTCGTCAAAACTGCCCAGCAACCGTTGCTGCGTCTTGACATTCGCAAGTTACTAAACATTCTGAAGAACGAATAACATGGGCAAGAAAATTACTTTCGGCGACAGAACGCCTACTGATAAAAACGCGCAACTGGCAAATATTCCAATCACTTAAACGAAAGGTTTGCCGCGTAACACCTTTGCCGCGTAATTGAAAGTTCCACATTATTTTTACAAGGTTTTAAACGCTTACTTAGTCCCCTAACTAAAATCTTGCGACATCTCTAGCCAAACTCTGCGGCACCCTTTGCTCCTACACCCTATGTTTTTTTTCAGTCATAGACCGAATTTTTTTTAAATGACCGAAAAGATTAACCAGTGAATACTGTTACGTCGAGTTTTAATACTATTATGGAACAAATGACCGAAATGTCACAGCGAATAAAAAACAATCAACACCTCAGGTCGAAATTGCTAAATTTAACCATCAGCATGTCAACGCAAAAAATTTCTAACCAAATTCATCGAAGATTTCTTGCACAAAAAATCACGCCATATTGCATTTTCACAAGAGAACAGTGTCCAGTCAAAACCACGGAGAAAGTCACTGCAGAGCTTGCAGCATCTACAACTTTGTTCAGCCTATATTTGCAACAAGCGCAGGTACAGAAGCCAGGTTTCATTGCAAAGCAAACACGACCAGGCCGATATGGTCTGGTATACATCAGACACAGACAGCAATTTAAATAGCTACAAGTAGAAAAAATTGCATCAAGCGTTTGTGGCTTTGACACCGAACTGTTACGCAGCTCTCGCATTTATTATTGTAATTAAGTCCCAACATTTGAACCAAAGCATTCTACGCCGAACCACATATGTTAAATGCGTGTGCAAGAGTGGAGCTTGTATTTACGCAATTGCTTTGCTAAAGCAAGCACTGCAGATTTTCCAAAAACTTCATTTGCATATGAGTACGACTGAACATTGATTTCGGCTTCAACTTACTGCATGTTAAAGCAACTTAAACAGACAGTGAAATTTGAAGGTTGCTATAATTCTGTTGTACCGACTGAATCAGTAAGACAGTCTTTTCAAGCAACGAGCCATCAGAGGAAAATGCTGCAGTGCATGGCTCTGATAAGCGGGAACGGAACACGTTTTTTAAGGTGGGCAGGATCTTCACGGATGGAAAACTTTTGACGGCATGGTGGAAAAAAAACAAGTACCGGATCGCGCGGTCCACACAAAAGAAACTTAAGGATGACGACCAACACGAGTTCTTAACAAATGATCTGGTTGGATCCACCAACGCTAAAAATACCTTTTCGACCACGGTTGAATGCTCCCTAAAATCCTACGATCCTGACGTTTTCTATGACTTCCCCACATACAGCGAAAAGTTCAATGCTCGGTCCAAGCTACGTGCCAACGTATATGGAGCAAGAAACATGTTATTCACCACAGCTCCAAGCGGCGATTGAGTGGAACATCCTTTGAAATAACTTCTACAAAGCGTAACTTGCATTCTAGCAGTAGGGTGGAATAAGGCAACGACGGCAAACTTTCCCGGGCCCATGAGTCATGACACGCTCGCATGCTGCAGTTCGTGTGCGCTTGTTCAGTGGCCTCGCGTAAACCGAGGTTCAATCCCACAAGTTTTCAAAACATCAATGATCGACCCTGACCTTCCCTCGTCACAAGACACAACATTGTACTGCGACACACAAGACAAGCTGAGAAACTTAGCGCCGTAAAAATACAGGCCTCTTACGAAAGCATTCAGTTACGCGCATTGCAAGGCCGTCAAACGTTGGCGTAACGACAATTTTGTGAGGAATCAGTGGCTAACCTCGCACGTTTCGCAATAATGCGATGGTTCGTTGTCGCTCCGACCATGCCAGACCACCTCTATGTTGTTTCGCTTCAAATAATCAAGGATCTCCTGGCAACGCCACAGTGTGCGCATCATACACGTTCTGTAAGAAGAGAAACACGTTTGACCGAGTTCGCGCGGCAAGCGCCACATCGAAATGCAAGATGAACAAATCGACTGAGTTGAATGAAGCAAACACGATTTTGAAGTAACGGACATTTCAAAGTGGTTCAGAACACATGGCAATACACCGGTCAGGTACATAGAGTTCGCCCGAAATCCGGAGTGACTCGGGATGCTATATTTGAAAAACAGTGTTTGTTTACATAACTGGAAGCATGGCTCTCAAAACCCAGCAGCTTCTGTGCGGTTGTGAGCAGGCTCGCTGCCGAGTTCCCACACAATGAGATTCGCCACCACCCGAATTGTGAGGTAGCTGCGCAAATACGTAACTGATACCAGTTGCTTTCCACTTTAAACTGAGCGCCTTTTGCCCACAGCTTTAAACAAAGTTGTTGTGAGAGCTGACAGCTACCGCACAAAATACCATTGCCGTTAGTGCTGCAGCAGCATGGGAACTTACTTCATAAAAGCGAATAACTTAGGGTCGGTGACACGGACGTGTCTGGCCATGTTCCAGGTGAGTTGGATGAGGGGAACAATCGACTTGTAGCTGCAGAACTTATTCCACTCGTATCTCTCGATTGCCATTTGGTATTGATATGCAGAAACAAGCCCGACATTCCACGCGATGTTGTTGCACCATCCCTGCGTCATGCAGGCCACACACGTGTGTAAATTTACAAAGCAAGTTGCTCACGTACTGCATTTGCAAACGCCATTTATTTTGCAAGCGATCTGAACTGAGCGTTTCACAAGGTGACCGAGCGCTACCCAGTAAGAAAAGACTCCTGATCAGTCAATTTCACGTGCGCTTTAAAAAGATCGTGCATCACATTGTGGTTGACATGTACAAAAACTTCGCAAAACGACGCCACCACTAGTACAGTACGGTTCAAGATTGCAATAACGCATTCATGCACTTTGCTTTACACACGACCAAACGTTGAGTTTTGCAATAACATTAAAACTTACCACTGCCTGGACCCAGTGCACTGTGCCAGCGTTGAGCCAGACGAGGTCTCCAGGTTTTTGGATAAACCTATACACAGGAATATTGGCGTGGTATAGGTCTTCCAAGACAGGCCACCAGGAGCCCGAAAGGTAATTGATGTTGTTTCTGCGTGAATTGCACAATTAGCCAAGTTGAAACATGATAAAAACCCATCGGAATAACGAATGCTGAGAATTTTGGCAGTTGTAGAGGCAAAAAGCAAAATCTTTCATGTTCAAATACGCTCCCAATGCACAGAGCGACTCAACGGTTATCGTTTTACAGAAGTTCTGGAACGATACTTGGATCATTTTCGGAAAACGGCACAATGAGTCAGCGCTGACATCGATATGAGCTGTTAAGCAGCAAATTGTGACTTTTGACCAGCTACTATACTCGCCATACTCACTTTTCACAGAGTAGGTGTATCTCTCCCCAGTATTCTTCAGGCACAGCAAACCACTCGCAATCACCCGGACCAATATTGATGTTGATAGCGGAATAGTTGTTGTTCTCCTGATGGCCAGGAGTTCGCGAGCCTGGCACCTTCATGTACAGTTGTATCGTGTTCATGCCGAGGATATTGTGACCGACATGGCTCAGCATGTTTCCGGCAGAGACGAGCTGCAATGACACGAAGGGAACTTCTCAATCATCGGAAACACAGGCTGCGATGTGAGCACGATCCGGGTCAAATGCAACATCTAACTCACCCTGAACAACCACGGAAGCTTTGACAACTCCTGCAGTTGCGGCCTCCATTTTTTCTCGTTCGACAGGTCGATGTTCGTACCAAACTTGATTGTTTTGAATATTCTCTTCTTCGACAATGCTCCTTTGTCAGCGCTGTCAGGAAGACGACTGTTGGCTTTGCTGTCGCCAGAGGAAGAATGCCCTTGTCGTTTATGCTCTTCTTCCTGTTACAGACGACGCAAACTGATTCAGAAAAAGGCCTCACTGATGGAATTCATCACACGAACTGCATTTGGTGAATCATCACACGAACTGCATTTGGTGAATCACCACACGAACTGCATTTGGTGTAAATAGACGCATTTTTCAGGCCACTGTTCTCTTTCATTGTGGCTGATTTCCTTTTCGATAATAACTTTCAGTTGTAGGTGTATGTTCATACGTCGTGTAATTTTATATCCCCAAATAATGCTTCATTTTGCGGTCGACTGTACGGTTGGTTTGGGCTTAGTTACTACCTAAGGAATTCGGCACACGACAAGTCGGAAACTTCGTCGTAATGCAGGAATCCACTGTAAAGAAACAGCATATACCCTAATGAAGATCACTAATTGCGTGTTAAACAACGCAACACGAAATGCAAGTCACCAAACGCGCAGTTACTTTCCTACATGCGAAAAATAACAGGCCTACTTTTCACCACCAGCGCTGGTCGGTGCAGGGCTGACTTCACAACGCAACCGGGTTTTTGTAAATAGTTGCCAGACGGCAAACAACTCCCGCCACTATCGCGCTGCAACGCGCGTCCATCTTGCAGCACTAGGATAAGCAACGCTACACTGAGGCATACGCATCGCATTGAAGCAGCACGCAGGTAAAAGTCAGATCCGGTCAGGAAACTGCAGGCACAGCAGCTAGCGGTGCGCGGAGAGAGAGAAGAGGAATGCACGGCGGTTCACGCACCTTCAGCGACTCTTGGAACGTGGTCGCTTGATATTGCGCGTACTTGGCGATGCTTGTGAACGACCGGCTACTCTCGCACTTCCACACTTTGGTGATCGACGCAGGATCCCAATTTTCTTCGGACGGTTGCTGGACCTTGATGAAAACGCAACAGCGTCAATAACCGGTACCTACGAAGTATTTCACTGCGAATGGAGCGCTAAAGGGAATGGCGCCTTACACCAGGGCATTGGATTTGCAGAAATTTTTATGCAAGAGTCTAAGTCCGGCCTATTGCATAAGTCAAAGCCTAAGACCGTATCTGACAAATGTTTATTCATAAACCAGTGAACCCAAGCTTGTGGGTAAAACACATATCAGCAGTACCGCAAATTTGAGGATCGCCGTTCACCGATGACACAAAGAAAATACAGAGTAAGAGTATAAAGAAAAAATAGTGAATTAATGGTTAATTCATTTAAAATTGGTTTTACCAAAGCCCACTTGGCTGTCAGTAACAGGATTGCGCTACGTTTAGTTTTTCCATCACTGATGTTTTCCAACCCCTTTGTTTTCATCCCTCTTAACATAAACTTCAAGGCAAAAACAATCGCTCGACTGTCACTTGTGACGAAAGCGTTGTCGAAAGACTTTAGCAAACATCAGTGACAGGTTAAGACAGTAATCTGCATTGTCTACGACATGGAAGACAGTTTTAATCTATCACTTGTCTTCTTTCTTCCGTTTGTCTTTTGTGACCGCTTTACTGTGACTTTGTAAATGTTTTGATATACTGGATAAATATTTCTCGAATTCGTCTTCCCTTTTAATCATCCACGACAAATACCACTAGTAATTTTTCTGTTTAATCTTGGGCAGTAGTATGCACACCAGAAATGGCATTCTGTTCTTGTAGTTCTTCCTTAGGCAAGACTTTTTGACCTTCATCGAGAAGATTCTATAAAAAACATTGGGTCAACAAAAATCCCTGCAAAACAGATCATGTTTTTGAACAGCAGCATTTCTCTGGAATCCATGGAATGCAAAATATTCAAGGTAGAATCTTTTCCATCATTCTTTAGGTACGTATTCCTTCCAGGACCAGAAGTCTTGTGACTTGATTCTTGTAACATACGGGAATTTAAAAACACCACATACTGCTAGCAAATCTGCCCATATGCTTCTTTCAAGGTAATCGAATTAAAATAAATTAAAGTTCACTTCGACTCGTCTGCAAAAATCACTAGTAAAAGTTCAAGGTAAGAACTACTAAGTCTACAAGTCCAATGTCCTGCCATGAACTCTTCGATTATATAAAAGACGAGTTTTTCCATACATTTGTGTGGTTTTGCCCATGATATTTCCACCAGAAAAGTAAAGCTTACTAACTATGCAGATACTCAATTGAATATTAAATCAGGATCGTTAAGTAACAAAGTGTGCATATATAAATATAAATCTTTACACGTTACCCTTAAAAGCTCACCTGCGTTCTGACTTCAACGGTGCATTCCGGGTTGCTCTCAACGAGGGTCTTTGTTGAAAATAAGCCAAGGTCGAGTTTCAGCGCAGCAGCCAAACCACGTATCACAGTGACAGGATTCTTCGGATCTGTGCAAAAATCGGCCAACGCCCGCGACATGGCTTCTTTCTTGTTTTCCAGCTGAACGCATAAGCAAACTATAGAGCACAGTCTCAACACACAATTAACTGTTTTGAAAAATATATATTTACGTATATGGTTGGAGCGGGCGGACACAACTCTTCTTTCGGGATGACATGAGCGCGAAGCTTAGGTAAAGATGGCGGGGTACACTTGTCAAGGAACAGATGCTTCGCTATTGAACCGTTGCAGGAAAGTTTCCTATTCAAAAACAAACCTGATTAACTGAAGCTCCTTCAGTCCGGTCACGAAGAAAATAACATGACAAACACTGTTAAAGTTGGAGTGGGCATCAGGACCACAGCACCTGAACAAAATCTTTAAGCGCAGCTAACAAGCCGTTTAAATCAGACATGGGGACGTATAAAAAGAGAGTTTGTGGCACCAGCTTAGAGCTACCTGTCTTTCTTGGGAGCACAATACCAGTATATAGCCAAGGTTTTGTCGTTCCACCCTACAAACCAGCCGCCAACATTGCCTGTAGCGCTTGCTTTGCGTGCAACAGCATTTAGCCACGCTGTCACGTGCGAGAGCCACTTATGACTATGAGGTCAGACGCTTTGCTTTAAGTTCATAACCGCATAAAAACAAGATTACGAGAAGATCAACAAAAAAGTATGTTCACAACACACGAAGTGCGTGCAAGAATAACATGTCTGTCACTAATGCTAGTCTGCAGCAAGCGAGATCTACCTTTCGGAAAGTTAAATGTGATCAAACGCCCTCTGATGATCAGTGCACAAACAAACACGTGCTGATCTAGATGAATGGCTAGCGTACTGACATAAATCATAGTGTTTAAATTCTCATGTGCATTAAACACGAATCATCATTACATAACGCTTAACATGTAAGACCCAAAGAAGACAAGTGCCACTGATGTCCAGAGACGCCTGCTAAAGTTCAAGTCAAAAGATGCAAAAACCAACAAAAAGTTCTAAACGGATAGATCCGTAATCGAACTCAATCCAAGACGGCAGCAGAGAAGTTATGAATGCGAACTACAAAGGTATTTTGTAACTAGGGCATATGCATTTTGTATGTACCCTCAACACGCAAAAGTACGTTAATTGCACATGGGGTATAAAATCACCATGCAGGTGTTAGCTTGGGCAAGGGAGTATGTGCGGCATGCACGAAGCTAAACAAAACAACTATTCATGGTGAAGTAGAAAGGTTGAATTTTTGCGATGACACTTTTTGGGTCAATTACCATTTCAGTTATTGATAAAACATTTACTTCACCACCTTCTGACAGCGACATCTCTGCCTACGTCGAGCACGTATTTCGGCCGGTAAAACGTTTACAATGGGTGACCCACGTGACTACACTTGCTCTCACATTATTTACACAGAAGACCACAAGATAAAGCATCGAACACCAGATATGCGTTTGAACCTCATATCATTGAGAAACGAAGTGCCTTGGTCAGCACATGCTGAAATAACACTGCAAAACAGTACAGCTTTCACGTACAACACAAATGCCTCACTGAAAAAAATTCTAGTGTCCTCGATAATTTCTATTCTTTAAAATGACAGCCAACTTCGAAGAAGTGGTAGTTTACTTCTACCGGCAGAAACCAGATAACTTTAACGCAACTAACTGTTGAATATCACAACAGTTACTACTTGACCTTGCAACTTCTATACTGCCAACGAAGATTCCAGTGATTAATTATTATCAGCATTTGATGAAAAAGGTCAATTGCATTCTGATCGGCAACCGCATCAGCTTCCTATTGCTACATGCCAGCAAGGTTGGAGACCCGCGTCGGTTATTTATTAACATTACCAATCCGCCAGGCCCTTCATAACTGAGACGGAGAGCATGGCTTGTCTGTATGCAAAAAAAATTGAGCCTTCGCTCACGTCGTCTCTTGACTGCTTCCCAGAGTACTTGATCCAACCAACAATTAACCTTTCAAGCATGTGTTGACAACCACGGCGGCAAAACAAGACAGCATGGGAAAGTCTACGCAGGTGGTGATAATCAGCCAACACCACACCTCTAAATGACTCGCGGTCAAAACCGAAATAGCTGCAACGAAGAACGTCAGCAATCCACTGGATCACGCTAACCAATACAAGCGCGTTGTCCGAAATTCAACAATTTTAAAAATGCAATTGACGTTGCGATCGGAAAAAGGACCGATATGAGCTTACCACCTATCTTAGAGCCTTCCCCAGCTGAATATAATGGCGTTTGAGTTATTTATAAAACTTAATTTTCAGATTGCAATATAAAAAAATACATGAATGCAGTATCAGTTACCTGCACGTAGCTAAGACTTCGCGAGCAGGAGCATTCTCTGATACACCGAATGGGCGAAGCAGTGATGGTAGAGGGCGTCGTTTAATCAGAGACAATTCGAACATTTGTTCCTCGAAAGGGTCCTCTGGCTCTGCGGTGGGCGCCGAGCTACTTTCCCCGTTTTCTGCCTTAACACAAAGCTGATCCTGGTCGGCAGACGGTACCGTACCCGGAGGTGATAATACACCATCAATTACAGGCTGGCGCGCAGACATAGGTGAAGAGGGGGACGCCTTTGAGTTGGTCGTTCCGTTGGTGACGATAGTTTGTTGAACACAGTTGGCCAGCTTGGCCTGAAGGACCACGGGGTTGGTTGAGCATGATGCGCTCGGCAGGCCACTATCACTTGAAGGGGTGTCCTGAGGGGTGTCCATAAAACTGCTGTACCGACCGCCTCCCTCATCGGTCTGCTGCCGATTGATAATCAGACTTGAATCTACGCCTGCTTTTGCAGACATCTTCGGATCGTCAGTTAACAGCGTTTTGTGGTTGCAGTTGCTGACCGTCGCAGACAGCTGCATGGGTGAGGTAGTGCTTGCCGTGCTGCAGTGCACGCTCGAGACCGCCGCAGTGTGCGGCGGCGACGCGACGCCGTCGATGCCATTCATCGCCGCAGACGTCGGTGCAAAGAACGCGTCATCGCTTCTCACGTTCGGATTGGCGGGATGCGTTTGGGATTTTTCCAAATGCACGTTTTCACCGTTGGGAAGGCCGGGCGGCAACTCCACATTCCGCAAAGCTGTGACAGTCGCTGGATTAAGTGCTGATTTGCCACCACTCGGTGGGAAGGAAGTCGTTTGCGGACTGGAGCGGCCGCCATTCACGGCTATCGAGCTGGCATTTCCAGGCAGACGTGATGCGCACGTAGCAGAAGGTATGCTGCACACGGGTGTGGAAGCGGCTTGGCTGCGAGCTAACCGCTGCTTCTCAATTTCTTCTTTGACAGCCTGCATAAAGCAGCAGCAGTTAAGCGACTCCACATACAGCACAGAAAGAAGAACGGGCTGCTGTGCCTTCTATTTGCAAGCAAACGCGTCGTCTCACCTTCTGATGCTGCACCATGATGGCGAAGTTATGCTCTAGCCTTTCCAACTCGATCAGCTGCTGAGGCGTCAATATGGTCTTGTTCAACTTGAGGTTCTGCAGAACTTGAATCTGCTGCGCAGTCAGGTACCACGGTGGAGGCTGCCACGCTTCAGGTCCAGACTGCACAAGATTACATGGAAAACATTAACTTCAATGGTTTTGCATTTCTACGACCAGACAGATGTGCACGGGCACGTGTGTCTGCAAAGACCACTGTTTGGACTGAACCGAAAAACGCTAGAAGCCATGCGATCGTGAACAAAAGCACGGTCTTGGTATCTGGAAATCTGCAGTAATAATGCTATAACGCAGGTTTTTTTTAAGGAAAATGTTAGGCACCCAGTATGCACCTGTAGGGACCCGATTTCTGATTTTAGGGACCCGACGATCATTTTCTGGTTCTAGGGACCCGATTTTCAGTTCTAAACAACTTTTAAAAAACCTGCTATAATGTGAAGTTCTTCTTTCAGTTTTTTTTAGATCAACAACTGGCATGCGACACCGTTGTACTCTAGTTGAATGCAATTGTATATCATGGCTTTCCCGAGTTTGGTAAAGATAAATGCTTGGATTTAGAAGAAAAAAACTGTAACGTTAAAAGTTTTCGAAAATAAGAACACCTGCCGTGTTCATGTTGCTGATCTTACACAAGTTAAGGCTTGTTACAGGATTTTCGTCAATGCGCTACATGAATATATTCTAGCAGCGGATGCACTACTAACCTACATACCTTTTGCTGATGTGTCGTAGACCTGCATTTCTTCAAATGCGCTTAGCTGTTTTTCGGTGTTAACCGCGCACTGGTTTTCTTGCTCGATCTCGTTTTGTTAACATGATCTTAGCTTTTTCATTGTGTAAATAGTAATCAGCTTTGGCCGTGCCAAGTCAACGTTTTCGAAAACAGACGGCTGCCACGAGGCAAGTTCACAACATTCGTTTATACCGACGAACAATATTCAAAATTAGATTTACTCCGCTAATGTCAAACGAACGCGCCACTAGAGAGTTGGAAATTAATTGTTATACCTCCAATTTTCTTCGTTTCACAGAACTTTTTTCAGTAGGAGCTGCAGAGGAAGTTCTTGGTCGCGAAATAATCCCTGTTGCCGAAGGACGAGCTACCGTCCCGGGCAAGGTCTCCACATCGGTGGCAGACACGCTGGGTTCGGTCGACGACGAACTGTGTTTCGTGCTTTCCGGAGAATTGCGAACGTTCGGTTGCAAGGTTGAAGATGCAGCAGATTGATAACTGGATTGCGACGGTGACGTTTTTCTCTGATGCAAGGACGGCGGGCACCTGGGCAGCAAGTGAAGGAAACATTAGCTTCCGATGCACAACCGTCTAAAATATCGCTTGGGGCAAGAAGTGACTGACTGTTTCGTTCGGCGCAAAACCGCTACGCAGCGAAGCACCTTTTGCAAAGAAAACACGCACTTCGCTCGAAGTGACTCATTCGCTCCATGCAGCAACATACGCGAGCGCTTAATCAGCATTGCCAGTCAAATCAAAACAAGCTTCGAACGTGATATACTTGAAAGCACTTTGACGTTGCGTCAGTTCAGCAGGTATCGGCAGCGTCCACGCCTCTTCAATACAGGGCAAGACCCTGCCTTTGTTCACGTGGTCGGTGCTCAACAATTTCACTTGTTGCTCAAGCGCCTTGATCCGATTAGCGAGGTCTTCATCCACGGGTGCTCTCTGCACAACGCAGAAGTTCTTGGACGTAAGACATAAACAAAAGAAACAAAACAAATCCTTACAACAACAAGACTTGCAACATCGCGGGACCGTTTATGCGAAAAGACTTTCGTTGTGTCGAATGCTTACACGAGCGTACAACTGCACCTGATACTGGGTTACCCAGGTTAAGGCGAGAACCTTAGAGTAGGAAACACAAACTCGGTTTCTTACTTCGTTTTTCATTTTCAAGCATTGCTGCGAGTTCAAATAGCAGAACAAAGCATCGCGGGGCTGCTGGCACGCTTCGTACAGGATGGCCAAGTCACGCCAAGCGGCTTCGTGACTTCTGTCCAACTGCACGGCACAGATGTACGCCTGCAACACAGACACATATAAATTCACAAACGTCCTGCATTTACATTCCAATACAAAACACTTTTGCCAGTAGTTCTTAAAATGAGTGCCGTCAACTTTGTTAACGCAATCAGTATGACGTAAGCCAACAGCAATATAATCCACCACTCAGCTTGCTACATTCTTCTCGAAACAATGTAATCAACACAACGATCTTATGGAATTTTGACGACAGCATAAATAAACTCATCAATACGTAACTAAAGAAGCGTATAGTACTTTTAACAAGTCTCTTAAACCTGCTGATACGGCGCTTAGTTTTGAAAACTCTTTAGGTTCGTTGCAGCGCCCTTCCCCCTTCTTTCAACAAACGTTTGAGTCAATATTGTCCCAGTGATTTACAAACCAGCCACAGCAAAGACACAAGCCACGCACACCATTCGCCTTTTATAATTTTTACGGCAAACACAAATCAACTGTACCTGAAGTGCATCCATCGGTTGATTTTGTTCCTGGTACAAGACACCAATGGAACACCACGTGTCAGCGCTTGCTTCGGATTTATCGATGGATTGGCGATAAGAAACAAAAGCATCGTGAACCTTTCCCATGCTTGAGTAATATCTAACAACAAACGAGTTTCTTTTTAATATTCCATTCTGAAATATCAAATATACATATACACACACATCATCACGAACCTTCCTAGCAGGTACCAGGTTTGACCATTGTTCGGATCGATTTCAATTGAACGCTGTAAGAACTGCAAAGCTGTCGCTGCCCTTGTCGCTACATCACCAAATTCTTTAACGGTGTGAAAGAGCCAACCTGCAACATAAATGCACGTTACGCCATGTGCAAGATATTAAGCAAAAACAAAACAGTCTAACACTTGCACTGCTTAGGGGAGGGGTGCCCAACCTTCACTGACATAGGATCTACCTTTACATTTTTCAGTCTCTGGAGATCTACTAATCTGGCAAAGCTTTGAAACAAAACAAACCGAAAATGTGGCAAACTCGATATGATGCTATCTTAGCTGCCTTACCTCTCGTATTTGGCTTGGTAAAAATAGACTGTTGTGTTGCTGTTAAATTCCTCTAACTTTTTTTTTCTTAATTCACTTTGGACAGGAAAATCCTTTGTGTACTTATTGTAGTTCGGCAAACCCTTATACATGCATAAAATCACGCGCGATCGACTGCCAGGCATTTAAAGACCGACCGGTAGATCCCGATCGACTGCTTGGGCACCCCTGGCTTAAGGCTTTTCAACGAAGCTTCACAAATTATATTCATTCACAGCATGTTAGGACCTTCTACGTGTCACAATTACCTGGTACTAATAAACACGGTTAGGAATTGCGATATAACAGACAGGCTTCTGTTTGACATCTATATTTGTCCACAACCCCGAAGTAGACATTAACAAAGCATTTAACAATTGTTGGTCAGAGTAATGCCTTTGATTAATACTTCAAAAATTCCTTTGCAAAACAGCAAATCTTAAAACAAAGCAAAGCATTCACTTCCTTACCTAGTTGTCGAAAAGTGTTGGCAAGTACGAAGGATAGAACTTGCGATGAAGAAGTGAGGGCAATTATCTGCTCATACTCCTTCCTTGCCTCACTGTATTTGCCTTGAATTTCATACAGATGACCCAAATGGAATTGAACTATTAAGAACACACGCGCATCAATTAGTAAACAGAAGTATTGTGCTGGATGGCTGAACTACACCTGCATGGACAAGAGATGCATTGCAGTATTACAAGAAATGTTGCAAAAGGCACAAACCACGTCGCTTCTCAGCAGTATGGGGCAATGCATACGCAGTAGCAGCATCTAGTGACAATGATCTTTTGCACAGTAACTGACCGTGCATTACAACGATGCACTTTAACACGCTAGCTTGCCCATTTTTTAATTCGCAGCATTGGCCGTCGACTAAACAACATCAGGCAGGAAAAAAATATTTCCGGCAAAGTTTGTACACCACTACTGCAGTCCAGCCGACCCATGTTCCACAATTATTTAATCTATAGCATAAAATCCATTGTGTTTACATTAAAGAAAAACAGGAAACAGGTGAAGCATATCCGAACCGAAAGCGAATATATTTGGATGAATCACATATTTCTTGCACAAAATAACGAAATCCTGCCGTTCAAGACAGCAGGCAGTATAATTGTCTTACATACGAGTGAAAACTCCACGTACTTTCAGGTTTGCTGATGCTACAGCTTCGGCAGTCAGTGAGAGACCTTGAAAAATGCTGCAACAGAATATATTGAACGGATGATACGAATTCTTGCAAAAGCATTACTTCCAACCGCAAGTACGTACCTTTACTGCAGAAGGAAACAATCCAGATACTTTAAAAGCTATTCCCAACCGACAGTGAACTTCATTAGCTTTGCAAAACCCAGGGTCATTATACAGAAGTTGCTGAAATAATTTTACTGACCTGGAACAAAAATTCATCACATTACAACCAAAAAACAAGAGCTACAAACCTATCTGCAAGTCTCATTACGCCAGTACGTTACTATAAAAAATGATATATTTCGATTCGTGGTGAGAAATTTATTGCAATCAATGAGGCACGATATCCTGCCCATTACAAAACTTTTCTTGGAACTTACGGTATGACTGAGATAAACTCGGACCAACTGCGTAACTCACGCCAAATCTTCAAAGCAAGATAAAAACGCTTGAAAAATAAAAGGCATCGATTTAAAACGATCCACAAATCCACTGTTTTCCACAGGGCACCAGCGGCTAAATAGGTCCGTGACAGCGAGCTGCTAAAGGGAAAACCTCATTGCACTAATAAAGAATGTTGCCACGGACATTTAAACATGGGAAGAAGCGGCCGGGCTGCCGTCGCGCTGCGTGGCAGCAGTCAAACTGACAAGCGTATGTGCGTGCGCATAGCTCTGGTGTGGGTGAGCACTTGATCAAATGCGACACCGACAAGCCGGCACGACATTCATTCACGCTAGCGATTTACAAAACTGTTGTAACGTTGGTCACGTGGTGCAACGCAGACAAAGGAAACGACGCGGGGAAAGAACTCACCAGCTCAGCGTCGCATTGTGTTGCGCGCGACAGAACAACCTCAATAAAACGCCAGCCTCTGAGGAAAAAGGGGTGATGTCGCCGCGAACACACATCGGCGTTGATTTAATTATTAACTGCGCGTGGATTCTCTTCCGCACATGCACGTGGTCACACGGGTTATAGGCAGCAGCTACACTCAAGATGAGAACACAGGGTTTAATCAGTAGGTTCATGCCATAACACCTTGAAACGAACACTAACGTAGTGCAAAAAATGTTGCGTATAGTTATGTAATGCATGAAGTAGAATTGCAATGCCACAAACACTTACTGACATGCCAACCGGAATAGTACATGTTGGCTCATGAAAAGAACACACCGCACATTAATTTTTCACGATGTAGAACACTTACCATGAGTAGGCACTGAAATGGTAACAAACAATGCCCAAGCCAAACAGGAATGGTGAGTCCTAAATAACAAAATATATTTATTTAATTATAGGAACAATATGCAATTTAACCGTGATAACGTTCCGTAAATGAACAACTCCCCAAGTCAAAACACCAATACGTACTTTCCAGTTCGACTTGTTCAAAACGTAGAACTTGTTGTACGCAGAAAGAGCTGTGAATAACAAAACTGGTGTAAGTTTTGCAACGTCGCAAGATGCGACTACGAACCTCAAATCAGCAAAAAGCAGATTGAATAACATCCATTCTTATACACTTCACAACAGCTTTCTGTCTTCTGACCTTTGTGATAGTCCTCCACAAGCAGATGAAGATGACCCAATTTACAAAAGTCAGTTGGATTTACTTTAACACCTTCTAACGTAAGTTTCTCATAATACTTGATCCCCTGGAAAAAAAACAATGCAACATATGCCTCTAGATATCGACCTTTTCTGCTCAACGTCGCGCTGCAACCTTCTGTGAGACACAGCCCGGTACAACTTGGATCCTCAATGAGAAGTACAGTGTGTAAAGCAATCTTCGCCACAAACGAATAGCTAAGTAGACGAAAAGCGGACACACAACCAACACCGTCGCCTCCGCTTCACTCGTGGGAAAGGAAGAGAATGCGTTGGAGTGCATTTCTTGCGCACAGCACACACCCACTACGATACGCGCCACTTCGGCACACTCACGAGTGTTCGTAAGCGAAGCGTGTAGCATGGTGCCGCCAGGCGGCCCTGGCAGCTGTTCTTTGTCCGGATGCGCAATCCCATCCCAACAGCGCTTTGGCGCCACCACTGTTGTTGATATTTTCGATACGTCGACAACGCCTATCATTATTTAAGTAGGTCACAACGCTGCAGCTACTACGTCTGCACCGTTGAGTAAGAGCACCTGACGATTGTCACAGCATGAATTACGCACAAACCAGATGAGCAAAGTAAATCACCTAAAGGCCAAATAATATGATGTCCCAACACACTACTCAAACCGCTATAAAAAACAAACTGTATTTTAACAGTTTCTCAAAATTAAATTAACGCAGAAAAAAGTAAGCAATGTAATGTGAATTTGCAAGAAGTGAAGTGAGAAACATACCTTTTTTACCAATGTTCGTCTTGGGTCATCATCCACAGTATTTAGTTCTCCGAATAAACAGCTGTTAAAAAAAATAAAAGGTTTGGAACAACCTTTACCTGCTTTTTAATAACAGCATAATGCAAATTTTAAAGCACCAATTTTTGGGCAGAAATGCATTTTTTAAATCTAGCTGGCAAGACCTATTATATATCCGAGATTCTTTCAAAGTAAGTTCAATCAACTGACCCCCCCCCACACACACACACACAATTCTTCTGTAAAAACAGGTTATGGTTAAATGAATTAAACTGCTTTCACAGGAAAGAAAAATTACATTTCACACCTGGTGGAAAGAGCATGCAAACTGTTTTGTCACACATTTAGAACAAAAGCGGAAGCCAAACCAAACTATTCTTGTTACTTGCCAGACAAGCTGCAGCCCATAACAGAGCAATCAGAATTGGCATTGAGAACTGTCACACGGATATGAGTTTTCACAAGATCATTGGCTTTACACTTGTACTTGGTTGTAATCCAAACTAACAAATAGTTTTTGGAAAATTTCCATTGAATTGGTGAGAACAAGTTGAGTTGTAAGAGATTTTGCAATTGACTTAAAAATGCTTCTGTTATAAGTTTGCAAGTCATTGCATCATTATTTTACCGAGCAGTGCTCCTTTTGAAGCAGAGTTTCTCAACCTGTTGGCCAAAGCGTAGTTTGAGTGAGCCACAGAGCTATGACAAAATATGTTAGAATACAGTTATGTACACATTTAATCACTACAGCATGGGAACACAATGTGCTCAACAGCAAGACTCTCACTGAATTGCATACAAAAACAAAGTTGCTATTTTATGTGTACACAACTGATGTGTGTTTATTTATGCATATAAAAGCATATCCTGTGCTAACAAGGTTGTGGGCGATGCAATTTTTACCAAATGTTATCTGGACCATGAAAGAAAATGGCTGAAATACACTGTTTTAAAGTAAATCTATGTAAGTTGGCATTCAAAATGATTTGGCCATAAGAAAAGTCACTGCTGGTGGTGCCAAGTGTCAAAAGTAGCAAAGAACAACCTGTTTAACTTAAAGTAAATTATCGCTGTTCTCCTGCGGTTATGTGTATTGCACTTTGATTGTTTTGTTGTCAATATGCAGTGTAAGCACAATGCTCCATCTTGCAGTTGAGACACAGGGCCAAATCAGCATGCTCAGCACTCATTTTATCCATTTTTTAACCTAGAAATCAACTTATACCGGAAATCTTGAAGTATTATTATAAAACTAACAACAAACGCAGCTGCAAAGCACGCACGCTGGAAATCAATGTAAAACGTGGTCTTCAAGATAATGAAATTGTGGTGAACAGTAGTGAAAGTTGTTTCCTAGAAAATAAATCCTTTTATGAAAGTGGAAAATGTGTACCGATAAGAAAATGTCAATGTACTATGTATGTTTGTGTTTGGAGTTTCATTAACATTATTTTGGTGTGAAAAAAAACTGCTGAACCAGCAAAAAATAGGTTCATTAAAAAATAATTGTTTTTAATGCATTTGCAATTATCTTTCAGGTGGTTTAAAACATGCAAAAGCAATCATGAAAACAGAGAAACTGCCAAAATGGTTAAATAAAATAATTATGTGATTCCACTTCTCTATTCCACTTGTTTGAAATCTGTTTTTAGTTACATGGTTTATGTACAACTTAAAAAATGTCAATTTAGCCCATATTTGCTTGGCATCCAGCGTTCCCTAAGTGCCTAAAAATAACCTGGCACTAAAAGTGTCAAAGGCGTTCAAAGGCAAAACCTCAGGTACCAAGCTGTTTACACCAAGTATAAGAGCTAAAAACTCATTGTAAGCGATCAGAATAAATTAACCAATGAATTATTTTCATTCAACAGGCCTTTTCGGTGCATTGTTGGTAGTTTTGGCAAAAACTATCCTACCAGAAATTCCTGCTGCAAGTCTAATGTCGCTCCTGCCTCACAACACCAAAAGCAATAGAAAATTTTGTGCAATACACATAAAATTCATATATTTGCAACCAAGAATATGAAGATTTGATTGATGGTATCCATCCTTGCTGATTACCGTATTTATTCAAGTATAACACGCACCTTTGATTTTTTGATTGAAAATTGGTATATTTATCCAAATAAGAATGTTACCAATGAAAACACTGAATTGAAACAGGCAATGCTCAAACTGAACACAACATTTATGTTGCAACATTTTGTATTATTACATCATAGAGCCTAAGTAGCGTTGAAACTGCAAACAGGGAAGTTTATCTACAGCGCATTGTATCCACAGATACCACGCGGTAAAACATTAACACACTGATTTTAGGAAGCGCTGTCCCATTTGACAGAAGCTCTGGTATACTAAAATAACGAGGGACGCATTCTACATCCAGCTCATGCATCGTGCAACGACTTATTATCAAATTCTAGAAAAGCGCAGCTGTTTACCAAAGTTACCAACGTTGTGCAACATAGATACAGCGTGAGTGAAAATTAGGCGCACTGCCATTTTGTAAGGAAGGCTAGAAGTTCTTTTTTTTGACCAAAATTTTAGTCACGCATTGCGAGTGCGCAAATGGGTTTTTGCACCCCTGCGCTATGCTGAATCAGGCTATAAGAAACATACTATGCTTGTGCGTTCTCTTGCATATGACTTATTTATTATGCGCACCTGAACTCATGTGCCCTCTGGCGTAAAATCATCAAAATCTAAGACCTCGTTTATAACGCGCACTGAACTTTGTGTTGGTGTTTTTGGTATAAAATTTAGCACGTTATACTCAAATAAATACGGTACTTTAATTTTTTTGGAACAAAACCCTACACATTGAACCTACTAACATCACACCACAGCTGCCAGATTGAAACATTTGTAAACTTTTTTTCTTAAGCTTTATTAACACTTTGAGAGCTGGTCTACGATATATTTGTACCTAGATTTCAGTCTAAAACCAGCTGTTTTTGGTTGCCTTACAAACACCATAGCACCTCCGCCGATTGCGCTAGAGAGCTGTTCAAGGGCTCAAACGGTCCGGCCAGTCTTCTAGTCTACAATCAAAAGAAATTTTTTGATTGGGGGTTGCAGATTTTTTGTAAGTGATGTCATAAGTGAAGTAGTTTTTGGTCCATTTTGGCTCATGTCACCTGGTCTAGGGCCCAACCGCTAAGCCAAAATATTTCGCTGAAGTTTTCACTGGAAACTAGGCTCGAGTCAGAGTCTTTTGAGAGACTCTAACGTTTCTGGTTCAAAAGTTATGATCTAAAATAAACAAATTAATTAATCATCTAATTAGTCAAATATTTTCATTACTTTAGATCATAACTTTTAAACCCGAAACCCCAGCATGTCATCCAAAGTATCAAATGACTCAGATTGTAGCCTAGTTTCCAGTAAAAACTTCAGCAAAATGCTACCACTTAACGGTTGGCGTTCAGGGCCAGGAAAAGTGGGCAAAGGTGGCCTAAAAGTCCTCCATTATGATGTCACTCACAAAAAAAACGCACCCCCAAGCAAAAAATATTTTTCGAGTGTAGAATAGAAGACTTGCTGCGTCTTTTGACACTTCGACCAGGTCCGTAACTCGTACAGGAGCGGAGAAATTCCCACGCAAAGCCACGTGCATTTCGGCGTTTTTTCGAAAATCCTCAAAAGCAGCCAGACAATAAAGTGTTAAAGGGTTTGAACAGCTCTCCAACTCCACTGGTTGGCAAGTTATGGCCTTTAGCCAAAAATGGCTATGGCAACCTTTCATAAGACTTGAATTTTCATCCAAGTTTATGTTTTTGAGCCATAATTTTGGACCCAGATATGCCAGAAAGCGAATCAAGGGCTCTAAACACTCAGATGATAGCCTAGTTTCAAAAAAAATGAGTCAAAAAATGGCTCATTAGGTTGGCACGTAGCGCCAGGTAACATAGATTTTTGGCAGGAAGATATATGCACATGGACCAGTACCGAAAGGTGTTAACCTGCAAAGGTTAGGAGAAAATACCACTGGTTACCGTCCTGAAAACATGTAATTTTTTTCCACAGATGAAAACTTCAAGAAAAGTCCACATTTGTTTTCATTGATTTTTATACCCTCTTGACAATGCTATGCAAAGCAATGCTAGTTCATTGCCAATTAGTTATGACTTCCATGTTTTGCTACTGCTTATAGACGTAATGCTTCCTTGTGAATTTTGACAGTAATCTAATACACCTCGCTAGTAAGCCTAAGGGTTTCTAATAAAAATTCCTACTTTACAATGGCGTGCTGTGCATTTCACGCTTAAATCTGCAATGGCATCATAACTTAAACATGCTTCCTGCTAGCAGCATGACTACACAGCTTTGGATACCATATTATGTACCTATTCATTATAACGTAGTTCTTTTTGGATCGGCACACTACTACAAAACCAGTTTGATCATGCTGATTATTGAAAGTAAGATGTTGTGGTAGTTAACACTTCTCTTACTTCTGCAACAGTGGTTCTCAACCATTTCACTGGAGGGAGCCAAATCCAGACCTACAATTTTATTAGAGAGACGCACTAAAGAATTTTACCAAACTCATTTGACACACTTTGTTTTATTCCACTAAGTCCGGTAAACAAAATACTAGAGGGAATAGGGCCGTTACTGAGAGACTGCTAAGATCTGCGCAAAGGGTGCTTGAAATCTGCATGCAGCTCTTAGAACAGAGTTTGAGAACCATTGTTCAACAAGTAACACCACCCCTGTCAGCTGCGATATCACAGCCTTAGCGATTATTAAACCAAGGAACCGTCAAAGGTTGCAGATCCATTGTTGCATTCTGATGTCGTAACAGTTGTTTAGTATGCTGTAAAGAGGACTATTTTACGTAAAGTGAGTCTATCTGGCAAAACCTTTAGCATCTAGGAAAGGACCTGGAGCTACCTCTCAAATGGCCATAGCTTTGGCTCCGCTCCTAAATTTTAAACTGAGCTAAGGCTCCTGATTTTTAATTTGAGCTCCGGCTCCAGGTAAAATGCCCAGCTCTGGTACTGCAGTCCTGATTGAAACAATGATACTTCTTTGGAATTATACTAATTTCTTCTATAAAAGCTTTACACAGGCAAAATTTCATTAAAAAATTCATTACCAGTACCACAACATCTACTTAACTTGTCTGTCAAATCAAACATATTGGTATAGATCAAAAATATTTCAAGTCAATTTAAAAAATTGTGATGTGACTTCTATGCAAATTTAAAGTTTTTATCATGTGCCCACACTCAAGCTTCTTTCTTTGTCATGTTCTTTAATTTGCTGTGGTATCTTGCAAAACAGCTTTAGTGCACAAGGGTATGGAAATTAATGTTTTATCAATCAAAATGCAATCACATAGACTTTTGGATTAAGGAAATTGAAGACTATTAATGAATGGAAACATCATAAGCTGAAGCTCACAGTAGATATAATTGAAATTTTGGCTTCAACAAAATGTTCTGTAGATTTGCTTTTGCTAACACTTGTGTTTCATTGTATTACAACCTTATTATTTCTATAATATGTGCAGTAGGGTGTGCACTATTTTTTGCAGTTTCCAATGTAACTAACACAACCAAAGCTCTTACAATGAAGTGTATGAGTCATACACAGAAACTACTGCAAAAGCTTTATATTAGATATATGTGAATTAAAGTCAGCAAGTAAAATTTCACAAAATTACTGCCAAAACCAGATAGCAGGGTTTTGTAAAAGCAAAAGAGGATCACTTAAATCCTTTAGAACAAATCTGACCTGTCATAAGAATAGGAAAAAAGAACAGTGCATCAGATTTACAGACTGTGTAGGTGCTTAACCTGTTCATGTTTTGAGTAGAACTGACAAAGCTTTACTTATTTGGCTGATACTAACAGTAACATTTATCAGTTTTCACTGCCAGTAACTGATGCCAGTATTTTCGCATCATTGAAACCACAATCAAAACCCTTTATAATCCATATTATTCTTAATTCACAAGAAAATGAAAGTAGCTCACAACTTAAGAAACACTTGGGAATGTTGGCATTTATCAAAATTTGCAAATTTGAGTAATTGTTCAGGTAGTTTGAAGTAACCCCACAGAGATAGAGCAACAACTTCACTGTCTGAAAACTGAAAAACAATAACACCAAGGCTTTTGTGAGCAAATACTGCAACTCATATTGGCAAAACTTTACATATGACATACTTGATGTATCAGTTGACTTTTAGTAACGAAAGTAGAATACCAGACAAAATTGAAGTTTTTAATTTCTACAAACTTTGTAAGTGCTATTGCGGTCACCAATGTTCTCTCCAATTTTTAATAATGCTGCACGGAAAAAACAAACGGGTGCACTGAATCATAATTTTTGTTGCAACTGCGCATTGTTTACAAACATTGTTGCAACTGCGCAGAGGGATCTTAGCAGCTGCGCATCTTAGAGGGAACATTGGTGGTCACTTACACAAAACTTGGTATTGTATCACCACTTTGCTAAGTCTTCCTGTTGCAATGTTTACTGAACATTATGTTTTTTAACAGAATGAACAAATTAAGCACAGTGTGTATGCAGCAACAACTTGTTCCTTCATAACTTTGTCTTCTAACCCAATGCGACTGTTCTAGATTGTGTGAAATCCACTAAATATACAGGGTGTCCAAGAAGTCGCGCACCATTTTTATGTTTTAAGTCGCGCACCATCTAATGTTTTTTATGTTTCCAATTTAATTAGATATGGGTGAAAAACTAACAATACAAGAAAGAGTTATTGGTTTTTATGTTTTATATGTATCTTCATAAAAAAATCTGCATGGTGCGTGACTTCTGGGACACCCTGTACATACAGACAAATCAGGTTAAGTGCATCGTCAATTTGCCAAGCTTTTTTTTGCGTTTAACACTTTGACGTCTGGATGTTTTTGGTGATTTTCGCAAAAAACAGCAGTTTTCGGTTGCCTTACCAACGCCCTAGCTCCTCTGCCGATTGCGCTAGAGAGCTCTTCAACGGCTCAAACGGATCGGCCAGTCTAGTAGATTGCACTCGAAAAAAAATTTTTTGCCTGGGGGGTGCGGGTTTTTTGTGAGTGACGTCATAAGTGGAAGACTTTTAGGCCACCTTGGCCCACTTTGCCAGGACCTGGGCGCCAACCGTTAGGTGGTTGTATGTTGCTGAAGTTTTTGCTGGAAACTAGGCTACAATCCAAGTCTTTTGATACTTTGGATGACCTGCTGAGGTTTCGGGTTCAAAAGTTGTGATGTAAGTTAGTAAAAATATTTGACTAATTAGTTAATTAATTTGTTTATTTTAGATCATAACTTTTGAACCAGAAACGTTAGAAAGTCGATCAAAGGCTCAAAAGATTCGGACTCGAGTCTAGTTTCCAATGAAAACTTCAGCAAACACTTTGGCCTAGTGGTTGGGCCCTAGGCCAGGCAACATGAGCCAAAATGACCGTAAAACTACTTCACTTATGACGTCAGTCACAAACAATCCGCACTCCCCAACCAAAAATTTTTTTCGAGTGCAATCTACTAGACTGGCCGATCCGTTTGAGCAGTTGAACTGCTCTCTAGCGCAATCGGCGGAGGAGCTAGGGCGTTGGTAAGGCAACCGAAAACTGCTGTTTTTAGACCGAAATCGAAGTAAGAATATACCATAGGCCGGCAGCCAACGAGTTAACCAGGATATGGGTCATTTCATTATAATTCAGACTATGGGTGGAACCACATGTTCTCTTTTTCAATTTATTTTTGTATGAATGCTTTGTCATTGAACTTACAAGAAAATTGACAACAGTTTTACAAAAATTGATTGAGCCGTTTTTGAATTATCACTGTTTTAGTATTTTTACCACTGGATGGTAGTCGCATTGATGAGCAACACAAAAACGAGTATAACTCTAGATCTGCTGGGTCAATCCTAATGAAACTCATGTTTATATACATGTTTTCTAGGCTGGGCTTTCTAAATATGCAGTTTGAATTTATGTTTTTACCCCCTATATTGCTTGCCCAATTTGGAAGGGACGCTGAAAATATTTTTTTTCTGCTGGTTTAGATAGACGACATACCTATGTCAAATAAGTTCTACAAAAACATCATAAATTAATGCAAGGAAAAACTGAGTTGGCTCTGAACAAATTTTTTTGAGGCTCTATGACATCACAAGTGACATTATACTATCCGTTACTTAATAGTTTTGTGAATTGTTAGTTCATACATCAAAAATATATACCTGTAATATGATAGAAATTGCCTTTGATTGTTTGCATATGGGTTGTCTTTTAGGGTTTCTTATGGAACTTCTGCACTTTAACAGTCCTTTAAAACACTTTGGCGCACAGGCTGTTTCAGCCTGAACAACAGCAGCTTGCACATGTCTTTGTGCGGAAATATCTCCACTAACAATTGTGCTAGAGAGCTGTTCAAACCCTAAAAGACTCAGCAAGTCTTTGAGTCTGCAATGGAAAATAGGAGTAGTTTAGGCCTTTTTTGTCCACTTCATCTAGCCCTAGGCCCAATCTGCTAGATGGCAGTATTTCGCTGAAGTTTTTATTGGAAACTAGACTAAAATCCAAGTCTTTTGATACATTGGATTACTTGAAAAGGTTTCAAGGTTAGAAAGTTATGACCTAAAAACAACAAAATCAGTAATCAATCTCCTAATTAGACAATTATTTTGTTTATTTTTGGCCATAACTTTTCAACCAGAAACACTACGAAGTTGATCATGGGCTCAAAAGACTACTCGGATTCTAGCCTGGTTTTCAATGAAAACTTAAGCAAAATACTACCATCAAGCAGTTGGACCCTAGGTCAGGTAACATGAGCCAAAATGGCCAAAAACCTATCTCACTAATGATGTCACTCACAAGAAATATGAAATACAAAACCAAAAATTTCTTTTCATTGCGACTCGAAGACTTGCCGACGTCTTTTGATGGTTTGAACAGCTTTCTAGCGCAATGAACTGAGCAGCTAAGTGGTTAAAAAGACAACTGAAACATGAGTGATTTTAGCCCTGTTTCTAAGTATGATATATTCGTATGCTGGCAGTGAACATGTTAACACTTTGGCACCCGGCTGGATTTGGGGATTTTCGGCAAAAAAAACACCTTAACGCACGTGGCTTTGCGCATGAATATCTCCGCTCCTGTTCACTCTAGCGACTCGGCAAAAGTTTCAAAAACGCATACAATCTAGTAGATTGCACTCGGAAAAAAATTTTTTCTTGGGGGGTGCGGGTTGGCCGTGAGTGACGTCATAAGTGGAAGACTTTTAGGCCACCTTGGCCCACTTTTCCTGGCCCTGGGCGCCAACTGTTAGGTGGTAGTATTTCGCTGAAGTTTTTACTGGAAACTAGGCTACAATCCGAGTCTTTTGATACTTTGGATGACCTGCTGGGGTTTCGGGTTCAAAAGTTATGATGTTAGTTAGTAAAAATATTTGACTAATTAGTTAATTAATTTGTTTATTTTAGATCGTAACTTTTGAACCAGAAACGCTAGAAAGTCGATCAAAGGCTCAAAAGACTCGGACTTGAGCCAAGTTTCTAATGAATACTTCAGCGAAACACTTTGACCTAGCAGTTGGGCCCTAGGCTGGGCAACATGACCCAAAATGACCCCAAAAGTACTTCACTTATGACGTCAGTCATAAAAAATCCACACCCCCAAACAAAAAATTTTTTTCGAGTGCAATCTACTAGACTGGCCGATTCTTTTGAGCCATTCAACAACTCTCTAGCGCAATCGGCGGAGGAGCTAGGGCGTTGGTAAGGCAACCGAAAACTGCTGTTTTTTAGGCCGAAATCGAAGTACGAATATACCGTACGCCGGCTTTCAAAGTGTTAAGGCTCATGTTACCCAGCTTACTATAGACTTAGTTTAAAGCATCTCATTCAATTGAAGTTATGGAATGAAGGGTAGATCTTATTAGACTACCAATAAAGTTGAGAGGTTGGATGAACTTCCATAAATTCAGTTGAAACATATTTGATAAAATTCATAGTTATAGATACATTATCTTGAAAACTTTGTTTAAATCAAGTATATGTTTTTGTTGCTGTGCTATATATGTATATATAGAACAGGAAAGCAACTGCAGTTTTTTTCTAATGTGATCTATGACTCCAAGGACGTATTGGTTAACACCACAATGCGGCATTGCACAATCTGTGAAAATCATCATATTCATGAGCTGATTGTGTATATATTGCAAGTTGAACACCATTTACATCCATTTGTGGATACATGTGGGTGTGCAACACTCTTTGCAGCATCTAAGGTTTTGAGACCGCTTTGATTTTTTGCTTGCTGAGTGAGGTCAAACAAATTACATCAATGCCTTTGTCTGGCAGCAAATCTTTTTGAGAAATATATCTTCATGGTGCAGACAAACTATAGAAGTAGATCTCCGTCAATTACTGAAATGGTTAATCTACAAACCAAGCATCCTTGCTCTTCATTTTCAATATATGTGACTATCTGTATCAGACAAATATCTGCCAGTTTACTACCTTACGCATATATGCAATATCTGTATCAGACAAATATCTACCAGTTTACTGCCTTACGCATATATGCGATATCTATATGAGACAAATATCCACAAGTTTATTGCCTTATGCTACTTCTGTCCACATGCTTGCTACCTGACCCCGCTGATATCTGGTAACTTGACGCCGAACATGGAGATTTGGAGAATTCATCTGTATAGAGCAAAAACTTTTGTCAGAGGGCCACATTTTAGCATAGTGGAAATATCTGACTTCAGATGGGATGCCAGGTACCTAATATTAACAAAGACCTTAGGTTGCAGAAACACATCAGCACACATTAGGCCAAACAGCATTGCAGCAACACTTAGCCAACTGAGATTCACGTGGCTATCTTAGATAATGTCATTGATTCCGAATATGTTGCATTCTACCAAATCAAAAAATTTTCATATATCTGTTATTTTTTCATTATTGATAGTGTTTTTGTGGGCTTGATGGACTTCTTCAGTTGTAGATCAAAATGTTTTCGAAATGACCAAAAAAAAATTAAGTCATTTCAGTCAGAATGTCTGAAAATATAGGCTAATGAAGACTGCTATGGCAAGTTTTAATAAAACTGAGACAAATCCCAAAAATGTCACAGAGACCAAAATGTCTTAGCAAAAATTAACTGAAATGTCTCAGCAAAAAACAAAACAGGCCAGATGAAATGGCTTTGGATTTGGCCTGCGAGTCATACCTTGGAGTCCCTTGGTATAAAGTATAAGATTATGCCATGTCTCAGGTGGGCAAAAGCACATACATAATCAACACTTCCACCTCCGGTGTAAATCAAGCAATTCATGCCTAAACAGCCAGATCGCACATGGCTTTTAACGAGAGTATCTCCAGTGCAGGAAGTGCTACACAGCTATTCAGATGTTCAAGACTCAGCAAGTCTTGTAGTTTGCAATGAAAAAAATTTTTTTGGTTGGGGAGTGTAGAAATTTTTTGTGAATGACATCATAAGCGGAGGACTTTTAGGCCACCTTGGCCCACTTTACCTGGCCCTGGGCCCAAACTGTTAGATGGTATTAAATCGCTAAGTTTTTATTGGAAACTAGGATACAATTTGAGTCCTTTGGTACTTTGGATGATCTGGTGGGGTTTCGGGTTCAAAAGTCATGCTCTAAAGTAATAAAAAATATTTAACTAATTAGCTAATTACATGATTGATTAATTTGTTTATTTTAGATCACAAATTTGAGCCAGAAATGCTAGAAAGGCGATCTAAGGCTCAAAAGACTCAGATACAAGTCTAGTTTCCAAATGAAAACTTCCGCAAGATACATTGGTCTTTCAGTTGCACCCTAAGCCAGGGAACATGAGCCATAATGGCCAAAAAACTACTGCATTTATGATGTTACTACCAACATTCCACAACCCCAACCAAAAAACTTTTTTTCATTGCAGACTAGAAGACTTACCGAAACTTTTTGAGGGTTTGAATAGTTCTCTAGTGCAATCGGCAGAGAAGCTATGGCGTTGGTAAGGCAACAGAGAATTGCCGTTTTAGGCCGATTTCAAAGTACGAATATATTGTACACTGGTTTTTAAAGTGTCAACACCTTTAGAGCCATTCTACAAATATATCGTGCCTGGATTTCGGCCTAAAACCAGCAGTAGGATTCGGGAAAGACTTGGCGGAAAAGCTATGGTGTTGGTGAGGCAACAGAAAACTGCTGGTTTTAGGCCAAAATCCAAGTACGATATATTCGTAGACCAGCTCTCAAAGTGGAGAGATTTCACATGTAAGTTATTCAAAGAATTTTTTACATGTAAGTCATTCAAAGAATTTTGGCAAACCCTAAATTAAAAACAGCAAATTTGTCTTTGCTTCCGGCAAATGCCAAGCCTACACTTAATGGTTTTTCAACTGAACTTTGTAAAAAAGTTAGTTGTTCAACGCTTTAGGTCATATGATGCAAAGATTTTCAAATGTTGTATGTGCAGGCTAATGAAAATAAATTTTGACAGAAAGCTGTTCTAGCAGCTGCTTTTTGCTATTATATGCACCAGGTTGTATATGGTTCTTAGCAAAAAGATCAGGATTATCAAAAAATCCAAACAACCACTAAAGGAGGTGCCTACATGGGTTGGTTGATTTTTTGTAGTATACTATTTTTGTGTGTTTTAATATAGCTCATTACTTCGTGAATACGTTGCTGCCGCGGTCCAGTTTTTGTTACAGAATATCAATAACACCTGCAGAAGAAGCCAAAAACTCTCTTACAAAGATTATCTCCAAAAATGAACTCAATCTCCATGGAATTTGCATCGCAGTCATAATCAAATGAAACTACTGGTATCTTTATAACGGGTGTGCGTGGATCAAGAAAGGGTTATGGCAACCCGAAAAGGATTTCTTTTTTGTCAGGTGTTTCTTTTCCTCTTCGTCTGGAACCTTGCAGTCCTCGACAATTAAACGTCATGGCCATTTGTGCCCGACAAGAGTAACCTCCATTAGTCTCGCAACCTACACATCAAACTGCGACAGCACGTCTAGCGGTCGACACAACCTTCACCATGGAAACATCAATCTCACGTAATTTATGGGGCACCTGACTAGATAGCCTCTGTGTTTTTTCGGTGCCCCGGCGGTTTTTTTTCCGTTGTAGCGAATCCATTTAGCGCAATTAGTTCAGTTCCGCCAAATAAATCTATCTATGGTTGAAAGACCACTTTACATCTATTTTTTACAAAACCGTATTTTGAATAACGTCAAACGCATGCAGTGTTTGTTTGTGTAACACAATAACTCTTTCCATTCCTGTTTTTTTGCAAAGAAAATTTACACTGAGATTCTACATATACTTGTGCTGAAAATTTCAGGTAAATCAAGCATAAGCTTCTACGAGCTTGTAACAACCCATCTATGCAATGCAGTTACTTACAAGTTACTCAGTGACATGGAAAGCAACCTTAACATGCGTAACACATTTTCGAAAACATCAACTGTAAAGAGGTTTCCCACTTCATTTTCGCAATGAAAATTTGTGGCATGATTTCTGCAAGTTAATCACTGGCACATCTAGCATTGCTCATGGGGTCTAAACAGCCTGCTTTAATCAGGCCTACCAACTTGTGCGCGATAACATAATAGGTCAACTCACTTTTCATATCTTCTTAACAACAAGGAAGTTAAACGTGAGCTTAAAGTCAAATACAACAACGAAACCCTGCCCTTCTGCTCTGAGCCTAAATTCCTCAGAGTAATGTTGGACAGGTCGCTAATGTATCGTGGACACCTTGAGTCACTTCACAAGAAGCTGACACCGTGTGTCATGCTCCTGAGGGGACTTGCTGGAGCAACTCTGCGAATAGCCACCCTAGTCCTGGTACATTCAACCGCAGAGTGCTACATGTTTGTCTGGTGCCGCAGTGCTCATACCCCCCTTCATCAACAATGCCTTGCGAATTGTGACTGGATGCATGCATTCTACACCAGCGGACAACCTTTCAATCCTTGCAAGCATCCAACCTGCTGAGCTTTGTCGCTATGGAGCCACAGTCTCTAGCACACCGTGTCATGGAGCTTGGACATCTGCTCCACTCAGCGCTTGCCCCAGCATCAAGTGCAAATGCACAGCGCCTCAAATCGAGACACCAATTTGTACCTGTCTCACATCTCATCAGTTCACCTGACAACAGCATACATGTGGCACACTGGACGGATCACCAATGGAACGCGAAGTGGTTGGAAAACCCTAAAAGACTCCGCATTTTCATCCCCAACACCGGCACCCACCCCTCAGAATAGGTTCAGCTTAATTGTCTCTGCACCGATGTCAGACGTTTCCACTCCTGCTTGTACAAATGGGGTATGGCCTCCTCTGCGGCCTGTGAATATGGCGCAGAAGAACAAACCATCAACCATGTTGTCTTCCAATGTCCAATCCATCGACCTCCTCATGGACTGCATGGCCTGACGGTTCTGGACAATGAGACAACTGAATGGCTGCTCAACATCTGCCCCGAGATCTAGTACGGTCAAGCAGTGGTTTGAACAACTGGCACTGCGCTAGCCTTTGTGGAACTCAGTAACACTTCCTGTACATTTTCATGTGTCTAAAAATGATACATTAAAATAGAGCATTTTGCTTGCATGTTTCTGAATGTGATATGAATTGTTCTCAATAGTGCTACAGTGCATTTAGAAGCAAGCTCAAAATATCACAGACAACAGGCTTGGACATCATGCAAGCTTTGTTGCCATTTTCCTTGCAGGGAAATTTTGTCAAAGTTTGGCATAATAAAGCATGAGGGTAGATCATGTGATACGTAGATTTTGCATTGTGCAAGACAAAGTGAACTAGTTGAAAGTAATGCAATTGTAGGTGGAAGGACAATATGAATTGTGGGGTATTAATTAGAACAAGGATGTAGAGAATGTAATTGAAGATAATTTGGAGCAATGTAGAAAAAAACAATGATTACCAATGTCACAGCAGTAATTATTGTAACATTTCATGATCAGTAGTGCTGCACTTGATGTGACACAACACTCTAACAAGTGTTAAACATATGTTATTATTGTGAAAACCACAGCAAACGGCAGCTTGCTGTGCATTCTCCTAAACTTGGCTAGTAGTAAAGGTATAAGCTCTTCTGTAAACGTAACTGAACAGAGGGAAAAGTGCAAAACAAAACTCTGATTAAGATTGTATGGCTATATACTTGCAAAAATACAACATTGTCATCGCTAAGCCACACAACACCATCTACTGAAGAGAACAGTCAATGCAAGAACGGGGTGTAAATGACGTAAGAAGTAACTTAACACCTTCTAAGAAATAATTTAACACCTTTGCAGCCAGTATGATTTAACCTAAATCAAGCAGTTTTTGACAGTCTTACCAATCAATTGTGCTAAACAGCTGTTCAAACCCTCGAGACTCAGCAAGTATTCGAGTTTGCAATGAAAAAAATTTTTTGGTTTTGGATTTCATTTTTTTGTGAGTAACATCATAACATCATAAGTAAATTAGGTTTTTGTCCATTTTTGTCTCATGTTACCAGGTCCTGGGCCCAACTGCTGCACACAAGTATTTCACTCCAAAATACTACCATCTAACGCAGGGGTCTCAAACACGCGGCCCGCGAGAACATTTTGTGCGGCCCGCAACGATTTTTGGGATTTTAAAGTAATTGACAATTTAACACTTTGAGAGCCGGGGTACGATATATTCGTACTTTGATTTCAGCCTAAAACCAGCAATTTCAGTTGCCTTACCAACGCCCTAGCTCCTCCGCCGATT
>Ga0210059_1001224_pt1 | contig 37890 bp, 25 predicted proteins | sample Ectturendosymbi2_FD_188042 | JGI IMG/M metagenome (GOLD analysis project Ga0210059, IMG submission 188042) | Ecteinascidia turbinata endosymbiont from Florida, USA - Sample 2 (SPAdes) (version 2) | ecosystem: Host-associated > Tunicates > Ascidians > Unclassified | place: Key West, Florida... | reverse complement strand
TAATCCTGTTCCTGCCAGCCAAGTAGGATTCCAACAATTCCGTGCAATTTAACGCTTTTGCGTCGAAGGCAGCAACAAACGCAGTGATCGTGGGCACTTCAGCAATGGTTGAGAACTTTTTAATGACGGTACTTTCAGAGCATAATTTTCCGATTTTCGCGAATTGATTGACGTTTTCCTTTTTTTCTCGCAACAATGGGTGAGGGGTCCTCGCAAGTGGATTAGCCTACGACCTCGCATCAGTTAAATCCGGTCCTGCGTGTAGTACTAATTTATATGACATCAATCGCAAACCTTTCACATGAGCCCCCTTTAAGACAGCCTAGGGCCCTGCAAACGATGTAAAGTATTTGTATCAGGTTTGCTATTTTATGGTATGTAGGTTGCAAATACACTATTAGTAAGTAGGCTATAGTATGAGGTGTTAAATTTAGACAACTCAAGTTGCATTGCCTGAACCACTTTCGAACGCTTTTTGGTTGGTTTTGAAACGGTGGTTTTCAGAATGTACCGAACATTTTTTGTATTTTTAAAATGTACAATACAGTGTAGCCAAAAGTAGACGTGCTCTTGATTGCTTTTTTATATTTATGGCTGAAATTTTGGGAGGGTATTGACAAATACTGGATCGTTCCGGTAAGAAAATTATTCTACTTTCACCACTGGTCTGCACTCAGACAATCTTCTGGCTAAAGTTCCATACTCAAGGTGGATGCATTTTGTCGTAGAAAAGCAGTTGCTCACTGGGTTTACTTGCAAATGTGTAACAGAGAATTCTTAGCAGTGCAGCTGCAGGAAAATTTACGACATACTTGGTTCACATGAAAGCCTTTCCATACATTGATGGTGCAAGAAACAGGTTCATGCTTTTCTTTCAGAAAGGCTTGCACAATATGCCCTGCAGTCTGAAGCCTGTTAGACTGTGTTCCTCGTTTCATTGTCGAAATTTAAACAAAGAAGATGAAAACTTTTTTGACCTTGTTAATTTACAAATGAAGACATGAATAACTTTTACTTGCTAAGATATTTTCAATTGTAAAACACTGATCGGCAACCGTTAAGATTACTATGCCGCTTCAGAGGGACAAGAAAGCCACACTAGGCCATGAGAAACAAGGTTTTCGAAGACGGATTACTTTATCTTATTGTATGAGTCGAACACGAAGTTCATTGAAGACATGAACGGTAGGCACGCTAGCTGTGTAACGCAGTTTGCCAAAGAAACAGGTACAGAACAATGTATAGGTTAGGACCGTTCGAGGTACAGCGCACGGTGAAGCCGCAATCGACGTTGCGATTCCTCTTAACGGTTGACTGAACACTTGTACGCATATAACTTCATTTGCAACTGACATGCGAGTCAGGCCCATGTGAGATATAAAGGCGCTGTAAATTACCAACAGAACCGAACACTGCTGCGATACCCGCATACTCAGTCGCAAAATGCAATAATGTTTTTAGTGTTGTGGGCAAAGATATGAGGTGAATACAACAATCAGTAACCAGACAGCATCAGAACTCTCATCCACACATTAGTTGACTTTATTTTAAAAAATTGTTGAGTGAGAAATCTGATGTTGTATCTTCTTGGAGACAAGACGCAATTTCAAGCTCCAATGATGCGGAGTTCAGAAACAAAATGTCAGTAAGGTGATCGTCCGTCAGCTGCGAGCAAAGCTTGCTGTTACAAAAGTTGATCTTGTTAATCGGTACGTGCCAGAATGTACGGAATCCGGGCACCTCACAGTGGAAGATGACAGAACCCTAGAACCATTAATGACTACGCAACACAAGCCTACCAGCGAACGCCCGCCAAGGCCTTTAAAAGAAATTTTACCAGGGAGTACGACCAGAGCCGGAGGAAGAGTCCCCAAATCTGACTGAGGAACTTTTCACGGCATATAGGTACACCAGTACTGAACTCAACAAGAACTGATTTCACACATTTCCCCTTTCAATATTCATATTTATCTAACACAGTGTGGTCCAACTACAGGCCCGCTGGCCGCATGTGACCCGCCACAGCGTTTTCAGTGGCTCGCGGAAGCATTCAGGAAAAATCTTCAAATTTGAAATTTCTTAAAAAGCGTGTGAGGTTAGATTTGTCTGACTGAACTGCTTGCGCTGGATAAAGTGTATTTGCATAAGAACAATGAATAACACCTTTTCTGTGTACCAACTTGTTTTATTTATTTATTTTACGATCAAATTAGAAGGTAGGCCTGCGGCCCGCCGATAACTCTCCCCCGGGGCATAACCCACTGCGTTTTTTCCGGTGCCCGGCTTTTGTTATCTTGAAGAGTACATCTGGCGCAATGAACTCAGTATCGCCAAATAAATCTGTCTATTTATCTGTTAAACGCGGCCTATTCAAAGTGGCCCTCCGGTCAAATTAATTGCTCATCCCTGCAATAGAATGTTAGTTAGAACAAGCATAACATCTTTCAATGAAAAGGTACAATACTAACTGTGTCAGAGACTGTAGAGAGCTTCAGGAAATTAGTCAGCAAATGTAGATTTCCGAAACTGAAAGATTTCGCACTAAAAATGCACTTGATGTTTGGAAACACGTACGTGCATGAGAATAGATTTTCTACGACGAAGCAAGTCAAATCTAAAACAGAAATTGAATGGCAGAGGACTGGACGATAGTCTCCGACTTGCACCACTAACATTGGTATTGATAAACGAACGATAGTGTCAGAGAAGCCTCGACCGTAGGCATCCCATTAATAGAGATTTGTAATAAATTGTTATTTGCTATTGTGTAATGATTTCAGTGATCCACTTATCTTCCTTTTTTAGTTTTGAATGTTGTGAATCAGTTGTTTTATACAGTACATCATTTCAGTGGAAGTAACATGTGAGTTGTCACGTTTTTGTAAAATGGCCCGTAAGTCAAAAGTAGTTGGACCACGCTGATCCAACACTCCAAAGAAATTGATTTTCCCACGACCCACAGCTTCCTGTTATCCAAGACCAATCATTGCAGTTGTGTAGGTAACTTTGCTGAATCCACGTTGATTGTAAGCATTTTTAATATAATCTAATAAGAAATTACTCAGGAAAATTAAGTTGTAGATCAGTGGCGTAACTAGAAGTCTCAGCCAGGGTGGGAAACGTTACGTTTTTTTGCACGTTTCGAAAGTTTTTGGACAGTTTTCCAGTGATTTCGGGTTTTAGTATAGAAATGCACATTCAGATACACTTTCATTTCTCATGTTTTTCTGACTGTTGACAAGTGGGCCCCCTACGGTGGTCAGTGGGCCTCCTTCATCTACGTTTCAGCTTCATTTCAAACGGGGCTCCCTGACCCCCTACGGTAGTTTGCAGAAAATCAAACGTCATTTGCAGAATTAGTAAAAGAAAAAGACCAGCGAGCCGCAAAATCGGTTTGTAGTACGTCAATTGTCAATACACATGCGGTTAAGAATGCAGGTTTTGCATAAAATGACCTGCAATAATTGAAACACAACAAATGCATTATTTATCAAAAATAGGTGTACGTATGTTTGGTTTGCTAGTCTCCTAAAATCTGGACAACACGTTGTTAAAGCTGTGCGAATTAGTTCTCCGAAGTATTTGTTTCTTAGCGTTGCACGATGGTTTGATTTTACGAACTTCATTACAGAGAATAAACATTCACAAAAATATGGCGTTCTAAATACAGAAATGAGTCATACACTGGTCTTTTAAGTTACGGGTCTGGAACCTGTCGCCAGAACTCAACTGCAGAGTGCATTGACTGAAATTTTTTAAAGCCAGATCTTCTTGCATTTCGGTCAGTTTCATTTCTGCATTAGACAAATTTTGTGACAAATGGTTGGCGAACTGGACAGTCATCACCGACTACAAACGTTGAATGGGTTTACAAGGAATGCAATTAAGTTTTACCCCTGCAAATGGTCAAATCTGGCTTGGAAGTCTTCCACTAGCCTTGTACAGTAATTTATTTTTGTGTTCTTCCACTGTGTGATCTGCAAGTGCCTCTTCGTGAAAAGCATTCGTTCTCATTCTGACAATGGGAAAAGCTTTAGGCTCACTGTTTTTTTGTCAAATCGCGTAGACTCGCTCGTATCTAACCTCATCAGCTCGTGAAACGCATTGTTAAATAAAATAAACATTAAATATAGGACGACAACTCGCCATCAATTTGAGATATTGATGCATATTTGCTGTGGCGAGTTTTAGTAATTCATCTGCTCAGTTTTTTTACGCCATCGTGGTGTTGTAACTTCAGCAAGTTGTCCGATAGTCTATTCAACAAATACTTCTACTACTTCGCATTGCTTGAAACAGTTTTGCGAGAGTGTCTATCTTTCTTGTTTTTTCGTCGCTCATGTTGTTCTGGCCGTTGATTTATTCTTAAATTATGCAGGGCCGTCGCCAGTAGGGGTGCCATGCCAGTGGTGCCCGCCCCCATTTCATGTTTGGCCCCCCGGTTGCTGCATACATCCAATACCGTATTTTAAAAATGTGACCTCTCCCTTGTGGTTTTTGGCCCTCCCTGCTGCGAAATCCTGGCGACGGGCCTGAAATTATGACTTATTTGTAGAAAGTTCTCAAAAATGGATAGTAAGCAGTTTAGTAAAAGAAAAAGCATGTCTGTTAGCCGAAGTGTAGAAAACACTTCAGACAAAAGATTGAGAATTAAGGTGCATTTGTGGTGAATTCAGCCGCAGAATACTGCGCTCCCGTCTGGTGTGTCGCAGTGCTCACACCCGCCTTTTTGACCCGCCATCAACGACGTCTTACGAATTGTGACTGGATGCCTGCGTCCTACACCAGTGGACAACCTTCCAATCCTCGCAGGCATCCAACCTGCTGAGCTTTGTCGCAATGGAGCCACACTGTCTCCAGTACGCCGTGCCATGGAGCCTGGACATCTGCTCCACTTAGCGCTCAACTGTCCACCAAGTGCAAATGCACGGCGCCTCAAATCGAGACACCCGTTTGTACCCGCCGCACAACTCCTCAGTTTATCTGAAAGTGACAACAGCAACATACGTGCGGCGCGCCAGACGGATCACCAATGGAATGCGGGGGGGCGGACAACCCTATAAGACTCCGCACTTTCATCCCCGACACCGGCACCCACCCCCTCGGAATAACCCTCCCAAGAACAGCGTGGGTCCGGCTTAACCGCCTCAGCACTGGTGTAGGATGTGTCCGCTCCTGCTAGTACAAATGGGGTATAGCCTCCTCTGCGGCCTGTGAGTGTGGCGCAGAAGAACAAACCGTCGACCATATCCTCCAATGCCCAATTCATCGACTTCCTTATGGACTGCACGGCCTGACGGGTCTGGACGATGAGACAATCGAATGGCTGTTAGTACGGCCTAGCTGTGGTTATGAAGAACTGCCTCAAAAGAAGAATGCCAAACTGGTCAGCTTAACCTATAAACGCAGTACCGTATTTATTCGAATGTATGCCGCGGCTTATAGAGTTTTTTTTTCATCAGTTCGTGCGGCTTACAATCAAGGGCGGCTTAAAATCGAGGACGGCTTACATTTTTTTCTTTAGGTTATCGAAAGGCCTAGATGACGCTCAGTCTTTCTTTTGCTACGTTTTGTTGACCAAACTCTTTTTTCGCATTATCTTTCTACTCTTCAGCATCACGTGCACACGTGCGCGCTCCATCACAGGAGGGATTATGATGAACAGAAGGCAGATGTAGTGGTGTGAGCATCATTATATAGGTTTGCCAATTAAACGCGAAACGTGCTATGCACGAAAGTATCTCAGAGGCTTAGGTAACCTATGTGCAAATGCTGCTTACCTCAATTTTAACATCATTTCGTGCGGCTTACAATCAAGGGCGGCTTACAATTAGGGCGACTAACAATCAAATAAATACGGTAATCAAAAAGCTCTGCAATTTTGGCGCCTGGTGAACAGCCTAAAAACATCAAAACCAGTAAAGGAGTGTTTTGATAGTCAAGCCCGAGGCACCCAAAAGCGCGAGCCCCTGGGTTTTGCCCGGTTTTCCCAATGATTAATCCGGACCCGATTGGCCATTATAGCGATAAAATTCTCGAGAGAAAAGTGAATAGCATGGAATTGAGTAGTGGTAATATAAGCTAACCTTCATTTGATTTTGCTTTCTGGCCTTGCAGTTACATGAGTGAGTTTACTGGTAAAGCTCTGGGAAAGATAATAGGAATTTTTTTAAATGAACAAGTCAGTTTGAAATTGAAGTTTGGCTGAATACAAACGTTGCTACTTGACCCAAGACGTGGTTTGTATGAGGTGCAGCTATGCCGTGTGATATAGCTACGAAATTTATGTTGCATATTGTAGCTATGCTGCGGGAAGACAAGGTTTGAGAAGCACTGATCTAGAGTTTAAAGTTAAAGTCAATGCAGCGCATATCAACCTACCGGCTACAGTGAGTATACACTTTCTTTGGAACGGTTAGTGCGGGGTTTTAAAACTAAGGCCCGCGGGCCACATCCGGCCTACGAAGCCACTTCGTCTGGTCCGCAAAGATACTTTATCAATAACGAAACATAACATATTTACGAAAAATTTGCCGATTTGGTGGAATGCAGCATATCCCGGAACAATGATATTACGTAAAACGACTGCGTGGATGTCAGTTGGCTAAGCATTAGCCTACTGCGCTTCAGGCTGACCTAACCTTAGCTGATATGTTGCCGCAGTCTGAGTCTTTTTATCTGGTACATCTCATCGTGAGGCCATTTTTTTCCCAATATGTTAAAATCAGAGAAGCAATTTCACCATTCTTTTCATTAAACGTACGTTTGTTGTTAAACAACATCCACATTCATTTAGGCTATTTTGGACCGGGAGTTTATGTCCGGCCCTTGAACTGTTGTGCAATAGCTTATGTGGCCCTAGGACAAAAATGCTTGGAGGCCCTGGGTTGGTGCAACTTCGTTATAGGTGCGTTCTCGGCAGATCGCAGGAATCGTCCACCCAAGTCATCAAGCCTTGTCCAAGTTACAGCTTTCCGACAAGATTTTATTTAAAGTTGCATTGAAAGCGATGTTTGTACTTTCAAGCAAGATTGCGCAAAGTATGAACACGCTGCATCAGCTAACTTGTGCAACACGTTGACGAAAATTGTATTGTATGGCTACAGTACAGATATATTGGCGACCAGTGCATTGCGAAAAAACGAATGAAGACAGCCAGAGATAATGATGTCACCAACTCTGGCTGCACTCTACCAATATAGCTAAGGTTAACACAAAGTGAACTTGCAGCCATGGGTGTCGGAAGGGAGCAGGGGGCCTAACCCCCTGTATCTTGGAATTTGATATTTTGCTATTAAATTGTTAGTAGAAGAATGTTTTTCTCTTCGTTTCGGAGTTGGAAAATTAAAATTTCACCACTGTTGGCCCCCACTGGAAAAATCCTTTTGGCCACCACCTGGAAAATTCCACTACTGCCCACCCTGGAAAAAAATTTTTGCCGCCCCTTTCGAGAAAAATCTGCCTTCATTCTACGTTTGCATTCAAAAGAAATTTCGACGTTTGCGATCTATACCTCATACATGGGGTGGTAATAGTGGATTCTACCTCGTACAGGAGTTGATTGCCATAATCGCTTGCGCAAAGCGGTTTTATTCTCCACACTCTGCTGCACAAAGTACCGCAACGAACAGTCCTTTTATGGGAAAGTCTGCTCCATTATGTTTTAAATGGTTTCATCAAAATTTCATCTTCCAATTTGTCTTTGCTGTAATCAGAATCATTTCCTTTCTGCGATTCAGTTTTTTTGCCGAAACAACAGCAAACACTTCCAGAGTAAGCCAGGAGTGCCGGTGAAACTTTGTGACAAGATTTCAGTCCACCTAGAAAAACAAGAATTTTCACCACACGGAGATTTCAAGATCATTACTTTTCAATGGGCTACGAAGTGCTTTATTTAATCTTTAGGAAGATGGACAGTTGTAAAGATGTTTGATTCCACCTCCTTGAACCTATCGACTTAGTGCAATAATGGTATGCTATTCACAGTTAGTAAAAGAATGATTGAATGAAAGTTAGAAAAAGTGATGGAAAACACGGCCATTTTTGCAGACCGCAAAGGTTAATCAGCCAGTACTATTTAACATTAAACTGAGTGCTTCGTTTTGCTTTAGCATTTGAAACATTTGCAAAAATATTCTTTTTGTAGCAATCTGATTGTACTGTACAATATACTTTGCATATTGGCTGTTGCCCATACGTCTTCCAATCCCAGTAAATGATTTCATTAAGATTTCTATCATAAGATTCCCAGCCCAATGCTTACAGCATGGCAAATACATCTACATTGAAAAATAAGTTTTTTTCACATTTTTGAAGACACACTGTTTACTGAAAAGAATGTTGAACAAATAGCTTTCGTTGCAAAGTGAAAGCGCGCGGAAATGTCTCCGCTTTGTCTGCCAACACCGATTCTATCATTGTAAGCCCAGCCAAGCAGCACCTGCCCCAAGTGGGGCGATCACAACCCAGCGGTACGAGTCGCATCTACCAGGCCCGCAACCAGGGGGGAACCAAGCAATTACCCCCGAAATTTTCAAAAACACGTTTCATTGTTAGGTACAAGTTAAAATCATTTTGCCCGGCGCAACAATTTGTTTCATTGTGATTTATCTTGCGCTCAGATTGTTAATCTGGTCGCAAACTGGCGTCTAAGTGTCTCGAATGGTTTCCTATGCAGTTTTGCAGGTGCACCGCACCACTGTCAGTGGTAACCATAGGCATACGAGGCGGGGGTGACTGCCGCCTCCCCGGCTTGGAAATTTTCAGGGCACACTGTGTTTTCAGCGCAAGCGCAAGTTGCTTAAAAATCCTGAATAATAAAAAATATTTCAATACAGTGAAAAATTTCAGGGCAAGCGCAAGTTACTCAAAAATCCTGAATGATAAAAAAATATATATTCAATACAGTGAAATCAGGGCACACTCTGTTTTTCAGGGCAAGCGCAAGCTGCTCAAAAATCCTGAATGTAAAAAGTATATCCAATGCAGTGAAAAATTTCAGGGCAAACTCTGTTTTTCAGGGCAAGCGTAAAGTTGCTCAAAACTCGTGAATGGTAAAAAATATATTCAATACAGTGAAACATTTCAGAGCAAACTCTGTTTTTCAGGGCAAGCGCAAGCTGCTCAAAAATCCTGAACGGTGAAAATATTTTCAATACAGTGTATTCAGTGTATATTCACTTGGGGTGATCGGTGTATGTTGGGCTAGTGTAGTTTGTAATCTTGACCAAAGTCGCGACTGGTTATAATGACTTTGTTCTGGACCAAGCCCTCGTATTCTGTAAAAAACGAACAATCGGATGTCGGTAGTTCAACAGCTTGAAATAAGAATTCGGTAACTCTTTCTTTGTTCGTTTTCGAGTTTGCGTTGGTAGAAGTGCAGGGTGTTAAGATGATAAATTTTTTTGATTAACACGAGTTTTAATGTCAGGTTTTTCGTGCTTTTTTAGAACTCTTCAGTTATCTGTTGCAGCATTGATCTTAACATCAAATTTTAGCTGACTGTCTGAGGTAGGAAAATTTTGAAGTTAGTTTTGTGAATGCAGTGTGTAATTTGGACCAACCCTGGTGGCAGTTTGTGTTGGAGATGACAATACTTGCATAAAGTGCTTGGAAAGTGTTTTATAGGCTATCAATTCTTTGTCCAAACAGTTAACAAGCAAAGTAACTATAAAACCGATTTGGCAGAGGTTTCGGGCCCCATTCGGTCAACCTGGATTTGTTCAGATATTAACCAAAATTTTTTGTGGCAATGATGGTGTTTTCAGTTGATTCACTAGTTTAGACGAATTGAAATGCTGTAAAAGATCCCATCGGGACCGAACAAAATGTAACGTTATTGGCGAATTGACGTTACAGACGCAGCCGCTATAAACGAATTCAACTGTATAGAACAGATTTACGAGGAGTTTCATGCCCCATTCGGATTAAACTGAACTAGTTAGTTTCAGGAAAAGTTGTTTGTTTTTAGGGCAAATTGTTATTTTCAGGACAATTTTTTCCGCCCCAAAGTAAAATGCCTTCCCTTACGCCTATGGTGGTAACGGTGATATTTCCATTGGGGTTTTTGCAGTTACCGTACAATTTGTTTCGAAGGTTCCAAGTCCATCCGCTTATGCTTCCTTCTGGCGGTTAGCTTTGTCTAGTGTACTAGTCCATGTTGAGGCGTGATGCAAAGGTGCAGGCATGACGTCGGAAGGGAGTGCAGGGGGGAGCCAAGGCCCCCACCTGGATTTTTAATTGTGATATTTCTCTATTAACTTTTTAGTAGAAATGTGCTTTTTTCTTAGTTTCGAGTTGGTTAAATGATATTTTACCACTGTTGACACCCCCTGGAAAAATCCTTTTTGTTACTCCATGGAAATATCCATTACTGGGCCCATGGAAAGAAACCTCCCGACGCCCATGAGTATGGGGTCTTTTTCGCCTCTGCAATAGAAAACTATTAAGGTGCCATCCGAATAAAAGATCCAAGATGCTGTAGCGCACAACGGCAACAATCGTGTTTCCGAAACTCTAACCTTGGGACGCCATCTTTGACAGATGTGGTGGCACAGTAGTCAGTGACAAGATTCCAGTCTACATATTAAGAAATCGCTTGGTTAAACGTGAGTCACACATTTAAGTTGATATGACTAGAAGCTAGCAACTCCAATTACAAATGTATTTTTTTAGATTGCTATAAATGCTGGCTCACTTACACTCAGTCATTGTGAATTTGCTTACTTATTTGACTCACCATTAACTTGATAGCATACTGGGGATGTTTTCAGTCTGATGTTCATTCGGAATAAAACCTTAATTGTTCCAAGTACATAGCTGGTGAGTTTCTGGGCAGCTGATAACTCCAATAGGAATCGAACCATCTCAGTTAAGAAATGAAGTTGACATGAGACTAATGCTGTGGGATCGGAACCCAGTAACCCAGTACGACTTAGTCGCTAAAGACTAGGAGTCTACTCAAATTTCCTTTTCACCACTAGCGTCCATCATGGGTCGTTCATAACATATACCGGGAAAGATTAACAATTTTGTGAAAAACAAAAAATAAGTGGTAGTACTGTACTACTTAAACACAAAGTGTTGTAGAAGTTTTAGACATTATAACTTTCAATCAAGTACCTTCTGTTTTTCACCAATAGTGAAAGAGCGTCACTCACGAAAAGTGTCGATTTGAAAGTTTGTGAGGTATGGCAATGAACAGCGCAAATATATCTCCATTGGCGCTCATGCTTGACTACTTTAAAAGATTGTCAAGAGTATTTAAATGCAAAGCATTCTAAATATTTTCAGGGACTGTTTGTTGCTGACTCACCGTAGATGTTTTGCGAACTTTAATCACACAGTTTGCATAAACGCTGATGCTTCTGAAGTTTCAACACCTAAGCACGCGTAGTGTGCTCTGGTCTGACAGACTTCTCGAATAGACTTTTTCAGGATGCTGTTCAACTTACCTGTAGCCAGGCTGACAAGGATGCCTACAATCCAAGTGAGACTGACGAGAAGCGTTGGGTAATGACAATAGGATAAAGCATATAAAGAATCCACTAATCCTCCAGCGGGCATCGATGGATCCATTCCAGCAGCAGTAATGAAAGAGTTATTGTTGAATGAGGTTAAATCGTTTGTGATCTGCAGATGAAGCCAACAATTGTACGGTATGTTTTGAAATACTATCTGTAGGGTAACGTACAAAGAAAGGAACTAAAATCCAAAAAAAGTATGTGTCGGTGCTGCAACAATTTGTAACAATTTTATTTAAAGTTTAGATGTTTCGATGCTGCAACAACGCTGTAACATTTACTCCACACAAATAATTGTTTATCTACAAAAGAAACTTGAATCACTACCACGGCATGAGCTTTTACAACATGTTCGCAAATAGATTTTGTGATGTATTTGCTTCATCAGAAACTTGTTTCACACTTGCTGACACAAAATCTCCACGAAATTCTGGTAAGACTATAAAGATCAGCGAAAAGAAATTTGTCCACACATGTGGCAGAATATGGAATATTGTAATCGCAATGAACAAGTCTCGTGAAATTACGCAAAGAATAAATCGCAAAAAGCGATATCTTCGGTAAATAACTTTAGAACTACACAAAAACCCAAAATCTTACAATGACGATGGTAATACCAAAAAACAAACAGGTGGACCATTTATTAATTGAATTTTGCAAAGCAGATTTGCTGTTCTGGAGCGATGAAACGACAAAGATTTTTTCTCACGCACGTAACGCAAAGGACTACCTGCTAAGTTTAGAACATTCTTACTAAAATAAAAGTCATGTGAAGTTGTTCGTGGATATGCTACAGACTACACAAGATAAGAAGGAACGAAACTGTAAGATAAATGCGACTGCAGCAGTATAGTGCTTGTGTAGCGCTGGCCTGAAGTTTTATTCATGGCAGGGTCCCGTAACAACAGTTTACTTGTTTTCGTATTTAACTGGTGCTTGTGCAGCGGATTTGCCTCAAAAGTTTTTTCTTCCGGATTTTTTAACTTAAATGTTCTGCAGTATTTGGGACAAATCGAGATGTTTATTGTACGTGAGCATAAACTATCTGTCGCTTGTGTTAAAGACTTCATGTGTCTTTGCAAATTCGTTTGCCTTTTTCTTTTTGTAATTTGGTGTGTCATTTACAAAGGCATAAACGGATTTTGCAATAGCGTTATTCAACGTGACTAATACATTTTTCATATCGATGTGTCGTGAACTTGCTTAGTTATATTACTTTCGGGTAACGGGCAATAAATTGTGCATTGGTTGTATTATTGCTCTAGCCACAATGCAAACTTTGCACACTGTTCATCTGTGAAATGACGAACTGCGGTACGTCCACATCCGCTATAGTCACACCTTTGACAAAGAAAGACCCTCGTTCGAAGCGTTGCCGATCAATTTTGCAAACGTCAACCATTTCTGTGTCACACATTATAATAACGCATAATTTCTGACTTCAAAGATTGTCTGTTTCTGTGAAGTCTGTGTTAATCATCCTTCAGTTAATAAAACCTTTTCGTCTTGAGTTTATGCAAAAAAAAGTGATATTTCAGGTTATTCTTGTCGTAAAGCAGTGCTGCTATTTCCGATTGCTAAGCACTACACCTGCAAGTTAATTTCCAAGAGTGGTTTTAAAGGCAAGACGACATTCCCGACACAGAAGACCAATAATTATAAAGCTACTCCACTCATTTATCAATCCCCTTTCTACCAAAAGCACTTTCGTCTCAACGAAAAACTGAAGTCCAAACGATGTACGCCATTTCGCAAACACTCACAACATTGCTATACAACGAGGAAGGGTATGAGTCCATCAGCAAATTTTTGAAATAGGAATTCGATTTCACGTAACACTACGCATCTTAAAATGGAATTTGTTTGAATAAGATTTCAGGGCTGAAGACGCGTAGGGCGTAGTGTTACGTGAAATCGATTTCCTATTTTTTTTTATTTGAGGATTGATTCACTTGTTGTCAGCTTTGTGGAGACTAGTTACTTGAGTATAGATATTTGAAAGTTTAAATCATCGCAAAAGAAGAAAGCAGAGCCCAGTCTGTTGATTCCTCTAAAGCTTACAGCAAACCTAGAGCTTTCAATGGTCGTTGCTGTACAAGTAGCTTTTCCGCGAAACCTAGTCACAGATGGATAACGTTGTCATGCCTTATTTTTGCGTAAATGTCATGGATGCGTTAGCGCCAATAAAGCATCTGCTTTTCTTCTATCGTGGTGAGGATGTTGTCTTCAATAAACCTAAACCTGAGTTTACAATGCAAGTCAGCCAGTGTTTTTCTCTAGTTTCATTTAAAACTAAGTTTTTTATGGTGGAAGTAGTGACCATCACGTATCGGGTCATCTTTTGGCATGAAAAGTAGTAGATCAGCATTGAAACTATGGTACACAAATTTTTAGCCGAGCGATTGCTGGCTGTGTGTAAATTTCAATAGCATGACTGATGATCACAAGGTAAACGTGTGAGTTTGCAGGGTTGGCAGAATCAGTTTGAAAAAAGAGCAAAAGAACCAAGTCTGCCTGCATAAAAATATTTTATGAAACGCTTGATCAAAATAGGTTTCGGCGATTGATGTCTGCTTAAAATAAAGTGCAACGTTACATTAGAGCATCCTTCCGTGGAAAGAGGAAGTAGGCGAACGAATTCATTTGCTGGAGGGTACAGAAATGATCCGATTCCAAGCCAGACGCCCACCACAAGCCCAACGAACAAGCCGGACAAGGCTCCCTGTGAAGCCAAAAAACAGTGTTTTAACCATAAAGGAAATCTGTTTGCTATACTATGCAGCATGAGGTCAGTCAACGGAGTTCACTGCGTGATTTTTGGACGTAATCTTATTTACAACCATGAGAAATGCATTCGGTGGAAGCAGGGCCGGATTAAGGGTATTGTAGACCTAACGCTACCTAAGTTCTATTTGAATAAGAGCTGATGATTCCTACTTTGTAGGCAAAATATATACTCGGAAAGATCTTTAGTGTTTGATTCTTTGCTATGGGAAAGGATTTCTTTCAATAGGCAGTGTAGACCTAAGGCTGTTTACTAGACAAGGGCCTATAATTTTACAAAATAAGCCACAAAAAGTAATAGAAATACATACATGCAAAAATGAAAATATTTAATGCGAAATAACGACGTGAGCATAACATAAAACTATGTATGAAGTGCAACTCAGTGTCATATGTATGTTACAATGCATATTTAAAATTGCATTTTCCTAGCCTTACAGCTGGCAAACAAACGTATGAATGATGTCATCTACATTCAAACCTCTAACAACATCACATCACTCTCTATACAAGTGATAGTTCCGTATCTCTCTGTCAAAATGTAGGGTTAAATTAAAGTCTTGCAAAAGATATGAATTGCTTTAGATAGTGTGATCGGATATTTCGTCAAATTTGATACATTTTAGGAGATAAGTCTGTAGTTAATTGTAATAAAACAATAAGTCAAAAAATAATGAGGGCCGAATTTTTCCAGGGCCTAAGGCCTTGGTAGCCTAATGGTTAATCCGGCATTTGGATGAAACGAGAAATAGAAGAGTAGGAGCCCCTTTAACTGGAAAACCAAGTTCGAACCCTGACCTCGGAAAATGTCATTGCGGAGGTGCGTTCTTTACGATATCATTTGCTGTCACTGCTCAACATAGGAACACTGCTTTCAAAAATATTGAAAATTGGCTACCTGTTGTTAATTTTGGCTTGATGTCAAGATCATATCTTTAATTGGTGCTCAGTCATCTATTTGAATCGGTCGACTTTTGCTTTTTTTGATTAAACATGGAAATTTACGTTTGTTCAAGTCGCGTTTAGAATTGGGTTCTTTGCAAATAGACGAAGTTGAGCAGTTTGAGCGTATTTTCGTGTTGCTTAAAGTAATTTGCTTCATTTAGAGTATGTTAAAACATTAATTTGTGTGTTTCCGATAGTCGTCAGGTGTTTAAATTGACAGGAATTAAGGTCATGATGTTTGCAACAGTGTGTGAAGACCAAGCCGGGAAATGGCTATCCAACCTGAAATTAACGAGCCCATGGATACAACAATTAATTTTATTGTTAATTTTAATGAAAATGAAGCTTTCTAAGCAGTGAAGCTTTTTGAATAAAAGTTTTGAAATTTGAAGTTTTTGGAAAATATATCTGTTATGGAAGAAGCATAAAAAATTTGCGCATCAACCAGCATGATTCCTCAAGGTCTCTACCTAACCAAATGAATATTTTGTGAATAGTTGCAATTTTCCCCACAGGATTGGAATATAGCGTTATGTTTTAGTAATGCTATACGTACGGGTGGTCGTTAAACTATTTCCTGGATCGTTTTTTTTTGAAAAGACATGGAATTGAGTACACAAACACAATTAGTTTATTGTTTGGTCAAAGCGGCGAACAAGACTAACAAAAAATTCAAAAAACTTTGCATACTTAAGTTTGGAGTTTGCAGACAAAATATAAAAAGACTTACCCAAGCGTTTCCAACTGGTGTGAACAATCCGAGGCAAAATATGCCCAGCACTGGACCACCAATAATTCCGAACATTTTTAGAGCGATAGTGAGAATTCGATCCATCAGTGTAGCCAAGTATGCCACACCCAATCCGAGAAGCCCGTATATTATTACTACAAAATTTGAAACTCATCGGTATATGTCTTGTTCATAAGCGACTTAGATAAGCCAAAAATGACAGGAAATAGTCTGGAATAACTTTCGCCTAGTTTTTTATGGTTCTGACAGGTTCGCAGCTTGCAGAGAAAGAATTTGTTCTCAGGAGTCAGAGACGATTTCTAAAATCAGCAACGGCGAAGCTTTTGAAGCCATAGAATGGAAGATCAAATAAGAGAACATTTCAAACAATCCAGTAGCAAATCCTAACGCGCATTTCACGTACATGATTGCACATATTTGCACCAAGATTTGTTGCTTTTATTCCTCCGGTATCTAATTTCATACTACAGTCTTCTTATGCATTGAGAAAGTTTCAAAACTTTGCACAATAATTGCAGGCAAAACAAGTATTGTAACCGGTAGGCAAGTTATGGCCTAAAATCAGTATTTTTGAAAATCTTGGAAACCATGGCAGTGGCTCAAAATGCCGATTTTTTGCCAATAACATGCCGACCGATCAGGCTAGAGAAAAACGAAGGCCTCAAAAGATGCAGATTTTCGTATGGTTTATTTGAAAAGCAGATAAATTGCCACTTGAAAACTTTTCGCATGTCCCGATGACACCATCGGCACTACTCCGTGACGTCACACTACCCCACAAAAAGTTCAGACCCTAAAGTGCCAAATTTGTATAAATCGAAACCAGACGACTTTCTGTATCCTTTGATGGTTCAATTAACTCTCTAGGAGTATAAGTTGGTGAGTTATGACTGAAAACAACCGAGCCACTGACGTTGTTCGTAACGTCGTTTAAGGCCGAATGGAAAAAGGCAACTGCGTTGACGAAGCCCAAAGTTTACTTTTCCATCAACGCTTGTAAGATTTTTTTTCTAAATTTTCCCGAGCTTCATAATCCAGTTTTATTGTATGAGAAGCTTAAGCTAATAACTCACGCCTTTCAAAGCTGTGACTGACTTCATGGATTTTCACAGCTTCGCCGCAAAAAGGACAGTTGACCGTTAAATGGCAATAACGTTTGATTCGATCATATTCCTATAGTTCAGCTGTTGTCATCAAGAACCTATTTAAAGCTTTTTGCAGATGTGTAACAAGGTTGATTCCGTTTTTGATAAATTGGGTGCAGTAGATAATGTCTTCTAGATCGCGAGGTAAAATTCATGAAATTTGCACAAAAACATTTTTCATTGCATATGTTGGTTTACACACCTTGTGAGTTGCTTTTGTATTCTAACACTTAGTTTTTAGTACCTACTTCAAACATGTATGTGTCAAACTTATATTGGATTTTATTTCGAATCAAACTATTCCTTCATACAAGAAGCTTAATTTGTCACCCCCCCTAACAAATTTCTCTGTTGCTCGCTCAGTGGTGCTCATATAAGCCTTTACGTTTTCTTCGTGCTTGCTTGTATCCTTGCGTATTGCCTGTCAGTGGGTTAATATTCTAATGTTTTATTAACAGCAAAATTGCGAAATAATCTGTGCGCAAAAATACAGAACGTTTTCAAAAATGTGCATAAGTCTCGTGGAACGGGCAGCGAAAACAGTTCAGGACACAATAAGCGGAAATTCTGCTGTTGTTTTATTTAATTTGGAACTTTAAATAGGGCTGTGAGTTTTCTTTTATTGGTGAAAAATACCAGGAAAAGCACAACGCAATGCAAGGTTGGTACGCCAATTCTGCACTTGAAGCAAGACGTTTCAGGTTGACCGCGGCACGTTCACGTCTTTGCTGCGTACCTGCAGCGTGTGGTTTTAGGAAATGGGAAGGGACGCAAGATGAAAACAAACTTACCTAAAATTTTTGATATTAACAAAGCTCTTGCTCCTGACACGCTCCGAATGTTGGGCTTGATCAGGTCCTCATACGTAGAGCAAGCCAGAGAATTTATTCCTGTTGAAATTGTGCTGCGAAGAATCAGTATATAGGGTTTTATGCATGTTTACTATCGATAGTTATATTTGATAACGTTTCGCCTTACATGAAAATCGTCAAGGCACATACCTCAAAGTTCCACTGTACGCAGACGCAACAAAAATTCCAGGAATTCCAGGAGCAACACTAAGAATATCCATCACCAAATAAGGTACAAGCTGAAACACGATGTAGTAATCTTAACACTTAGTTTTCAACACAAAACCTGTGACGCATCTCAGTCTGTGTGCCAATCAATTCCAACTCATCTAAACTCTGCAAGCAACTGAATTCCAGACTGTTGCCAGCTTGCAACTCTACCTGCCCCTAACTTAACACAGCAAAGCAAACGTCTATGGCCAGTAAAGACGCAATTACCCTTGTTCAAGCGGATCAACTTGTCAATGGCATCTGCGCCGCAAAACGTGGTTAACCTGAGAAAGTGAACACGAAGAACACCATGGCGGTTCTTGCAGGTACATGAAGTTTGCTCAGTTGTATGAGGCTCAGTAATATAAGGGTAGAGATGCGTATGCATCAATTACGATATAGACGTGTCAGGTTGGACTCAATGGTATATGTAGTGTTGAGTTACCTGGGTATACGAATATGGGGGTGCGTGGACGTGTGATAATCTAAACATGTAATTGCATACTTCTTTCAAGAAAAAATCGAAACACAAAACTAACTTGGTACATAACTCAAATTGCAGAAGTATTTTGGATAATTACGTCTCATAAAAATTAACGCCGACATATGTACAAAACGTTCGTTAAATATTGTACCGCTCAAAAAAAGCTCCCAACAAATACAACCAAATAAATGTATTTTCCTTGTATAAATCGAACTAAAATACAGTGCTTCATTTATCAATAAGGTAAATTCATTACCGTGCAATACATCGTTAGTGTATCGCCACACAGGTTTAACTCGGCGATTAACACATACTTGGTCCGACTTCGTAACAATTCCTTTGGATAGGGGATCACATCCTGCGTAAATAGCATACATCACTAAACCACAGAGAATGGACAAAGTCAGAATGACCAAAAAACTGAGATCGTTGAAGAACAGGGACCTGCAACAAATGCAACACATCTGTGAAGCAACTCTGTTTAGGAAGCATGTGCAACGAAAAATTGGCAAACGAAAAAAAGAAGTGCAACGAAAAATTGGCAAACTGGGGTGATCATCCCCATACACAAGTAGGAGACAAGAGAGGATACACTACACTAACTACAAGGGTATCTCTGTCCAGGGGCGTACGCAGGAATTTTTTAAGAGGGGGCTGAAATTTTGAGAAAAATATTTTGCTCTCACTAAAGTACAGGCTAACGTATTTACTATAACATTTACAGTATGTCATATATGCTATTTCAATATTAACATATCAACACTTTTCTTGACCACGTTCAGCCGCGACGTCTGTTTTCTTTTGCCCGTTTTCCCCCGTTACGGTGATCTTGTTGATCTGTTAAAGTACGATGCGATGTAGTGTCGCACTTCTCTGCAAAATTTTGACATTGTTTGTGGAAGTTTGTAAAATGCTCAGTATCCCGAGATATTGTTTTCAAAAGCACTCTTGTGTTATATAGTAGCATTACTTCATACCACGTCCAGCAAATTCTGGTGTCTCAGTCGGCTATTATTTGTCACGAAATATTATCAACAGCACTTTTCTCAACATCGCAGGCAAGCAAAATGCACTGCAGCACCACCACAGATCGTAAAATTATCACACAGCCACGCTACATGGTAGTTTGTCGATACCAAAAGCAAAATACCTTTGTTAAATCACCAAAACAGAATTGAAACAACAGTTTCTACACATACTCGTAAAAGGCAGCACAAGCGTTTGCGAATTGCTAGTGTATCATCTAACATATTCGAGGCAGTGGTAGGTAGCAAACAAATCTTAGCCGACATATCACTAACTTTACAGATAATTGCGCAAGGTACAGACAGATGCTGCTGTAGAAATTTTGAAATGAGAGAATGGACAGGGACAGATGCTCTTCAGGAGGCTCTTGGAGCAACCCATGCATGCTTATTTGACCAACTAAGCGCGTGACATCTCTCACTCTCTCTTTCAAGCAAACCGTCACGGCAAACGGAATCGTAGCGAAAGCACGAATACACCGGCGGACAGTTAATGTGTATAGTTTGTGTTGGTCCTACCTATAGGGCCATGGGCAAGTAGTTGCTTGTCGTACAATCTTCATTTCAAATCTTTCGCTTTAGTAAATTAATCCCTTTCACAAATGTTTTATATGCTAAAGCACGAAAACAGATCTGCGATTACTGTTGGCAGCAAAGTCATTCATAATTTTTTCTCGGTCGACCTGGCGGTCTTTGTGCATGGAAAGCAGTGCAAGTCCTGTCATTCGCTCATTTCCAATCGACGATCTTAGATAGGTTTTAAGACGTCTCGTGGTTCTGAAACTGCGCTCACTTGTAGCAGTTGATACAGGAAGAGTGCCTAAATTGGTGAGCAATATGTAGACATTCGGATAAATGTCAGCATGGCAAGCACAGAGTGCCTCGATGACACTCGAAGGAACAGTGCTAACATCTTCCTTCTTCCACTTATTTGCCCAACGCTGCACTTCAGGAACAACCGCTGCTCTGGAACCAATATCTTCCTGATATATTTCCAGTAACCTTCCTAAATTTTGAGCAGTGTTTGGCGAAGCATCGCAATACTTACTATCAAGCCCCAAAGACTTCGGCACTTCTGCTTCTGATCAAAGAATCTATCCTCCATTTCCACTATTAAATGATCTAAATAAGGTACAAATATGGCTTCCCGAAAAAAATGCTCAGGGTTATCAGAAGGAAATTATCTCTGAAATTTGACTTTTGCATCTTCTGGGAATCAATAGTGGAGCATCATATTTTTCACATTCATTCTTAGCTTGGTCAAATATTTTAAGAAAAACGTTTTCGCAATTGCTTCTGTTTTGTCGGAGAATATCCAGCACACTATCAATGAACTCAATCACTGCAAATATACCCAATTCTTTCTTTTGCAGCAGTTTTGAAACAGGCAGGATTATACCAGAAGTGTGTTGCACAAGTAAAGCCGCGATTAAAAACGTGCATTTCTGTACAGAATTGAGCAAAGCTGTTGCTTTGGTCGCAACCATAGGCGTACGGGAAGGCATTTTACTGGGGGGGCGGAAAAAAGTTGCCCTGAAAATAACAATTTGCCCTAAAAATAAACAATTTGCCCTGAAACTAACTTGTTTAGTTTAATCCGAATTGGGCCTGAAACCTCTTGTAAATCTGTTTTCTACAGTTGAAATCGTTTATAACGGCTTCGCATGCAACGTAAATTCGCCTGTAACCTTGCATTTTGTTCGGTACCGATGGCATCTTCTACATGCATTTCAATTCGCTTATAACTTCAATTCGGCAATAACGTTCTTTAAACAATCCCCTAGAGGTGCCGTTGTAGGCAAATTCTGTACTTGCCTTGCTTGCTAACTCAAGGGAATGAAATTCCTTATGAGTTGTGGTCTCCCAGGCAAGAAACTTTACGGTAATTGCCTTTACTGGGTAAATACACTGTATTGAAAAAATTTTCACCTTGCTCTGAAAAACAGTTTGCTGTGAAATTTTCACTGTGTTGAATATTTTTTTTTACCATTCAGGATTTTTGAGCAACTTGCGCTTGCCCTAAAACAGAGTTTGCCCTGAAATTTTTCACTACACTGAGTATACTTTTACATTCAGGATTTTTGAGCAGCTTGCGCTTGCCCTGAAATACAGTGTGCCCTGAATTCAATGTATAGAATATATGTTTTTTATCTTTCAGAATTTTTGAGCATCTTGCGCCTGCCCTGAAAAACAGCGTGTGCCCTGAAATTTTTCACTGCATTGAGTATACTTTTACATTCAGGATTTTTGAGCAGCTTGCGCTTGCCCTGAAAAACAGATTGTGCCTTGTATTCACTGCATTGAATATATGTTTTTTATCATTCAGGATTTTTGAACATCTTGCGCTTGCCCTGAAAAGCACAAGTTTCCCTGAAAATTTTCACTAGATTAAAATATTTTTTATCATTCAGGATTTTTGAGGATCTTGTGCTTGCCCTGAAAACAGAGTTTTCCCTGAAATTTTTCAAGACAGGGGCGGCGGCCGCCACCCCGCCCCCCTCTTCGTACGCCTATGGTCGCAACCTCCACTTGCTTGTCTTCCTGCTGTAATTCCTCAAGTGTAGAAACAACTTCTGGCAATAGTGTCACGAAAATGATGATCGAGTCATGCCTTTCTACCCAGCGTGTGGCACAAATTGGTTTCAGATTCTGTCGCGAAGAAGCCGAGCCTGAAACTTCTCTTTCAACATTGTCTTGAAATATCGATACGCGCTGTGCAGAACGTGACAGAAAAACGCATATGTCCGTTATAGTTGCCCTCGCATTTCTAATAATTGGCAACTGCGATGAAGTACTAATGACCAAGTTAAGAACATGGTTGCAGCAATGAGTGTACATGGGCAAAGGGTACAATTCTTTTACCCTAGCCTGGACACCACGACATTTTCCGCTAATATTTCTTGCGCCATCATAACCTTGGCCACGCATATGTTCCAGATTAAGCCCAAGTTAAGATAGTTGGGTGAGAATCGTAGATGCAAGATCTTTGCCTGTTGTTGAAGAAACTGGAACAGAGCACAAAAATTCTTCGCGCACTTTGGTATCTTTGATAAACCGAACGGATAAACTAAGTTGCTCTGTTTGACTTACATCAATCGTTTCATCCGCTAGCATCGAAAAGTATTTGCATTGGGAAATATCGGAAAGTATTTGCGTTTGTATGGCATCACCCATCAAAGATATATCTTGATTTTGCACTCTCCAGCTTAAATATGAAGCGTTGCGGGGAGCCTTTAAAAAGAGGTCAGATGTTTGCTTGTCAGCAGCCTCCACTCGTACTCTTAAGGCAGCTTTAAAAACTCCGTCATTGCAATCAGTTTCGTTCAGTGAAAATGCACCAGCGTCTCTGTGACCCTTCAATGGTATTTCTTGGCGACCGCAAAATTCAATTGTTCTGATGATATGGGAAAGACGGTTTCGATTTTCCTCGACAGCCTTCTGTCGACTGCTGTTTAAAGCATTTCGTACATCTCTGGATTTGTCGGCATATGTCTGCACAAAGTTATCGAACATGGCTGCACATAATTTATGATAGTGACAGTTTTGGTGATTATTGTAATGTTCCTTTGCCTTTTTTATAATTGCAGTGTGGTCCCGAAACTAATGAACCGGACAGGCGCGCAACCAGGGGGGCATTTGCCCCCCGAAATTTTCAAAACATCGCAAAGCAATTTTGGCATTTGCAGAAACTTTCAAAGAATAAAGATGAAATTTTGTATTCAAAATATTTTTCAGAAAAGTCTTATTTGAATTTCTCTTTGTCCTACTGGCAAATATCTCCTTACAAGATTTATCTTGAGACAAGTCATCTGATCGAAAATTTCGTAAATGTTTGGTATTTAACCATAAATTGCTTGAATTGTGAAAACTTGGGAGATCGTTTAAAATGTTGGTATTTCTAAAGCATTTTTTATCCTTTTGTTCTTGTACCAAGTTTTCAGAAATGGAGTGTGGGTGTATGCTTTCATTTCGTTTCTTTCCTATCTTCTGAGGAATAGAGTTTGTATGCACTCTCGAAACGTCAACAATAAATACTGTATTGTTATCACACCAGTGAAGTAAAGTTTCAAAGTTTGCAGCCAGTAGACTATGCCTGGTGACAGAAACGGCATACTATGTTCACAGTGTGTTAGTTTTACGTTTGCCTGGGGTTACTGAAGGTTACTGTTTAAGAATTTTTGCATTTTATATTCAGTGCTTAACCGTTGCTGGGGTTTCACAGCCAAGCTCTAACGTTGCAAGGGAAATTCGAATTTCACAAGAGCCTCAAAGTTATCAGGTGTTGTTTAGGTATACAGTAGTCCTGGCAAAAGTGGCGAGGCCCACCCACATGTGGCGAGCCTGGCCCAGGCATTCGTAATAAAGTTAAAGTTGCATTCCTGCTGCATTCCTTTCAAGGGTGTTTCAGTTGGCAGACGAAGCCTCGTATCTACAGTTGAAACAATAGTATCCGTGATTAAGTATATCCTAACATTCTTACCGGTCTCTTGTATCTGACAACTTCACCACTCGCAATATCGTCTGCAAAAATTATCTCACAGCAAATAGCCTACATTCAACTGAAGTTTCAAAAATCCAGATCAATGGCCTTCAACCTTTTTTGTTCAATTCCCCCGGCCATCTTCTGGCCTCATCTGAACTTAGTTGGCCGTAAAAAATACGTTTGCCCTTTTGACTAAAAATATTCACTATTCCATTTTTTCGGAAACCCTTTGCAAAATGTTTGTGATAAATGCTATGTTAGACCGACACCCGCGTCCTCATGTTGATAAGATTTGAGGGATGAGAGATTGAAAATAAGTTTTTTATGCTATCACCGGAAATGCGTGAACTGTGTTGCAAGCAACGGTGAGATTCACATTTTTCAAAAACAGGTTCTCTCACTACAGGACTCACTAACAACACGTTCTCTCATTATCAGTCTCCAGAGGCAAACCATGCTGGTTGGCCCAATATAAGTGCAAGGTTGACATTTGTGTTGCCAACTGGCACAGACTAGCAAGGGAAATTATTGATTTTATTATTGTCTTAAATTTTCTTCTTGTTTTTCACTATTAAAAGTTAGTAACAGGTCTATGAGAGCCTGAAAGGTTTACCAAAATAAGTCAGAAGAAAAAGGTGTTCATGGGGAAAATTGAGAACCCCTGACTTAAGCCAAGAACCGGTTCTAGCGATTAAAAAAATTCCAAGAGCAGGTTCTTGCGAACCGGTCGAATACCATCAGTGGTTGTAAGCACTATGCAAGCCCAACACTTGCAGACAGGTTTGCGACTCTACAAGTACAAGCAAGACTTAATCTAAATTTTGAAGAAAATTTCTAGTCATATACTTATAATTTAGGTGGATTTTTGTACCAAAGGAAAACGAATACCACCAACAAAGTTTGGCTCTTTTCTGGCCTTGGAATGATCGGTTCGGCCTTTTTCAAGCACTGTTTGGCTTTTTATTGCATTTTCATCTGGCAACCCTATTGGATAGTAAATGCAGTTAAGCGTTACACAGGGCAATGTTAATTTGATTTTTACATCACCAGTCCTATATCTTGTGCTTTATAAACGTTTTTACGAAACATGGCGTCAAAAGTGCATCAAATGATTTGGTTCCAAAGTGGCAAATTTAGTTTTATTTTTGGAATCAATTCAGAATTTTAGCATATTTTAACCTGCACATATCGCCCCCTTGGAAATTGAAATCGCCTCTAAATCTGGTAAATCACAAAATCGCCCTCCGGGGCGCAATTTCGCCCACATTGTATGCTACTGATCTAGATAAAGGATTTGATGAATTTGCTAAAACAACACGAAAAGTTAGGCAGCTTTACTAGTAGCCTATGCATCTGCCACACGAAAACCATGACTGCACCACTTGAGTACATCACCAGGTGTTTGTATTAGGCTACTACGTTTCATTCTGTCCTAATCGTTCGGTCTGCATCTTGGTTAAAAGTGAAGTTCTCATTTTTGGAAATGTTGCGAAAAGAACTTTATCTTTGAACGTTTGCGTAAAAGTTGCATTACGGTTGAATAAGCACGATTACGTCATCGAATGAAAGTTCATGAAAATTTCCCCCCCCCCGAAATGAAGAGCTGGTTGCACCCCTGAGCCAGGAGGTTTTGCGCTACGGCTGACAGTCTGAGGAGCAAACACAACGCACCATTTGCAAAAAGCTCCATTGTAAATATTACTGTACGCTAACCATGTAAATTCGTTTAACCATTGCTTCTGGAAACTTCGATTTTGAGCACCAACTGTTACATTATGGAAACGAGAAACCTGAAGGAGGGGACCAGTAATTAAACAATACCTTTCGTCGATCAGCATCAGTCAGGGGAACTCCAATGAAGTTACCAATATCATTTTCACTACTGAATACTTGACGGGCAGACTCTGAGCACGAGCTAGTGTCATTTCTAGCTCTTTTGCAAAAGTCTCTTTTTCTCTTGACGAACTCCTTTTCCGCTTGCGTTGTACAACTACAAACTTATCCATTTTTCCTCGCACTCTTCTGACTACCACGGTACCGAAATTCGAACTGCAGGAGGAACAAATCCAATCGTAACGCATTGCACAACACGTGCAGAGTTTCTACGTCATAGGATGTAGGAAGCGGTTTCTCTCAATGTTATTATGACTCATGAATCGCAACGTCTTTATCTAAAAGCGACATTCAGCGAGGGTTTCCTATAGTCTTAGCACGATTTGCTTATTGCAATTGAAGTGTCACACTCGTAACGTAACAAGGTAACAGATCACTACACCACTAGTTATAATCGAAATCACTAGTTATAATCGAGACTACACCACTAGTTATAATCACTACACCACTAGTTATAATCGAGAGGATAACCATAACCAGTGTCGTTTTCGTCCAAGCCGTAGCAATACAGACCAAATTTTCACTCCTACTCCCAAGAGCTTTGGGGAGAGCTATGGGGCGCCGTTTGTAAAAATATTATATCTGACAGATTTAGCACAAAAACTGCTATCTCTGCGCAGAGATAGCTATGTCTGCGCGCATTTATCTATCTCTGCACATGTATAACTAAATCTGCATGCATATATAGCGCTGAAGCGTGTTGGAGAAAAACATGGTATCCTGTCTGAAGAAAAACTTGGTGTTCTGTTTCAGTAATCCAGACAAAAGCTAGGCATGAATTCCCTGGCGTCGTATGAAGCTAGGTGGTTTCAGGTCTAAATTATACTGGTCTGATAATAACATTGGTTGGCGCAGACGATGGGCTACAATAAACTTGTGGTGGTGGTCTCAGTGTAAGTGCCATTTTTTGCTTAAAGTTTCAAAGAGGATCTCGTCAAGTCTGACCATTCCAACTGTCCTCATCAGGCACAGCTCACTGCCTCTCAGCACCTTCAGGTGCACATAGAGAATGCTCTCACAGAAAGAGCGTGTTGAAAGCGAAGTGCTCGCTTGGAGATGAGCACCGTTTTGTAAAGAGAATAATGCTGTCATAGAAAAAGTGTCATAGAAAAAAAAAGAATCAAACAAACGAAGGATGCATACAGTAGCCCAGCTTTGGCCAGGATCACTGAAGGAGAAGAATAAATTTTTCTTTAAACAGGACGCATTGCACCTTATGTTTGCAGCTTGAGTTGCTTTAAATCTCGCACCTTGACTTCGCATTTCAGTGCAGGAATGCTGGTTATGTTAAGTCATAAGTAGGCTAGGTATTGCAGCTTATTAAATATAGGAACGTATGTATCCTTCGTTTCTTTGATCCTCGAAGCAGTAGGGCATACTGTGATAATGCTGCTAAAGTAATGTGTGTTGCCAACGTTATTTTCGGGTAAGAACGCCTAACCGAGCAGTTCCTTTCAATGTGCTTTTTCTATGACAGTGTTATTCTCTTTACAAAACGGTGCTCGTCTCCAAGCGAGCACTTCACTTTCAATGCGCTCTTTGTGTGAGAGCATTCTCTTTGCGCACCTGAAGGTACTGAGAGACGGTGAGCTGCACCTGGTGAGAACAGTTGGAATGGTCAGACTTGACGAGATCCTCTTTGAAATATTAAGGAAAAAATTGCACTAACACTGAGACCACCACCACAAGCTTACTGTAGCCCATCGTCAGCACAAACCAATGTTATTATCAGACCAGTATAATTTAGACCTGAAACCACCTAGCTTTATATGACGCAAGAGAATTTATGCTTTGCAGTAGCCTAGCTTTTGTCTGAATTACTGAAACAGAACACCAAGTTTTTCTTCAGACAGGATACCATGATTTCCTCCGACACGCTTGAGCGCTATATATGCATGCAGATTTAGCTATATATGTGCATGGATAGCTAAATGCGTGCAGAGATAGCTATCTCTGCGCAGAGATAGCTAAATCTGTGCAGAGATAGCTAAATGCGTGCAGAGATAGCTAAATCCGTGCAGAGATAGCTATCTCTGTGCAGAGATAGCTAAATGCGTGCAGAGATAACTATCTCTATATCTGCACAGAGATAGCTAAATGCGCACAGAGATAGCTAACTCTGCGCAGAGATAGCTAAATGCGCGCAAAGATAGCTATCTCTGTGCAGAGATAGCTAAATATGCGCAGAGATAGCAGTTTTTGTGCTAAATCTGTCAGATATAATATTTTTACGAACGGCGCCCCGTAGAGAGCTACTGGAATACGGTGTTGACGGCCGCCTATTACTGGCTGTCAAGTCATTCTATTCCTGCTCAGATGTTTGTGTCCTTGTCGGCATAGTTAGATCAAAACCGTTCACCCAAGTTAAGTGCTTTTTCATACTTGACCGTTTTACACTGCAAAAGATACAAATTGCTTACAAAATTTAAGAAACTAGCAACGTTTCATTTTATATGAAAACAATTTCTGTAAACAATTAAAGTCCTTGCTGCTTATTTTAATCACGTCGCATAGCATCTAGACAACAACATACAAAAAGGAATTCAGTATTTTACCTGAAATAAAGGCAGTGAAGCCCATGTAGCGCAAAACAACTCTATTATGGTAATGCTGAAGAGCAAGTTCGATTAAAATGTCATTTGCTTTGAAGATCACGTTGGAATACTGTGACAGCCAAATGAGTGAGAATTGACAATTTTATGTTGTAACAGATATGTAAAACGAGGTTCTAACCATAAGTTAAGGATGACACGGTACGATCATCATAGTACTTTATTTAAAATACTTACAGCTTGGCTTGGAATAAACTTCTGCAAGTTAAATAGCGTTGGACCATTGACTGGTTGGTAGCGTACACCGACAACCACGTGAGCGTACCCCCAATGCATATTGACCAGAAAGAATGTCGCACTCGCGGATCGATGTCAAAACTAAAAAACAAGGCTAGTTATGCTTGAACTATTGCATATCGATTTTATATCAAAAAGAAATGTTCGGTATTGTTTCAGCTTATGATGCTTTGAGCTCTGTCTAAAGATTCCGCAAAGTTGTATAGCGTACTGTATAGTCGTGGACATAATAAGCAGCTTTTATGCAGCACTATGCTGCAAAACCTTGTTAACTATCGCTCAATTGTCTAAATACCACTATCTCAAGGAATTTTACTACCACTGTTAAAATCTAAGTCAGAAAGTCAGACCAAAAAAGAAATAATTTGTGTAAGGTTTAGTAGTATTTCCGTTACATGGCATTCATGATTAAGTCCTGGGCATGAAGCTAAACTGGAGATTGGGCTGCAATTTGGGAGTTCTGCAGATTTGGGGATTTTGGAATACCCTTTAACCATCGTTATTCCCACGTCCAGTAGCGCAGCCAGCCCAAAATTTGGGAGGGGCCAAAAAATTTGGAGGAGCCAAATTGTTGGATTTTAGGCGAATAACACTATTTTTTAGGATACCACCTCTCAAAGCACAAAATGATTAAATGTTCTGAAAATTTTGGGAGGGTGCATGGCCCCCTAGGTCCCATCTGGCTACGCCTATGGCCACGTCCACTCTGACCGAGAGAATGGTGACGCCTGCCAGGGCATCAATAACAGAGAGGATTTCAACTAGGGATGAAATAGTCTCTCTCACGGGGAGACTCAGCTCTGCAGCCATGGGAGGTAATCAGCCTACAGCAGTGATTCTCAACGTGGTCCCCACCTGGAAATTATAGTGGTCCACACAGAATTTCATAAATCCATGGTCAGACTCTCCTGAAAAGTTTCGACTAGTTGCTCATGAGGTATCAGCATAGCAACGTGGTCCATCGGATATTTTTTTGAAAAGATGTTCCATAGGCCAAAAAGGGTTGAGAACCACTGGTCTATAGGCATGGGTAACGGATAAGCAGGTGGGAAATATTTCTCTGCTGCTCTGGCAGCCAGTGTCCCCTCTAAGAAAATTTTACACCGAGCAGATGTTTGTTAGCGCGCATGCAAATACGCAACCATACAGACACACAACCAGTGAAGCGTTTCAATCGGTGAAAAAACTTGGCGACATATATACGACATTAAATCTGCTGTAATGTTGCAAGTGCACGAGAATGAGACTTCGCTGCGCAAATGTTCTGGTGGTACTGCGAATTTGGGCACCTTAGAGGGAACACTGCTGGCAGACATGCAGCTGAACCTGCCCACAACGTTTTGGGCACGTATTTCCTTGGGACTCTCTTGGGAAAACAAAGGACGGTCTACTGATGACTGGACAACTCAGTGACTGTAATTCTTGCCCTGGTTCGCTTTGGAATTTTCTCAAAGCAATCATCGTCTTTGGTAGTAGTCTTGCCGTACATACACGACACTGATTACAAACCACAGCAAGAGTACAAACTTCGAGGAACGAGTTTTACGCCTAAAGTGCATATGACTATCGTACTTCATCAACAAACAAAAGCTGGTGTCATAACGATGATGGGACTCCGGAAAAGATGTGACAAGGTCAAGACAAGAGTTCTGCTACTCTGATTTCCTTTATTGCATGTTAGAATAAAGTATTTGATAACAACTGCATGTCTAGCCAATCATAATATTCACTGATTTTTTCTGTCAATGTCGCGCAGCAAACTTACTGCCAAAACTCGGTTCTTCCTCCATCATTTGCAATTTCGATGACTTTGGATATACCACCCACATCCAGGCTTCCTTTGATAATGATTGCCAAGATACCAAAGCCCATCACGCAGCACTGAAAGAATATAAGGTAAGAATAAACGAGGGTTCCCAAATGACTGAAGCAACAAAACCAGCTGCATGTCGCTTAGGGCAGAGCCAGAAACAGCTCGTCCGTTTCCCACTGACATCCATTTTGTGATTGTACATGCTGAAAAAGTATCTCAGAGTTAATCCTCAATCGGCTGTTCCAGATATATGCGAAGTGAGGTTGAATAGTTCAAACGTTTATACCGATTTTTGTGTAAACCCTGCATGCTGTGCTCACCCTACCTAAATCCAATGTCAGATGCGGAATCGCGGGTACGTTACGGTGGAGCCTTGTTCATAGAGGGTTCTAAACAAAACTTCAGGCCGGGTTATGTTGGTGAATACTGCCGGTTCAATACTGAAGAAGACAGATTTCATTTTGTATAAAAGGTCAACATTGAATTTTAGTAATCATGTGTTTACGAGTGAGTTGAGACGGGCTGTTGATTAGCTCGGACCACTCCAACGCAACAGAAATCTATGAACTGGATCAGCAGTATGACAAAAGCCTACAGCTGAATCGAACATTATCGCTGGAGCTATATGCTTCACTTAGACATTTTGCGTTGCAGGAAAGGACGCTACTGCCTACATGTGTGAAAATAGCAACTGCTTTACATTTTGGAAGGCATGGCACATGGTGAGTCGAGCATTAACTATGAAATAACGAGGTTTTGGACCCGTCCTGACATATGATACTTCCGGCTGGGTTGTTTCGCTTATCATGCTCCAGACGTTTCTGCGACAGGCACTCTTCAGATTAAACAATGAGAATGCGTTCCCTGATCTTCACTAAATGTGTTTTAAACGTCAACATGAAGAAAAAGTTATCATAATGTTTGTGTAATAAATAATGAACCATTTCTGCAGGTAAATTATCTTCACTTATTTTGATGCTCATTGCTCACAACATCAACCGACTTGCTAGCATAAAAAGCCAAAGTCATACAAGAGCTTACCCTCGTCTTACGCGGGGTTTAGCGACTTCTCTTTGGCTTAGGCTAGGCAATAATTTCAAATTTACCGGCCTCTCATGAACCAATCTTAAATTCGCAGTGAAACCCCAGACAAGCCATTGAACTACTGGTTATCTGGCTTTAGTCGATTACCTATGATTGAGGCTTTTGCCTCAAAGCTTCACTCACGGCCTGATGAGAGGACAATTATTTTCTTCAGAGACTTACAGCTTGCAACATTCCCAAGTGCCTCAAAACGAAGTTTGCACTACTCCAGCAACTTTGCCAAAAAAGCAATTAACAAAACATAGCTGTTTGCACAGTCAATTGAGACCGGTGGAAAACATGATTGAAACTGTTTGAAGCGCTTGATCGATAGACATTTTTTAAAGAACAGGGTCACTGACATGTGAAAAGTCTTTCAATCATGTCTGGTTTCAAGATGGCGAATCGGTCAACCTTCAAAAGCAAGCCGGATATAGAGTACAGTACTTGAAATTTATAGTGTCAGCAAATCTTATAAAATTATGACAAAGCCTTTTTCTGTGAACAGTGGCTGCCAGCAAACATAAAGAACACAATTTATGACAGAAGCTGCTGAATTTTATGACAGAACGCAATTTATGACAGAAGCGGATGAAGCTTCACCGCGCTCCATGCGATTGGTTTCCATGTCTCTGTGAGTGTAATGGACTCGCGGTCCTTAAAGAAGAAAAAATGCTTTTCTGAGCGATATTTGAGCAGGTTGTGATCCTAGCAGGATTGGAATAATTTCCGAGGACCTGCTTTGTTGCAATGTAGGGTATAAACGAAAACCAGACTTTGTTCTGCAATTGTCATTTGGTGACTTGCGCCTGAATAGAAGGTTAAAAGCGTGGGATGTACCGCGACGTCCTACTTTGCAACGGGCTTTGTTACAGTTGCAAGACACTGCATGAGATCGCTCAGATGCTGAATGCTCTGATAGCGAGTAAGACAACGCATTGACAAACGATGCAGTAAATGATGAACTTTATTGAGCCGTGGAGGATTCAGACATACAGTATTTCTGACGAAGACAATGACAGTGATCCATGCAATCAAGTGCAGTTGAAGCAAGACTTGATCGGAATAGACGGAACACGATGGCAGTCGCTGACCACTTCCCATGTACAGCAAGGTCGTTTGCAAAAGCAGAACACGAGCTTCAGCCTTGGCCTAATATTTCCTGCAAGACAAATCATCGGAAGCAATCCGTCGCCTTTGCAAGACAAATCCATGGTCACGTTTCTGGTTTTTGTAGAGCAATGCTCAGAAACAATAGAAAATGCGCTGTGGCTGAAGCCCATCGCGTTTCTGGCGGCACAAAATGGGATGTGAGTCTTGATGAGCTTGAGTTTAATTATTGGGCTAGTTATTGCTAGGAGGATTTTAGGACAAACGCACATTCCTGAGAACTGTTTGTGGAGTATTTTAAAAGTACTTCCCGATTGAGCGCTCTGGGTATTTGACGCGATGCACCGTCACAATTGGGAAATTCCGGTTCCTGAAAGATTTCGTTTTGGTTGTGACTTTTTCGTCTCCTGATAGGTCGACAAGCATTCGATGGTACTTCACAACAAGCCTCAAGCGCTTCAACAACGTATGACCTGGGCATGTCTCCACGGTCTTTCACCACCCCTTGATGACTCGAATTGCTGTCAAGGAAATAATACGTTTGGATATGAAGAGAGAGGCGGAAAAGCTTGCTTAACAACATTTGCTTTGATACTACATTGTACTGTAGAACTCTTTTATTAAAATCTCTCAGAAAACGCATACGTCTGGCCCATGCGTTCAATATATGGCGAATATATACCTAACAAATATGGGTTGAAGTTTTCGATGGCTGTTGATGAGGAAACAGATACCTCTACAATGATTTTCCTTTTCTGGAAAAATATGAGAGAAGGGATCTTCTGCAAACCTATAAATATACATAGGCGTAGGAGGCGGGGTGATGGGGCTTTAACGCTCAACTCCTTTGTTTTCGGACAAAAATCGCTTCAAACAAAAAAAAATTGTGAACGTCTGCAGCACTATCGTTAAATAGGGCAGCATCATTAAACAGCATCGTTAACGTTTTCTGCAGTGTCCTTAATCCTTAAGTTTGTAAATATTATCTTTTGAAATTGTAATCGTTTCAAAAATTTGTTTTGTCGATTTTAATTCTTTCCTGGTATTAATGTGGTGAAAATTGCATTAATTAAATGTTTCTTTTGATTATTTAGAGAAGTTAAATTAGAATTTTTTTAAAAAATCGTATTTTGAGGTATGAACATACTTTTTCTGGCAAAACTGTTGCAGCACCCCAGATATTTTTGGCCCCCTTTGCATATGCAGACCTGCATCGTGACGAATCTGATGCAACCGCTTTTTAAGCGTGGCGATGGTATTACTTGTGACAACTTTTTCATAAGCCTTGATGATGTTCAGCGTCCGGCAAAAGAAAAGTGCAGCAGCATTGTTGGCACAGTCCGACAGAATAGGAAAGGAGTACCACATGCTCCGAAAACGAAGCAACAGCTGCACGAAACTTTCGTGTTTCAATCCCAGGGAGAAATGGTTACTTCGATTTCTTACCAATGCAAGAAACAAAAGTCTTTAATGATAATGAGCAGTACAATACATCCTTATGTAGTGATTCCATCTCATAACAGCTCCAAGAAAGAGCCTGAAGCTGTTTTCTTCTATACTAAAACATACGTGGGGTTGCTGTACTTGACCAGATGAGCAGGACATATTCATTAAAATCTTTCAAGCAGAGGATAGCCCATTCGTGTGTTTTACAATGTCACTGATCTGCGGTATAGCACTGATCGACAGTTGGATTCTTTTCAAATGGGTTTGCAAATGAAGCATTAACTATTGGGTGCCTGTACAAGGTGTGGCTGAAGAATATCATGCACAACCCTTGGCAAGGACACTGGAAAAATCGCAACCCCACGAAGAAATCCAGACGAAACTGTCAAATAACCAAGAAAAAGCAAAATATGCGGAATCTTGAGTAGCATAACAAAACAACGGATTCGTAAAACACTTGTCTAGGCAATTTGGGGTAACTGATTCCCAAAAATCTTTGGCGCCCAGATCCGTAGCCACGGGGACCATTCGGGGGCAGTGACTCCCAAAATTTTGTTGTGCCCAGAAAAATTTGTTTTAAACATATAATAAAAACAAAAAACTTGTCCTCCTAAAAACGTATTTTGCCCCACCAAACTTGGCTACCGGTCTGGCAGCGTCCCCTTCAGCGTCTCCCCTTTGTTACAAAAGCGCCCTTTTTGGAGCCTATTGAAGTAGAAACAGAGATTAAAGATTACTATAAACCAGTGACTCTTAAACGTTTCAGTCGTGCCCCCCTTTGCTGTTAGTCATTGATACTCGTGATGCACCTAATCTAAAAATCAAACACAAAAAAACAGAGCAACAATTTATTTGCCATTATCCTGTTTAATGGGAAGGACGCAACTATTTTTTGGAAACTACCGGGGTTATCCGGAAGTCCGCCCTTGGCCGTTAATTGGAAAAAAGACAAATTGGGAAAATAAGACGTGAACCAAATAACCGCCCGGGCTGTTATACTGCAGTTGCTAGTTGCAAGCCATTTTGTTATACAAGCGATTGATGTTGTCGTTTAAATCATTCGTTTTGTTCTAGTGGTTTCAAATGTAGTGGGCCTTCACTAGCTATTGATAAGGTGATCTGGGCCGCGATAAAAAACTTTGCCAACCACTGGTGTAAGGTTACAACTATAAATCGTATTAAAACTCAGTACGGTATAACGTTGGACGTACCGTGTGAGGTGACAGGTACAAACACTGGTACGGTAGCATTCAACTCAAATATTAGCACCATATAAACGCCCACCTAAAATAAGCGCCCATGGGCGGACTAAAGACTGGGCGGCTTTCCGGAAAACCCCGGTAGTATTTTAATTCGAGGCTTTCTTGCAGACAAAGCACATCGCAAATCGGCTTCACAATCCTGTTTGTTCCGAAATTTTGTCTTGTCCGCTTTATTTTGATTATGGCGTTTCTAGTGAAATGATAATAAATTTACGAATGATAGAAACGATGCATTTGAACATGTCGATGCCATACCCGTGCCCTCCTTGCGAACCTTTCACACCCCCAGTTTAAGAATCCAGGCTCTAAAAACTAAACAATGCTTTACACTTCGTTGAACTTCAGGATTTACGTGCCGGGCTTCTACCCAGCCTCTATTATCGAATGGTATCAACAATGCTATTCTTTAGTGATATTATTATTTATGTGATTTCTTTCCCGCATGAGAAATACCAAGCATTTGCTCAGACAATTACAAACGCACCTCTTGCGCTACCACAGCAAGGTTCTCGATTTGCCGTTGGGCTGTACAAAATTGGTTTGTTTTCCTGACAATTTTATTTTTTAATGCCTGCTGGCAGCAGTGAAAGGCAAGGCAATGGTGCAAACAGGAATGCAATGTGGAAAACTGATAACTGACGCAAGGTTCTAGCAAACTCATAGGCAACTTCGGCAGGCAAGTGGTCATGTATTGGACAGATTGTGCAGAGATAAGCGTTGCCTTTACTCAGGTCGTGCAACTGAAAATTTAAAGGAAGTATTGAATGTAACTAATATCCTTGAAATCCTTCCAAAATTGATAAGTTAATACATCTGATACTACGCTACTGGGAAAACCCGGAACTTTCCAAGTTTGCTTTGAAACTGTAGCTGTGTTATCAGCGCTTGGTTTTCAGTGTATATCACGAAATAGCAGAAGTCTTTCTGTTGTAAGCATTTCCACTGAGTGATATAAAGTTAGCTTAAGATGAAAATGACAAACTCTCTCTATGTGGTCTGCAAAGTTCACAGCTAATGCTCAGCTTGTTTGCTATTTAACGAGCTTAAATTACAACAGATAAACAATGCATCGATAAACAGCTTGAATTTTTAGGTTGGTAAATTTTGTGGTGATGTTGGTTGAAAAAGTGAGAAAAATGTTCATAGACAGACACATCACAAGCGAAAAGGCTTGGATTATTTATGTAATGCAAAAGATTAGACATTGGGCTGTCGATGTCTTACTTCTGTTGAACAGTGTCATAACTTTTTTAAAATTGGGCTATAGTGGGTTGATGTTTTTTCTTCACATCAGGAGTCCACTGTCCGAGCATGTGAAGCAATACTAAACACTTGATTGACATTATACCGTTATTAGTGGCGTCAAATGTATTTTGGGTAATATGCTTTTAAGCCAAGTGTGAATCTATCATGCGATTATGAGATTGTTTTTCACGATAGCTAGCAGAGCTTTTTAAAGTGAGAGTAATGTCATCGGAAATGCCTTTTATTAACTTTTTTGTTTTTGAATTGTCGCGTCAGCAATAAATATGCTTTCCAGGTACATGCAACTGCACAAGCTTTGTCTGGAAACATGATTGTCAGTTACCTATTTATCCGACTCCTATCGTGGAATTTGAGTTGTAACTTGTTAGTCTAACAAGAGCCGTTCTAGTTCCAACCAGTTCGGGAATGCGTTTCAGAAACTGTTTTTTCCGATTGCGCTAAGGATCGGTAAAAGAGTGTCAAACACCAACGAGCAGCATGCTGTAGGGCATATCTTTTAAATACATGTCGTGCAGTAGATATAAGAGATTGTTTAAGACACCAATAGCGTTCTCAGTTACTGTGCAGCTTGTGAAAATGGGGGCCCATCTTTTTGAACTGCTTCAAAAGTTTTGAAAATTAATGATATGAAGCGCTTTTAACTATGGTGATTTTCTGAAAGGCCGCGTAGTTCAACCAATAAAAAAGTTATACTTTAGTGACCTGGAAAAGGTAACCACTTTTGTTTGATATCCAACGATTGCCATAGAGAATCTGGGGTATTTTAAATAAGTTTAGACTCTTTTTGCGTCCCCTATAGCAGTGATTTTCAACCGGTGTTCCGCGGAAAACTAGTGTTCCGTGAAAGATCGTCAGGTGTTCCGCAGGAAATTTGATAAGTTTGACTAGTGTTCCATCGAACACCGGTCGAAAAGCACTAGTTTAACGCAATGAGCGTAAATATGTTTTCTTTCGTGAAAGTAATTAGT
>Ga0210059_1001223_pt1 | contig 37894 bp, 28 predicted proteins | sample Ectturendosymbi2_FD_188042 | JGI IMG/M metagenome (GOLD analysis project Ga0210059, IMG submission 188042) | Ecteinascidia turbinata endosymbiont from Florida, USA - Sample 2 (SPAdes) (version 2) | ecosystem: Host-associated > Tunicates > Ascidians > Unclassified | place: Key West, Florida... | reverse complement strand
CACAGCACCAACTTCATGACAGGGATGAACAGAAATTGCCAAATTCGTGAAATCTGTAATCAGTGTGCATGCTTTCCAACTCCATACAACCCTTTGTTTACTAGCCTACACATCAGATAATCACCGACGCCTCTGCTACTCGTGAATGACTTTCAGACAATGTAAACCGAACGGTACAATGACGTCAGAACAGGCTGTCTGTTTTAGCGGACCGTCGCTTGACATGTAAACGTAGTAAATGAGAAACGCCAAATCGAACGAGTGACAGGTCAAAAGCAAGTCATTCTCAGCGCTTTATTGCCAGAACGTAAATGTTTATGTGCCAGGCACAAAACTTTATAAAGTGCTTGGATAGCAACCTGTCAACGAGTTTTATATGACTCAGCCAACAAGCAGAAGCATCATAAAAGCCATCGCATTTACACGTTTTAATTACCCGACCCCGATGAAATGAGTTTTCGCGCAGCTTTAGACAAAGTTCGCGAAGTTTATTTGAGGTCACGAAACAACAGTCATTCTTGTAAAAGAGCTGCGACTTTATCTTTACTCGCAGTGATTGTGAATCTTACAGGACGCATGCATAAAGCTTTTCAAGTAAATTGAAAGGAAGCTCAACTTTGACGAAACCTATTCGGAGACAACACTTGCCGTTGCAAGAGAGCTTTGTTTGTATTCATTGTACGTCATAGTGTTCCTGGATCTTGTCAACCACAACACCTTTTTAAAAAAATTGCGTTAGCAACGCCCTCAGCTTGCCGCACGTCTGTACAAGCACTGCAACAAGCCATTAAGTTCGTTTTCAGAATCTGCTTTCTGCTGCAGGTTTGAATTACTCAGTGTTCACAAGCCTATACGGCAACAAAACATTTCAAGCAAGATCAGCTCACCCTCTGGCCTGCTGACGGATCTGATCAAGTTCGTATGACGTGTACGGTCGGACAGACTTGGTGACAGTGAGAGCCGGTGTGGCTGGAATGGATGGGAACGGTCTGCAAAATGCAACACGCCGTGTACCAGAGATAAAAGCTTCTACGAAATTCCACAAATCTCCGCAACCTTTTTGTAAGTAACTTCGACTCGTGCGAAGTGCGTTTGCGCGAGGTGCGCGTTTTCCACAATTTCATCACAATCATCGCACCGTTCTTCGATGCCAGTGGAAGAAATCAATGAAATTGAAATCTTACCAGAGATATAGGGTAGGCAGAATGTAAACTAACATATGTTAAAAGCACGTAAAAGGCATTCCGCTATCAGGTGAATCTTTTTTTAGTCAAAAAGTAGTGATACTGCTTACTACTAAAATGCGTTGTTCTTCAGCCGGAGTCACCGTAACTTGACTTACATCGGAGTTCCCTCATTCAGTGGAAAGTCAAGTGTGTTGGGTCAACAGGAAAAATCTTTAGGAGTCTCAAACGTTTTTTTTGCGTTTAAAAGCGGTGATACAACCAGTCCTTTTGCAACAAGTTTTACGAATCATAGGACCTGGGAGGTTTATTCGAGAAGGCCAACAGCAGAAGTTTGTGCCCGCTCAGGCAGAACCATCCTGCGAGATTAAAAATTGCTAGAAATAGAGAACAGAAGCTGATGCTGATAAAGAGGGTTGTTGTCACGTTTTGCAAACCACACTCATTGAAATATTTTAATGTGCTTAAGAGACCGGTTTAATGAGAAAATATCTTGCTGAATGCGATCGAAACGATGGATTTGCTATTAGACTTTTTCAAAGCACAACTGGCACAGCTGATTTGTACCATGTTTCTCAATCAAACAAGCGGTTTATATAACTTGTAGTGTATAGTCATTGCACTGACTAAACCAACGTCAAGTCAGCAAAACAGGTCTCCACGTGTACACAACGCGGCGAAATTATCCACCGTCTCGTTGGGCAGCGGCTTGGACTTTGAATATAAAATCTCATAAACCTATTCATTATTTCTGAAATGAAAGCCTACGTGAGCGAATATCGTGGTCAACCGAAGATGCGTTTCACCTCTCAAAATAGTCAGGCAATGATGGACTTGTACAAGCATGCCAAGGCGTACGAAATTATCCAGGAACGAGGGAACTACACTGGTTTGCTTTTTCTAAAAACAGGTTCCGTGACCCACAACCTTCGGAAGTTTGCAATTAAAGAGGAATGGAACATGCTGCAAAAAGTTTTGTAAATTAAAACTTTACCGGTATTCGCGTTGCCCCACTGCAAAGCAAGGATGAAACAAGTTTGCCACGGAATGACAAAACAACAACTTTTAATCGATTTCAACCTGAGTGCCCATGTGCCTTGGATCTTAACCTAATTATATATCGAGGGCCCTCTACTTCCATTCTCCACATGCGGCACAAAAACGTCTCATGTTAGAAACGCGTGACCAGGTACAGAATGACTATGACGGAAAATGTAATTTAAAAAGTGAGTTTACTTAATCTGGCTACAACTTTAAGCAAAATCGTGTATGGATCATTTTAAGCCACTGTGCTCCATTACAATTACACTTATGTCAGTGAATACGTTGAAAACATATAACGCGACCAGTTAATAATCCACAACGAAATGGCCATGTGTTGCAAGTAAAACTGGCATCATATCAAAAGCTTGGAAGTTTTGACCTCGTTGACAATTTTCCAATATATTTTATAGATCTTTAAATAAACAATCACGAAAGAAGTTTCCACGTTAGGCGCAAAGCGAAACGCTTGTTCGTAAGATGACTGTAAACGCGGGTTTGACAAAGCGGAGGTACTCACTAAAATGGAGATTTGCAGCGTGGCCTTACTCTTGTCTGTTGCCAAAAATAGTGTTGAAACGATATCCTGGAAAGCACAGTCACGTTTGCGAGGATTGGCCTTGTTCGGTGGAAGGTTTTACAAGCCACAGCATGACAGCTTATTAAATCTGCTCTTAGTTGCAGGGCAAGTCCTGGCCCGATGTGCGCTTAGATCTGGGAGTGAATGTCATCGCAATTCGGGCCTTCAGCCACAAGTGTGGATAACCTGCGATGCGCTTTCTCCTTAACAATGCCTTTGATCTCACACTTGTAGGATGAAAACTGGGGACTTTTTACGAAAACTAAGATATAAACCGAACTAGGGTGAACGCGATTTCACGAAGAACACCACATCTCAGTCTAGCAGAAAACAGAAGTAAAATATTTTTACCCAACAGGACCGAGCTCGACTGGTCTGTCGCACGATATGCAGTTGTAGCTTTGCAGCAGCTGTTTTCTAAATCCAGCAGCTTCGTCACCTTCTGGGTATGCGTCTTTTTGAGGTCGCTGCTCCAGCAACTTACGCATCGCCTTCAACCTGAAACAGTTGGACCTATTGTTGCGGGCGCGCTATATTCTCTCTGATGTGCGACACATCAGCTTGCTTTGTTTGCCAAACACATATTTTCGGCACACGTTCGCATTACCAGTGTATTTTAAGACTTCGAACAACCGATGCAAGTAGAAAAATCAATTCATGAAGGAATAAAACAAATGTTTAAGGCAACTCTTATTTGTGGTAAGCGATAACGTGACCGCAGAGTGTTTCTCTCAACGCCGTCAAACAACTTACTTGTCAGCAAATGGATAACCGCATAAGGTATTCTATAAAAACCTGTCAGATTGACGGACGTCGTCGAAACGCAAAAATTGTTATCGTGAAGAAAGTGCTGACTGCGACGCAGACCTGTAGCTAGGTTTCAAGGTTTGGGGGGACGAAGTACATTTTTAGAGGGGCAAGAGTTTTGTTTTTATAATCTGTTTTAATAAAAAATGTTCTGGGCACAACAAATTTGGGGGGGCATTGCTCCCGAGTGCCCCCCTGGCTACGGGCCTGCTGCGACGTCATGGGTCGCCGTGTCAAAAAAAGAAAACAAAAGAAGAACAAGCGAAACTTTCTACAGAAAAGTCGGTTCTGAAAGAGAAGCACCTTCGTTAATTGTGTGCATGTTCCAAAATTCTGCAAGTGTAGCGGAAGATTCAAATCAATAAAAAACACTGTTCTGTTTCCTAAGTATACGCTACAGCGCATCGAAGATGAAATGGTCCAAGCAGTTTGCAACAGCTGTATTCACCTGTTCTCCAGGTGCTGTTTCAACGCTTCCAGCTCCATCCTGTCCAACTTTCCATCGACATCCGACGACAGATTTTTCAGGGCGCTCTGCCATTCAGATTCCTAGAAAGCAAAGCAGACCGAATGAATATACACTAACTGCGAGATCCGTCCCGTAAGCTCTGACGATGATTTCCAAAAATGGTTATTGACCGCTCAGCGTGCAACTGTGCAATAAACACAGAACAACGCGTTGCGGAGGTACAGGAAACGCAAACGGGAAGACAGACACACAAGGGCGGAGATTTGTTTGAGGTGATGCAGAGATTGTTCATATACCTCGGTCGTATGCACTTCCACTTATACAGAAGTATGTCTGTGACAAGACAGAATAAGGCGACCGGAGTTGGACTTTCAACAAATGACTGCAACCCTCGTTTCAAACGAAACAAAAAGCTAAACAAAGATAAACAACATGCACTCGAGTAAACGAAGTTCATTTCCTTACTCTACATTTAAAAAGGACAGACCAAGAAATACACGTGCTTGCATAATGTGTGCAATGGTTAAATCTTTCATTGCAGCGCTTATACTTTCTATCCATGTTCAACCTTTTTGGCTGTTCGATTCGACAGGTGACAAACTATTTGGCAGGCGACAACGGTGCAGAAAAAATAGATAATTTGGATCTATGCCATTGTAGGCTAGCGAGTTTTTTCGGGCTACACACAACGCGGTCATAACCGAATGAGCGGAACTTTCTGCAGTCAATGAAAACCGCAAACGAAGCAACAAAAACGCAAAAATTTATCTCGGATAATATTAGAACAGGCTTTAACTATTCTCGTGGGATCCAGTCCTGATCACCCGTTTCTCCCAACTACCGGTCCGTGACGCGAATCACGTAACAATGGACGGAATTAGGCGAAAGAGCAGCAAGCAAGTCAACATTGCGTAATCGCAACAATAGAATTTATGATTGCTCCCAATTCACTGTGGTCCCAGTGCCGTGACCACAACAGATCATCGACAGAACAGAACTGAATACAACCGAGAAAGCCAAGGTTTATCGCAAATCAATCACTGGTTTCAAGTATCAGGCACAGAAACAAATACAGTAGTCGCAAAAATATAAAAAATACGCAAGAATTCTCGCGAGCGTTCTGCGCAGTGCGCATTGGAAGAAAGCTAGATGGTGGAAAGTTTAATGAAAACGTAAAAAGCAGACGAACTGCTCGAAGCGTTCGTCGTCACGGTGCATTGCCTCTCTGTCTACACAACAAAAGAACGAAGTAAAGCTTAACAGAATTCGGCCATGAGATCGAATAAATACTGCTTGGCGAAGGTGAGAAAACAAGTTAATCCGACGGACTTTGCGAAAAGACGGGGGAGTGCTTTCGCCCCGTTCGACGCAGCGGCGAGTTTCAAGCCCTGGATCAACATCATGCGATAGCATTGAACCGCACTGCAAATAAAACCAAACCCTCGAGGAGGGGACTCCGGCTTTCGAACCACCTCTTCTTGAGAACAAGAGACCTCACGCTGGGCTGCGCGTCACGAGCCGATGCGTCGCCACGGCAACCGCGAGCAGGGTAAAAACGTCAGGTCGACTTACGTGAAGTCCGCAAGCGCGATAGCAGGGCGCCATGGTAAGCGTGAGCAAACGGAAGCGCGTGGTGCAGCCACGTTAGGGCTGTTTGTTCGGCGCGAGCGCGTATTGAGTGGAAGCGTTGGCGGCGAAAGGAACAACAAAGCAGCGTCCGCGCGCCTTCGACAATGCCGCCAAACTCTTTCAAGGACATCAGAAGAACTGCCAGGTTTCAGTTGCACGGCTGGACAAACAGGCGGATGTGCGCAGCGGCGGTAAGGCAACGGATGACCGGCTCGGGAATGTGGCGAAATCAGGGGCTCCGGTTGCGATATCTGCGTCTTATCTCGCAGCAGCAAATACGCCAAATAAAACACATGGCGACGGTCGTGGGAATGTCAGTGATGATGTTGAGACAGCGTCTTTATCAAACTAGCGACATGATTAACGTACACTGGGTGCGGTCAATGACAACACCGCGAAGCTGTCCCTGCCGCCACACGCCGTTCCTCATGTTCACAAACAGTTTCTAGCTGCGCCGCTCAACGAAGGCTGGACAAGGCTCTTTGTGTTAAAAAAAACGGATGACAATGCTGTTTACACAAGAGCGACAGCACTCCCACTCGCTGGATGGATATGAATGCCAAGTATATGTGGATCGACGGGCAGCAGACGGCCGGCGAAGAGCAGACAGGTCAAGTTAAACATCCTATGCAAAAAAATACGAGAAACAAAGAAAGATCTGCGAGACTTCTTGCTACGTTCGAAGAAGGCGTACGACCATTTTCCGTCACTGACGCGCGACGCCTCAAAAAAAGACGAACGTTGTTGCAGGACATGGCTTGGAATTTCCTTCTAAGCTGTAGGAGGTAAACTGAGCCACGACAGAAATCACTACTTAGCCATCGTGTGACGTAGTCCTGAATATTAAACAACCTCCTGCATTGCCACTTGTCAGTTGCCACCTGTCAATTGCCACTTGTCAATTCTCACCTGGCCGACGAGCTTTTCCAAAAGTTCGTCCAAGTTCTTTGTTATTTCCGTGGTGGTGCTGTCGAAGTCGGATCGACTTACTTTCGCCAGCAGTGCTTGCTTGTCAGCTTTCTGTAATGCATTGCGAGAGTGCAGTGCTGCAAAATCGCGTACGCGAGACATGTGACGAATGCTAAGCGTTCGTCTTTTTTAGCCTGGCTAGTTACGTACCAGATATGGCGGGTTGTTGGCCCGACTAACAGAATTATTGCCAGGTTACAACGCCAAAGATTGCAACAAACGGAGCAGAAGATTTGTCATTTCGGAATTTACAAAATGTGTAAAGGGGTCATCTGACAATCTTTTCTTCATTGAAAGTTGGTTTTGTGGAACGTTGGATATGCACGAAAAACAGTCTAATCAGGTAATTTATCCAAACACCTCTTTCAAAAATTTGTGTGAAAATCTAACTTTTTCCGGATTGATCATTTCCATGATCTAAAATTAACAACGTAAGCTTTTAAGCACACGAAAAGCTGGGCACGTGTGAAAACCCACCCGAATGTGGTTCAGCAAAAAAGCAAAACTGACATCCAAAAAACGTCTGAAAAAAGGCTCACTCGAATTCTGAGCTGCGAAGCCCTCTGGCCAATTCAAAAATTCAAACAGACAGATCATAGGTATTTTGCCCGCTTTCAATTTTTTCTGAAAGCCAAAAAATTCGAGCACGGCCAGAATCAGCATCCGCTTGGGCGGCGCCACATGACCCCCTCTACGACACTTACCACATCGATTTCTCTTCGCACATTTTCTTTGTCAGCTTTGTTCTCTTCAAGTTTTTCCACGTATCCGTACAAGGCCTGGAAATGCATCAAGCTCATTTTTCAGCCACAGTTTAGACATAATCTTTCATCCCGGAAAAAAAAGCATTCAGCGTCCCCTGCACGCTGCCTACAACATGGGTCCTGCTATATGGTCGAAGGCGGTTCATGTTGAAAAACCGAAAATGCAAATTTGAAAAAAACCCGCAAAAAGGCTCAAGTGAGCTCAGTCTGTTTAAAGTAGCCTCAATCTGTTTGTGTGCTTGCACCCTTGAATCCAGCAAATTTGTACCGTTCGCTTGAAACAAACCAAACTATTGGGCCGGAAGCAGAAGCTGAAGGCATATAGATTTAAACAAAAATAAGACTTTTTCTTCTAAATCTTCCCACACTCGCAACTAAATAACTTCTGTGCATGTGAAACAAAATCATATGCACGACGTTCACAAAACGCAAAAGTAGCGAGAAGCCAAAACGAACGTCGATATGCTTCTGTTTGTTGGCGTGTTCTTCAATAGCGGAGTTGACGAGCTCGTGCAGACGCTCCATTTCAGCTTGAAGGTTGAGGAGTGCGTTCTGGATGTTTGTTATCGCGTCCGAGTCCTTAGAAATAACGAACGAGTTGTGCTTTTCAAACGAGTCATGGCGGCATACAGCGCAGACAACAAAGTATAATAATGGGGGGGAAAGCGGGTTGTGGAAGTTCGTTAAAATTGCAAGAGTTGGGCGGAAACTTACGCGTTACCTACCGTAGATGCAACGAAAAGTCCCAATGCGGTATACTAACAAGGCTGCACTGAAAGCACAAACAGACGTTGAGATTTGACGTTCAGCTTCAGTGCGTTTTTGTATAGGCACAAAATGACGTAGGACCATTTCAGGGAAAGACAAGGGCAATCCAGCTGGGCATCAATGAAGTAAATCCAGCTAGATTCCGAGATCGACACTGCCTCACAAAACTACAGCTAATCATGTTTTTAAGCACGGCCCAATCAACCGAGCGCAGCTGCTTGCAGTTGGACGTGCTCGCCAAGCTGAGAAATTTTAGCATTTAATCAAAACCCAAAGCAGTGGAGCAGTCAACAAGATATTCCACGCAGCGGTTGAGACATAAACCAATCTGTGCTTTTGAACAGCATAAAAAATTGCCGACTGACCTTTTCAAATTAAATTACTTTGGCTTACACAACCAAAATGACCATATACTAAATCAAAACGTTTCTAAAAAATACATCACCGCATTTAACTTACTCACGTTACAAAAAGTGCATTACCAGCAGTCAGAACTGCACAAGCGGTGAGGGAAATAGTAGCAGACAAACACTGATAAAAACGGTAATAAAGTTTCATTAAATGTGATAAAACTCGAAAGTCCAGGAGAAGCGGTTGTAAAAACATGAAATGTCATGTCACAATGTCATTAAACGAGGCATAGATTGAAACTTCTCGAGACGACTGGAGCCACGAATAAATAAGACGTTTTGCAGTCAGTTGCTGCGAAGTGGCAGAGGTTAGTTTTTGCTTGTGCAGGTCACAGGCAATTGCCAACTCAAATAGGAAGCAAATACCACGACAGGTTTTAAGTGCAAAACTTCAACCGAATGGGCAACAGACATCCTCGCGCAAATTAAAGATATGCAAGGAAAATGCGATCTCGCTGACATTATAGTCACAAAAAATGCTCCCAAATGTTGATCCTTTAATGTCAACTTCTTAAGTAAAGTTTTTCGCTAATCATCAACCAGTTACAACAAAACGCAGTACCTACACCAGCTTCATTTGCGAAGAAAAACAGAAGCAGGTTGCTAAAGGCCGTTCGAGAAAACTGTTCACCAAAACCGACTGAAACAAGATGGCCAGTTTTCTGCTGTCAATAGTGAGGTTGCGTTATCACGTAAACATTGTCAAATGCGTAAACTGCACCAACTATACAAATTCTAGAAAACGCGCTTGACGCTCGAAAAAACGACAAAAAGACGCAGTTTTTGTTTTTTTTTGACATAACTCGAGGTTTAATCAGCGTACTGGCAACGCATCGCACGTCAGTTTAAAGCAGTAATTCGATCGCAACCTGCTATGCTACCATGGTAACCACGGCCAAGTTGCATAAACTGCGACCTGGAACTTTAACAAACCTGTTTTTTGACGTTTGTTCGTTTGGGCAAAACAGAGGGCCGACCGATGTTAGGGGGTACTGGCACGAACGGGTCAGACAAACTACGTTCCTCCTTCTTTGGGGCCGATAGGGCGATATCCATCATGGCGATCGTATCCTCCTTATTCTTCACTACATTTTTGAGATCGGTACCATACGCCCGCTGCATGTCCGTCACTGTGTCCATGTGACGTTTCAGATCGTGCAACTGAGTCTGGACTTCCTCGACAGACTCTTTAATCTTTTTGTTGGTTGTATCAAGCTCTTCATCTGTCTGCTGCAGCTGTCTACATGAGCAAGAAAGTATATAGCTTCTGATAATAATGCAATCTACGTCTACATGAACCTGGTTCTCGCTGTCTTTGTAACTGCAAAACTGAAGTTGAACAAACCACATGGAGCTTTCAGTTGCTACGCTTTTATTTTTCTACGCTTGTTTGTCCCGTTACTTTGTTTTTCAAGTGATACTTTTGCTGCAGCTGTTGTTTCTAGCACTGGAGACAATGGACAGTTTTGTAACATGCAAAACAAATGAAGTAGTGCTCGAGTAAAGTCAGTCAATTCTTCAACAAACAGCATCAAAATCGCCCAAAGAAACACAAAGGACCCATCTGTTATATCTGCAAGGTCTAAAATTCTTTAGGAGAGATTACTCAAATTTCGTGACAGGCTTTCCTATTAATGTCATAGCAATACTATCGACAGATAAAAAACTACTTTTCAAAATCAAATACATACAAAAGCCTTGTCGCATAACCTCTCACACAAAACTCACTTCACGTGACCGTTCATTTTCTGGCTCAGTCTCTGGCACTGTAACTCAAGCTTTCTCAAGTCTATCGCCGTAGCGCCCGCCCCACCAGCTGACTCGTAGCCAGAGCTCTCACCCCCGTCACTGACCCCGACCGGAGGGGCCGACGGGTGGGGGTCGACAGCGCGCATGGATAGCAGAGAATCAATGCTTTCTTGCTGCATTGTTATCAAATCTCTCATCTGTTGGTAAAATACGTTGCATTTTGTGCGTCTTTGAAAAAAATCGCAAATGCATTTAACCAAAGTTTGCAGCATACAGTAACTTTCAAAAATCAAACTTGTATTTTGATTCACTCAGCAACACAATGCATTTACAAGCGACAAGCCAAGATAGCGCCTCCCAACTTAGGGAAACAACACAGAACCATGTAATTGATACATCAAGTCAAAACTTCTAACTCTTTCAACATACTTGGATGTAATCACAAGACTACTCTTTTCAAATCTCCCACCCCGCCATTACAGTTTCATCTTAGCCTCTGCGGTTCATCATAATGGTTTTGAAAGTATCTTAAGCCCATCCAGCATCTTTCCTAACTTCCTGCTACTGTCGCACTACGTCATAGGCTTTTAGTTTGCAGACTCGAGTAATATGAACTACATAAAATTCCAATAAAATCACTGCGGATAAGCTTGGAGGTGATGGAAAATGGTGTAACGCCAAAACACAGTTTTTCAAGCTTTTTTGAAATGAAATTATGTTACACTAAACGTAAAGTTAGTTGATTAAGAAAAATCAAAACACATTTTATGATTTTGGTCACAGCAGCACATTTTTTTCCCAGAATCACATTTGGTTTTTCATAACAGATGACACACTTGTTCTTCCGGCATACTATTAGCAAACACAGTGAAATGACTGACAACATCATAGAAGGTTTTCAAAAGTCTATTTTGCAAAACATTATTCAAAATAAGCCATTCCAAACAAGTAGTTCTGTCACAGGAACCTTAAAAACCCACAAAGTTATCCCCAAACCAAAGCGTTAAATCTTTGGTCAATTTAACTGACTTACTCGATCTTTCTCTCGTTGCAACGCGGCTACTGACTCCTTGAGCTTTTCCAACTGATCCAAAAGATCATCAGGAATGGAAGGTTCTATGACAGCTACAAAGAAAGCGAAACTAGTCAGGTTCACCGTCAAAAGATCGATGTTCTAAGTAGCTAACCTGATTCATCAAATTCGCTTACTTGTTTTTGTGGACAGCTCCAGGTCTGACTTATCAGCTTTCGTTGGCATGGTTTCCTGCAAAAGGACATGATTAACTGTCTTGCTTAGTAAACGAACTCACTTTTGCAAGATTCGGCAAGTTATCAGCAATTCGTTGTGTTGGACATACTTTGGAAGTACTTTCCCAAGTTCATAATTGCAAGACAGACTGGAGCTGCTAACGAAACGGTGTTTACGACCGAATAAAAAACACAGGACGCAGAGTCAGCACCACGGTAAAGACAGAGGGGTACTCCAATTCACCTAGAGCTGTCCTAACGTATCGCGTGATGCTGGAAGCCCCACCAACCCTGGTAACGCCCGGGAAAGGAAAAGTCCACAGCATTGTAGGCATTCAGCAACTTCATATCTCCCCCACCCCATTGAATTAAATGCAAGCGCACGTCATCTTTTTTGACGTGCCGCTTCAAACCGAATCAACACATGATGTTATATTGACACGCAATGTCACTAAAACTTCAACTTCACAAAAAGTTTGTAATTTTTTACAAGCAGCATTGGAGTGTTCACTGGGGATTCAAACGCTGGATTTGATGACGAATTTTCAGCAAACCAATTTCGGCAGCAGGAAGATGAAAGTAACATACTTTCGAAAGATTTCTCAGTTCAATTTCGTTACACTCATTTTTGCACACCTTTCGGAGTGTCACGAGTGGTCTATTGCACCCATCTCCACTTGCTTGCGTCGTGTTTTGTGGTGGATGCTGCACTGGTGGCGAGTCAGTGGCAGCACTGCACGTGAGCTGTTTCCTTGCACCCACCAATCAACGCCGAGCACGAGAGTGGACACGCCGCAAGTACCGTTTATCAAGTCTTCGGTGTGACCCGATCGGGAATCGAACCTAACCTACCAGCTTTGGCAGCGCATGCTCAACCAACTTTGTTTGAGATAAACATTCGTTTATAACCAGTGGTTCCCAACTTTTTTTCTGCATTCCTTCTTTTGCTCATTTCGGAACTTTTCATTCCTCCCCCTGTTGTTCGAGTTCATAGACTACTATTAATTACAATTGGAACAATGGTCTTTGTTGACGACAATAACTTGATTCATAAAAGTGGGACTAAAAATATTTGTTGTCAAATAATGGCACTAACGTTTGTAAAAAAAGCTGTGATAGTTACAATACAACGTGATATAATTAATTGAAAGAGCAAATGCCAACTTAAACAACAAGTACAACACTTACAATGAATAGATAACATACAGTAGTTACAATTAAGTGGAAATTCCTTGATTGGATTCATAAAATCCTCCCTGGGGAGAATTCCTCCCCGGTTGGGAACCACTGTTCTATACTATTTTACAAAACTTTAAAAAATTTGCTTGTTCTTAATACGAAAGTGAACTTTTTTGTTGCAATAAAATTTCCAAATATTTCCGAAGATCAAAACTGCATGTGTTTATGCACGGCCACAGGTCAAACGACAAAAGCAATAAAAACAGCAGCACAATAGCGCGGCCAATGCGAAGTCTCACAAGGTCAGTCCGAAAGTTTACGGTCGGCCAATCTGTTTCAAACTCAACCTACAATAAATTACTCCGCTGACAGGGCAGGGAACCAGCTCGCAACGGACTTATGGAAACGCAATGCACTTCAACATAAACGAATGAACCTCTTGTTTAGCGCATTCCAATGGCTTTCCAAGTTTTTCGTCACTGCGTTTCAGCCGACAATAATAATTCACCCATTCAAAAAGCTTGAAAAACAAACTAAAAACGACGAAAAGTCGCCTGTAAACCCTCGTGAACTGTTCTTTTGTTTGCGTCACAAACGCAATGACAGGACCGCGATTCAAAAACATGATCGAGTGTCCGCAGCAAACCAACCCCACCTCAAGAATGGAAACACTGGTGCGCAGTTCTTCTTGTCGTTGACTAAGGATTCCAATCCTCTCCAGCATCTCGGTTGCCTGAATTTAATGAACATCAAATGTCAACCCACTACACGAGCGTCGAGAAATAAATAACTGTCCGAACATGCTCAATTGGGACGCCATCAGGGCTGGTGAATGAAAGAGAAGACACCTCGGATAGTCTGCATCCAGAGGCACTGTTGCTGAACATGATCTCTACGAACTACAGCGTTTTGACATGGAAATCCCTGCTAGGTTCCAGTGATTTGTTCAGCACAGGCCAACTGAGTTTTTGGACTTTATCTTACAGTCTTAGTCACTGCTTTAGAAGAATTAAAGATGCATATAATTATATGAAATATTCCGTTTTCTCAAAAGCAAAATTACTTGTTTATTTAAATCACGAATTTTGATATGCGCTTAACGCACCTTTGAGAAGGGTTTGACCAGTAAACATGCTACTTCCTATAACGCTGGGGTACTGAAAACATTTCCACAGCCATTGCTAACTTTTACCGAACTCAAGTCTTTACACAGAGGTGTGTGACGTAGCAATGAAAAAAGAAATTCTGGCGTTCGCGTGTGCGCTCCCTTGAGACCGTGGCATGCGAAGAATCGAAGAAATTAAAACCTGGGGGTATTTTTCTCTCGCTGACATCAGGTGGGAGCTGGGAGGTCGTGAATGCGAAGGACTAGAAATGGGAGTGGGAGGTATCATCCCTGAACTACCGCCGTGGACCGTCGAACCCTCATCACTCAGTTCTCCGAGATCTCCTTCTTCGCCCTGAGCACCTGACCCGGTTTGGCCCAAGGATCCGGCTTGAGTACCGGAAACCGATTGATTCACATTACCGGCTTGGGAGCTGGACTGGTCAATTTGTCCAGCTTGGGATCCGAATGTCCCAGTTTGTCCAGCTTGGGATCCGAACGCCCCAGTTTGTCCAGCTTGGGACCCGAGAGGCCCAGTTTGTCCAACGCGACTACCTTGAACAGGAAACTGAGATTCAGCCTGTAAATCAAGAGTGCACAAAAGTATTCAGAAAAATATGTTGTTTAAATGACAATCCAATTGTCTTGAACAAATTTTTAAAATTAAGTTTTTAGCGATGGTGTAGTAACTGCAGTTCGTTTCCGTAAACCGATTTACATTTGTGAGGCGCTATTACATGATACATACATTAGAATCGAATCCAATAACGAGTAGCGTGTGCGCGCCGCTGCTGTTAACTTAAGCCTGAGCAGGTTGTCGCTTGCTAAGAACTGCAGTAGTGATACAACGATATAAAAACAATAAAAAATCGTGCAACTTTTGTGAAGGTATTGTTTCGTCTTGAAAAAAACGGCTCAACTATTTTACAGTACATACGTTTTCCGGCTGCTGTAGACCTTCCAACTGCCTCATCTGTTGGCTTAATGCTTCTTCTAATACTGGCCACTTCACAAACGATTCGAACTCATCAGCTTCAGGATACTTGTTTACTTTACATGTCAGACCATCCTACAAAACACGCTTTTGTTGGGTCTCTCGTTATTTGCTATTTTTGCCATTCCACATTTCAAACAACACAAACTTCGAAAAAACAGAAAAAATTAAGTCCATTGTAAAGAATCAAGTATATCGTTGAATGCGAACTGGTAACCCAGTTTAAAGAATGATGAACAAAACTATTTTTTAATTCCAAACTAACTCCAAGAAACAGTAATGCGTTTTGTTGCAGGGCTCACAGAAAGCAGTTGATTTAATAAACATTTAAGAGTTCGATTGTCTCGTTCTTGGCACCAAACCAGCATTATCCGCCGGCATTCTGCTACAAAAGAGCCAAAGCAAAATAACGTATGTCCTAGAATTTTGAAACTAATGCATTTCATTCTACGCAAAACTAAACAAAAAATGTTTCTGCCAGCAAACCATCACACGGTGAACGTCGTTCAGTGAATTTTCGAGCTCGTCCATCGCATTCAGCCTCGGAAGGATTTCGCTTAAATCGCCGGCCTGAAATACAATGAAGCAGACAGTCGCTCAGGTCGAAGCACCGAATTCGACGAAACAAGCAAGGACGAGACGCGGCGCATCGTCCCACAACAAAAAGATAACAATGATTCAATCGCGCACTGCACCGTTTAGCTCCCAACTTTATGGTGTAAGTGCGGTCGGTCGGTCAGCAGGTTTGCGAACCACCCTGCTGAGTAGTCACGTTCAACTGCAGCTGTTTATTAATGAGGTAATTTCGTATAACTGCGAAAAATTTTTCGGTTCATATTCATTTAAAATTGTCATCTATTCAGTCCAGCTTAAGTCGCAGTTTTTAAAATTGGTTTGCAGTGAAGCAACCAACATAAAATCCGTGTTTTTCTGTTTCAAATTTAAAGGTTGCGCGAATCAGCTCATTGGTGTTAAAAGTTTAGCTTTTTTTGTTATTTTCAGCAAAAATTGTTGCTCTTTAACACACGAACAGGTTCGATCTTCCAAAAAACGTAATCATTTTCTACTTAAATCGCGATCCTCAACGACCGACCGCATTTTCGCACAGTACAAAATTCAGCTGCAGACGTTTTACTCCGCTTTGCTATGAACTTATGTCGTACATCTGACGATCACATCGGATTACATGAAAAAACGGAGCAGGCGGTCCTGGCAGTGGATTTCGTAGAAGGTTTCACACAACTTTGGGTTGTGTGATGATCGAAAATCAATAAAATAGGTTTGTTGGCAATCGAGTTTTGACAACAACCACTTTCATCACGTAGGAAACAAAATTTTGCTGTTGTTCAAGTAGAATTAACTTGCTTTTCAAAGCTCCTGCTTGCTTTGCAACAAGGCAATCGGCAATGCTTTGGCTTCTTTGCGGTTTGACAATGCTCGATTCAGTCTTATTCTTTCACGCAAACGGAAGAATAATAGTCAAACTCTTTTGTTCAACGCCCGCTGAACTGTGTGAATAGGCCACCTTTCCCCGGCATGAAACGGACCATCAGAGTCGTCAGAAGAAGGCAGAGCTTTTTAAACCGACGTGTTGTCAAACAAGCTTCAGCATTAGCTGGCCATTGTTGATGTGAGTTTTGAGCGAGGTAGTGATCAAAACTCAATAGGATGTAGTTTTTAAAATAGCTCAATAAAAAGAGACACATCGTGGAATGACCCGGAACAATGGCAAGACATTTAAACTGTTGTTTTCCCATTGCCATTTAAAAGACCAACAATGTATCGGGTTGAAACGAAAACGACGGCAAACGTGGCATAAAAGACCAATCACACACTCTCGTAACGTGTTAACAAGCACGCAGTGGTTTCACAAGCTTTCTGATTAGATGGGCTTTACTTACTTCGTGAGTCGCTACAACGGTTCAGAAGTAAGAAGTTAACTAAAACTGGCGAATAATTTCTGCTGTTTCGTTCAACTCTTGACGTTCACAGTATGCTGGTTGTTTGACACCAGCCGCATGAAGCAGAAGTGCACGAACTAGTTTTAGACATTTTACTATTTTTGTGCTGGCCAAGCCTTGCATTAGCACATTATGTTTCCTGTAAACGCGTACGTTCACACAAGTCTAGGAAAACCACATGGGCGAAACGATTTAGGAGGACAGAAAGTGCATTTGACCTTTTTGATGTCTTCTGCCATTCTCAACATTTCCAGTTTCATTTTGTCTTGCTTGTCTTGCAACTGTCGCATTTCTTTGAGCAGGTCGTCAATTAATGAAAGAGCCTAAGACACGCAAAATTGACGAATGCTAATTACATATCTAATGAACGCCACTGAAAATGGACTTGACTTCGTTTTTCAATAAAACGCAGTGGTGATGAAACCTTGTCAGGTCTCAAAGGTACATTCTGATGAACAAATCCATCTTATTAAAAACGCTTTAATTCTATTGTAAAGCTTATCTGACAACCTTAAAAAGTGATCGTGTTCAGTGAGTTGTGTAACTCAAAGCTTAACTGTGTTTGATATTGATGAAAAACCAATACAGAATTTGTCACAACCTCGATATCAAAATCGTTCGTAATGATTTACCTCCAAATAAGCAATTCGCAATATGCCAGCAAAGTGCAGAATTATTGCTGTTAAACATAAGACTATTGCCGATTGGGGAAACTTTTGCTATTTTACTATGAAAATAACCAGAAAAAGGCTGGAATTTCATTGCATTAGCAATTAAATTTGTTCAAAAATTAAATAAATTAAATAATACATGTCTTGAATTGCCACTGAGTAGTGCTGTGAAATTGCAACAACATCCAGACATACTCCAGTTTGGACAAAAGTGAAAGTAAACGACAGAAATTACTCAATTGCAGTACTATGTCAGTAAAAGTAATCACCAATTTAAACAAAAGCTTTAGGTTAATTGTTTTCTATTTTTTATAACATTTGCAAGAAAACTTTGAAATTGTAACAAACTTGCCAATAATGTTAATTGCATGATACCTTTATAACAAATATGGCACCATTCAAAAGACTATTTTGATATCTTTTTCCTGGAATGAAAATTAAACATACTAACTGTATTCCCTCAATAAAATATGTCACAAGGAAATTAGATAGCAATTGAAAAAAATCTATTTCCGATGCTTGCCACCAATAAGTAGCATTAAGAAAGTAACAATTTAAAACAAAAGAAGTCGTTTTTTCACCTTAGTGACTCCTGCTTCATTAGCATCTACTTGTTTTTTTAACTGCATATATTGCCAAACATCTGCTGCAGGGTTGATCGCAGTTCCAGACCTGCAAATGAACATAATCAATCACTGAAATTTTGAGAAGAAATGGAAAATTGGCAGATTCAGTTGCCTACTAAACGGTGGTGATTGGGTTTAAAGAAAAGCTTTTGTTTGGGGTGTCCTGGTTATGTAGCTTTGAAACAACAGGGATTTTAATATGCATCGTCAAGAAAAAGTCTGCAATGGTTGTGTACTAATCACAACCTGGCGCAAGAGGCCGTTATGGTTTTTTGTGCATTGTCCACTAAAGTTGCATGGGTTACTACAAATGGTGTCAATTTGAAATCTGATGCACTTTTTGTCAAGGTAGTGAAGTTTTCTACTCTTGTCCAATAATCACTACCTCTGTTTACTGATGGTATGCAGACCTAAATCTGCAACAAATATTGGAGATTCTTCTACTGTGCAGTTTCAGGATTAGGTGCTCACAATGTCAGCACAGCTCCTGCAATAATGTCCTTTAGATGCATTATTAAAGTTGATAGCAACAAAAACTTTAAAAAGGTCTCTGTTATTGTCACAAAGTCAGATAAAATCGAAAGTCAGAGGCACCAACTTTGCTTTTTCAATCAAGTCCTGGTTGCTTGGGAGAGAGTTTAAAACCTCTAGTTGATTTTCCATTTCCATGACTTTTTTGTCCAACATTTCAAGTGATCGCGATGATCCAGCAACTGGTTGGGAAAGAGATTCCCTTGGTTTCAAAAAAGTTTGAGAATCTTTCTCTTCTGGAAGGTTGGTACTGCTCACCCCAGTTCGAATTTGATCTGAGTCGAACCAAGCAAAATGTCATAACGTATTGAAATCAATAACATCTGCATGTCAAAAGAAATGCCCAACCTTTGCTGACCATAGTGACCACATTCTGTAGGTCGAGCTTTTGTAACAAAGAACTTAAAAGAGTGTGAAGAATGTTGAAGTTAACAGCTCCCACCTGCAATGTCAATACTTTCATATATTTTGGTAAATCAAAATATAATACATGGTCTCATGTATATAAAACTCAGTCAAAATGTTTTCAGTTGTTCTAAAAAAATATTCACATTGAGTCAGTTTAATTAGATATTCAGAGTTTGAAGCAGATGTCTGCCATCCCCATAATTTGAAGCAAATGTCTGCTATCCTTACAATTACAGTTTAATATGATCAACATATTCTAAAACAATCCTAGTTTTCTCTTGTGAGTATGTATGTTGTCATGAACGGGTGCACATCTGAATCTGAGAGTAAGACAATATGATAATCACTGTCCCAGTTTCACAGAGTTACTCTAGGTTCTTGTTTGATAGGAACTAAGCTTACAGCATCAGGACAAGCTTGAAAAAATCACAGGAAAATAAAATAACAGTAAGATGCACAGAACATGCTTCACCCTAATTAAGCACTCAGCACAGTAGAGTGTAGCATCTTACAAAAATGTCATACTTTGAAAAACCAGTGATCAAATGGTCTTTAAATGGAATGAAATATGAAATGAACTTCAAATGTACTGGGTAAAGAATGTACACAATCTAGCCATTCCATTGAACTTCAACAAGTTATGGGGTATGTTGATGACAAAGCATATCCACAAGATGATCATCTTCAGTAACATGGTCCAACTCTGAGATGCCCATCTCAGTTAACAGGGGTGATCAAATGAAAAGAAATTGTTGACTAAAGTGTTGAGTAATTGAATAATAATGCTTCACCACAACAAAATTCAAACTATAGAATACAAAGAACATAAAATAGTTAATTTGCCTACTCTGAATAAGTACAATAAAACTATGTCATTGTTTACTCATAGTTTGCCAAATCAATCCAGGTGGGGGTGCAACTGAAAGAGCAATTCAAGTTTAATTTTGCAAATTCAATTATTATCGAAAATCAAAAAATAGTAAAGAACGTAATGTCAAGATGGAGTCTTTTTATCTAAGAACTCACAAATGAAAAACACAGGCCTTACAAGACTTAGCACACCCTTGCCCAAAGCATCTGCTAATAAAGTAATTCAGACTTGATGTGTTGGCACATTATATTGCATCTACATCACATAAATTAAACATCAGTGATAAAAAAACACTCATACAGTGCAAAATACATAATAGACACAGTCACCTCTGGAGTTCTAAGAGCAAGATCAAGAAGTTCGCCTAATGTTTTTTCTGTAATAGAAGTGGTTGACACATTGGCAGGCAAAGCTGAGTTTGACAATGACACAGACATCTGAAAAACAACCATGTCAAGTTAAAATGGGAGAAAATAAACTCACGCACAAATCACCAGGTTGGTTTTATAGGAAGACCGAATTTATTTCAAAATTTAAAAATAAAAAAATTGAACAAAAGTAGTTTACCTCAAAGACTTTTTATAAGGAAAACGTGAACCCTGCAAGTCCATAACACAAAAAGAATAAAAAAACAAAAATGCCCTTCAAACAGAACTGCAAATGAAATGAATGTCACAAAGGTACATCATCTATGACATGAAAATATGAACCTGAACTCACTTTTTTGGAGATGTTTCACCCAGTGATCATTAACAGCTTCACGTAGTTTCAAAATAAGCTATGAACTGAACTACACGTAGAGTGTAGTCTTGTCAGCACAAGAGCTGTCAAATACTTCTATCTCTTGAGTGCTTACACATTTTATTAACTGATACAACTTCTTCAAACTTCACACTCAAATGCTTTAAACTAAAATAAAAAGTTTTTGGTTAGTTAGTACATTTTAATCCAGCAACCTTCTTGAGAATTTCAGTACACAACACATTTGGCAAAAGATGTTCTAAAAGCCAACACTTTTTGGTACACAGAAACTGATCAGAAATGTTAAAAAATGTAGCCTAAACTAGACTGAATATTTGCCCACAATCATTACACATATAAACTAAACCAGAGGTCTCACCAAACTCAAATTGTTCAAAGGGACAAATGAGGACTTATAAAGTAACTTGACGGCCACATTATGACGCTGACACAAGAGTGGCGGTACCTGAACCTTACTAGAAGTAGCTTTACATCTTATTTTCTGCGAAAGTAATTGTAAGTTATAGGCAAATTATTTCTAGCCATCTCTACATTCATTTAAAAGAAACTTGTTCACTCACTAGTCGAGCACTTTTCAACACCAGTGAATAAACTAAATGACCTAAATGTTAAATTATCAAAAAATTCCCAAAAAACATTGTGGGCTGCACAAAACACCTCCGTGGGCCACATGCAGCCCATGGGCTGCATGTTTGAGACCCCTGATCTAAACTGATGTCTAATGCATACTCTAGCTCACGTACACAAATCATAGCTAAATGCTTTTGTAAATACGCAGTTATCTTCCAAAGTTAACAGTTATTAATGAACAATGTAAATTTTTATTGCTTTTCAAAAATATAAAACATTTTATATAACCAACTTGCACACTAAAAAAGGCAAGGTAGGTTGGTCATACACAAGGAATGGAAACCCAGAGCCTGTCAAAAACCAGGTGACTTCACTGACTTGGTTGAGTTAATCTACATACAAGCAATCATATAACCTATCAGCATATATTTAAGTTCAAATATTTTTAACCAAAACCATCTTGAAACTTGTGAGTTTTATCAAAAAGTGTCAACTGAATTATAAATAATCAAACAATGCTGTTCTTCTTGCTACTTATGTTGTTTCACAGCATTTGCCACAAGATTGCAAATGGCAAATTGTGAAACTAGCATTCACAGTGAAATTGGAGCAACGAACAAAACTGTCAAGCCACATTGAATGTGATCTACACTACAGAGCAGAAAATATATATACTCAAACACATTTCCCTCAAAATAAGTAAGCAAAGAAAAAAAGCCCTTATCCATTATCGTCCAAAAAAGGTATCAGACAACGACTGAAACAAGCATAAGTATGTAAAAGTACTAATTATTTCCTTTTAAGTTTTTTTATTTCTGTATTTGCCACACACCCATGGTCCTGCTGAACATAACATGTTTTTATCTAAAACTACATAGCCTAAAATTATCATGCTGTGCACATACAACATTATTTTGTAATGCCCACTAAAGCATACAAGTACTCTCCAATTTGAAAGCAGAATCAAGTAGGTTTTACTTTACTTGAAATTGCTCAGTGAAAATCACTTTATATTTTTTATAATGTGAAAGCTTATAACAGTGGTTTATGCATGTATCAAGTAATGGCTGAAAGCTTATCTGGGCAGTGCAAGTCTAAGAATATTTTCTGGGTTGCACAAATCTGATATCAGCAACCATGTTTAATGCCTGTAAGTTTTCAATTATCACTTCATTTATTATGTCAAATTCTGCATTTTTACTAAAACTTCACGTAGTCTTATTGTGACTGCAATCTTGCAACTAAAGTGTTCATGGTTACTCTGTCTTACTACAGTGTGATCCTCAAATGCTTAGCTAATCCTAGGTGTTTAACACCAATAGTGAATCCTTGTCTTAAGAAGTACATATACTAGGATCTGCAAATCAACATCTCTTGTGAAATTTCAGTACCAACTTACATTCCACGTATCTTGAGTTAACAGTAAAAACTATTAAATAGATAGTCTGCAAAAAAATTTAGAAAATGTCTCTCAAATATAAGATCACTTTGACATAATGACAACCTACAGTTTTATCATTCTAATACACCAACCAGTGCTATTTGCCATAAATAACTTCTTTCCATTAGCAGCTTACTATTAGTTTTGTGATAACCTTCAACACTTTGAAAATGTTCATAAGTTTCAGGATCCAACTTGCACTGAAAAGAAGAAACTAAAAGGCTTTCCCTGATACCTGCCCCAGTGCAAGTTCACTGTTCTAAATCAACAAGGTAGGGTCTAATTAAATGAATAAGCTTTATGATCTTAACATGTATAGTAGGTATCCATGCAAAATGTTTGCAAGGGAGATAGTGAAGATTTTGTTGTCACAACATTATACTTTTAGATGTTTGATATTTGGCATTGATTCTGTTCTTATTTTAAAGTTTACCCTAATTGCCTTCTAATTATTTAAGATCTATCCAGCACTCTGGTTTTGACAGCTTCATAAATTTTTTTATGAATTGTTATAAAAATTGATTTTGTCAATAACTATTCAAGTAGTGGAGCACTTTGCTACCAATGCTCTCACACAAGAAAAGTATTCGCCAAAGATTTAGCTGTTATGGGCAGCATAACCGTAGTATTCATTTTTTAAAATAATCATACCTAAAAACTTTAAAAAATATTTACTTCATATTAATGTATTTACTATATACAGTATAAAGTTTTATTTTTATGCTCATTTACATAAACATGCCTTTCAAAATGATTTCATATCATAGCAAACTTTCTTCACATCTTAACGTAATTTACTCTGACCTAAAAAGTACACTTAATATTTTAGTTAAAAAGTATACAACTCTTAACATATTATAATTACAACTTCATGTTATCAACATTATCATTATGACATGTTAGAATAAATAAAAAGAATACGCATCCTAGCAAGGCCACTTTTGACTAAGTGTTCTACTTTGGTATTTGCAAAAAAGCTCCATAACTTCATAACTTTTTACAGTTTGCTAAACCTGCTGCTTTTACAACTATGGCTTAAAACACGTTGTGGTATACCACACGCTACTGTGGAATTTCCTGATGGAGCTAACAATGATTTTGATACATAGAACAATTTATTGGAAAATAACAATTTAGTCAAACTTAATCTAGGCTCTACATAGAAAACCATCTAACTTTATTTAATCAAAAATATTAAATCAACGAGTCAACATTAAAGATTTTTTGACAAAATTTTATGCAAATCATGTGCACTTACTTTAACTATAGTAGTTCAGGGCCTTCAAAGTAGGAAATTCTTTAACTGTACAAATCCATAAGGTATAATTTAAAAGAGTACTTTATTTTTTGTTCAATCAATTCTGTTTGAGAATCTTTTCAGTGTAGGTTGATTCATATTCTATAATGGAAACTAGTTATACTCACTAAAGTGGATAAAAACAATCAAAAAATAATCAAAAATTTGTGTCGAGTGTGGTGTTAACATGAAAAGTACAGATACTGCTCCTGATCTCCACACACAAGCACTTCACATAATTTTATACTTATGTAATGTGCAGACTACATTGCCTTACATTGCATGCATTCAGCTCAACTCACAGTGTTCCAGACAAAAATTTAGAGTAGGCTATAGATGCCATCAAATTCACATTCAAATGAGACTACACTTTCACATTGACGTTTACGCTAATGCAATAATTTTGCAAATAAGCCTAGCCTGATAAGTATATATATATTACAAATTATTAAACACCTATTTAATAATTTTTTACATTGAAGTACATACATAGCCTAGTTTGGTCTGGAATAAAAAACAGCAAAAAAATTTTTGAAATTTTTCAAGGAAAATTTATTTCTTTTTTTCAACTTTTTTATACTTCATATACCTTTGCAGTGAATTAGTCTGCTGTTTTAGCCATTTATGTTAAACTACTGCAGAACAACTGTCCTGTATTGTATAAACCTCTTGAAAATGTAATGCATGTACTATAGCATAACCTCTTCGTTCTTGCAAGTGAAATAAAACTCTTGCAGTTGTAATGTAATGTAAGAAGCAACTCATACACCCGTGCATGATGAACCATCCTCATCTACCCATGATTTTTACGAGAACGTAAAAAAAATAACTCTGGAACGACACACTAAGAAGTATTTATCGTCTGCGGGCGTTTCTTGCTCACAACTTTTTTGCGCTTGTGAAAATCACAATGCAGGTGCTAGCAAGCAACATCGTAACCAAGCAACCTGCTCACAGCTGCAGTGTTACGTCAGGTTTTCATAAAAGGGGAAAACCAAAACGATTATATCATGAATGATCCGAATAATCGCAAAGTTATGATGTGAACGCAGAGCCTTGACAGGTAGATTCCTCGAAAGCTGACAGAAAACCTAATGCCTTAAATTCTTAACCCGTAGCATGGTTCACCTTTCGTGACAACATCTTTTCATAAAAAAGTTAAAACTTGCAATTTGAAAATATAATCGTGGCAATATTTAGTGAGTATGTGACTCGAGTCAGTGATTCGACATGTCTTTGGAAAGAGATCCCTTGTCAGCAAAGAATCAGACAATAAGATCTTTCAGAGTATATATTTCGCCTACGAAGTAGGCATCATCAGCTCTTATTCAAATAGAATCTGACCTGCCAAACTTGCAATTGAATGCGATGGCACGACTTGTGTGACAAATTTTAAGGGCTCAAGTCTTGCGCGGCAAAAATGATATCACGCTTGAAACAGTTTCATTGATATATTGTTTCATATGACTCAGATTATCATCCGAAACAATATAATGTGCCATCATGCCAAAATTGTCAGCGAACATTTTCTAAAAATTCAGGGTTTTTTTAAGGTGCTTTAGTGACCCGAATCGGGTGTCAGCTAATATTTTTTAAAAATGCAGGATTTTTAAAGGTGTTTTAGTGACCTGTTTCGGGTCACTAATACAGGGCCAGCCCTAGCAAGAGCAGGGCCCAATGCAAGAAATCCAAGACTATAGGCTATCTGTGCAGATTATTGCTTGGCAATCGTGATTCATTCGTAACAGATTCTTGACCCGTCTGGGCACCAAAGGCGATGGTGCATTGTATTTGCACATGTGATACTCAACTTTGGCATGTGATATTGTATTTGTAACTTTATTACCGACCGGTCCATGGCGAGTTATCAAGAGATTTTCTAGTTGATCCCAGTCGAAGACAAGTGGGCCACTCATGAAACAGACAATATTAGCCTACACGACACACACATATGCCATTCAGCACAACAAAGATAGCAGCATACCAACAATATAAGGGCAGCTCACTACTTCCACTTGGCTGGAAAAAAATAGCGATGAAGTAACACGAATTACCATTGATTGTGATGAGTGCAGCACAACATAAAAAAATAGCAAAGAAAACACTGCCACCATCATTTGTGACGTCTTGAATCACATTCAGGAAAATTTCGTTGTAGAAATCAAACCAACATACTGATCCTATCCTGATCCATTTTTTTTCAAAAATGAATATCCAAATCCAATCCTGTTCCGAAAAAATCGCAAGTATCCTGCAGGATATCCAATGCTGATCCTGTCCATCCTCACCTCTGGCCAGGGACAGATTTAGGGAGCGCGGGGCCCTAGGCCATCTTGGTATTTGGAGTTCCACGCAAGTGTGACCTATCTGGCCGTTTGTGTGAAAAACGTGAAAGTATGCCCCTCTTGTGTGTAGTGCTCCCTCTAATTCTGTCTTTTGTGGTGCCGACTCTGGTTCCACAATTGCCTTAGATCTTCAACAGAAATTAAAGCCTATTCGTCTAAACAACAAATGGCACTGGGATCTTTTTCTGGAATTTATAGCTCTTTCGAGTAGTTCAGAAGTTCTTTTCGTTAAATTTCCGCGAATTCAAGCGTTTTTAGTAGGTTTGCTTTTCGGATATAAAGATTTTCATGAGGGACCGTGTTGCTTCCCTCGAAAAAATCGTCTAGCTGTCGATCTGATTACCTGTACGTAAACTCCTTTTTTGTAGTGGGCCTAGCAGTAACGCTTAATTTTTTAACCAAATGAGCACAATCCATTCAGAGGACACAGGGCTTAATCATGCCGTTTTGAAATTGTCATTTTCCAAGCAATATGAAATATAGTGTTTTCATCCTCTATACCAGTGGTGATCAAACTTTTTGGCTCGTGGGCCACATTTGTCTTTCAGAAACCCTTCGCGGGCCACAAGAATTAATAATCTCAATAAAAATTCTCTTAAATAATAAAACTCTTAAGTTTTCCTTCCAATGAAAATTGCTTTGCGGGCCACTCCAGAATGCCTTGCGGGCCACGGTTTGAGCACCACTGCACTATACCATAGGCCCATAGGCGTACGAGGTGGGGGGGAGGCTGCAGTCCCCCGGCTTAAAAAATTTCAGGGCAAATTCTGTTTTCAGGGCAAGCGCAAGTTGCTCAAAATTCCTGAATGATAAAAAATATTTAAATCCAGTGAAAAATTTCAGGGAAAACTCTGTTTTCAGGACAAGCGCAAGTTGCTCACATTTCCTGAATAATAAAGAATATTTCAAAACAGTGAAAATTTTCAGGGCAGCTCTGTTTTTCAGCGCAAGCACAAGTTGCTCAAAAATCCTGAATGTAAAAAGTTTATTCAATACAGTGAAAAATTTAAGGGCAAAGACAAGTTGCTCAAAAAGCCTGAAGGACAAAAAATATATAGTCAATACAGTGAACAATTTCAGGGAAAACTCAGCTTTTCAAGGAAAGTGCAAATTGTTAAAAAATGCTGAACAGTGAAAAAATTTTCAATGCAGTGTATTCAGTGTATATTCACTTGGGAGTAGTCCGTGTAAATTGGGCTAGTTTAGTTTGTAATCTGGACTAAATAATTGACTGGTCATAATGGCTTTGATCTAGACCAGCTATGTCCAAAACAAATGTCTCACTGCGCCAAAAAGTATGTCACTGTCTGGACCAGGGCCGCACATTGAATGACATGTTAATGAAGGCCGCACATTGAATGGCTTACTTTGATCTTATCAAATTAGTTTAGCTTTATCTAATGTACTGAAAGCGTTCGAATCCTCGTTGTAATGGTAATGTTGCGATCGGAAATCCCGAGCGGCATGTGCGCAAAGCTTCGCACCGTGGCAGCAAGCAACAATAAAGATCATGCTCGCAATCTCTCTTTGCGCACGCTAGTCGTTACGTTCAATCGTTCACAAGTTAATATCAGCAGAGCTACCACGTCGCAATCTCTCTTATTATTGCTTGCTCGCGCTACATATATAATGGTGTTATTCTTCGCGCACATCCCGTTCGTGGTGAATCACACAATCAACGCAACACCACCGGAGAGGTTGCAACAGTAACAGACGTGATAAAGTGGCACTGACAACCTCCTGCATCAAAAATGTTAAATTCAGGATTATGAAAATAAGGACAGGTTGTCAGTATATCAGAGATGAGCAGAGTCACATTTTACAGACTCCGACTAGTGTTTCAATGGTTTCCACATCATAATTTAACCTAAGTACTTTTCAGAGTCAATTGCATTTAAAGCAAGCTGACGTTTTGCCACACAGTTCCGTTGCCACGGGGAGGCTTTGGTGGGCTTAGTCCCTCTGAAACAAAGCTCCAAACCCCCAAGATTTTCTGGTGATGGTTCTGTTGCCACCCCAAGCTTTTCATTAGCCATTTCTTTGGTAACAATGGTTAGATTTTAACACCATCCATGAGTTCACTGTGATAATTATGCCGATCGCATTTACGTTGTGATTGCAATTACCCTGGTTGCGTCGGCGTTGATTACCTGCATTCCCGTATATCGAGTTCGGTGCCGCTGGTACATTTTACAGACTCCGACTCCGCTTCAGCTCCACGCTTTAAGACATCTGCTCCTGCTCCGACCTCGAAAAAATTTGAAACATCAGCTCCGACTCCTGTTAACACTCCGAAAACTTCAAAATTACTTATATATTAAAAGGATACTGTCTATTTTGCCTCATGAGGCAAAATGTATGTTGTGGTTATTTTGCCTTTGATAGAACAAGAATGGTTGAAGTGGTCACGTGACTAGCACAATACAGAGAAACACAACATGTAGAGGTTTAAAATTATGGCTTAGCCTATTCTTTACACAACAAAGACAAACAGCCACTAAAAGCTTGCCCACATTTAAATTAGACATTACGGTCAGCTATGTAGGTCATGCATTCCAAACTTTTCATGGGATCACTTCAAACAAATATGTGCTGCTACTGAAAAAATAATTTTAGAACTGTTTTTGTCGCATGAGGTAAAATAGACGCTGCTTATCAAATATAGATCTGAATAGTGGAGGTTCTACTGTAATTAAATTATGATGTGGAAACCATTGAAACACTAGTTAAGTAGTTCAAGATTCTATAATTAACCAGATGGATGACAAGTATTTCAAGTGAGTGTTAACTGTCAGTTTTTACAGAAGACTCATATTAAATCTCTGAGGTCAGGAGCTGATTACCTGTTCACAGATATTGAATCGTACTTTAACTATGTGCTCAGATAAAACTCTGAACTATGACTGTGCCAAACTAAGCCATTGGCATGAATGTGCATGCAAATCGTACAAAAAATTTTAACAAGATGAACATTTACATTACGCATAACTTAGGCTACAATTTTGAGCAACTTGCGCTTGCCATGAAAACAGAGTTTGCCCTGAAATTTTTCAAGCCAGGGGGCCCGCCGTCCCGCTTCGTACGCCTATGCTAAAAAATAACATACAATATCACTATGTCTGGCAAATACGATTAGATTCATGAACTGGCAGCATCGGTGAAGGAGACCCTGCCGTATACGATACAAATAGCTCCAGAAAACTAGATTTGAATGTAGAATAACTCCCAAGTTAGCAACCACAATCACATATCTAATTTCCAAACACAGCTCATTCTTAGCAGAGATGGGCGGACTGTGAAATTTTTCAGTCCGAGTCCAGTCCTGTTCGATAAAATTGAATCCGGTCCAGTCCTGATCCGCAAAATTTTTGAAAATCATCAGTCCGATCCAGTGCTGTTCCGCCAATGTAAAATCATGTATCTTTATTTTGCCTCATGACGCAAAAGAACTACTGTAGCTATTTTGCCTTTTGCCAAATACGCTTGGTTGAAGGCAAAATAGTTCCTGCAGTACTTTTGCCTCATGAGGCAAAACAGACACAGCGTGTGGCATTTCCAAAGTTTAACAAGTAGAGTCTATTTGGCGTTAGAGGTAAATCACTGCTGGAGTTATTTTACCATCATGAGAATCCGATTGATAGGACTGGTCAAACGACAAGGCCGACACAATTGAATTATCGTAAGGTCTTGTAGCATGACCTAAAACCCTAAACCTAAACCCAAAACCCAAACCCAAACCCCAAACCCAAACCCCAAACCCAAACCCCAAACCCAAAACCTTAACCCAAAACCTAAACCCAAACCTAAACCCAAAATTTATGCCTAAACCCAAAATGTAAACCTAAAAGCTGAACTTGAAACGTAAACCGGAAACCAAAGCCTTAAATGTAAACACTAAGCCGAAACCTAAACATACAACCTAAATGTAGGCTAAACTCTAACCTATGCCTAAACCGTAAACCTTTTGAAAAAGTAGGCTACATACAAAGCACTCCTATCAAAGGTGTAATCTCTACTAGCTACGCCAAAGGAAAGGGTGAGAGCAGAACCAACGAACACTTGCACAGCAGTCATATACACTGACCACTCAAGTATGTTCAATTTGCTACTAGAATTCAACGTTATATGTGGACAAAGGTGGAAACAGCTAAAATTGCAAAATAGTCCCAGCAGAGCTTCTGCCATTGATGGCAAAATATGTATCGCCAGTTAGCAAATCTGTTAAATCGGATCACATCTAAGGTTTTGATATGTTCAGAATAATCACATAAAAACATCAAAATGCCTCAGTCCGATCCAGTCCTGATTCAACAATTTTCAAAAAAATTGCAGTCCGATCTAGCCTGAACCGGCCAAAATTGGCTTCAGTCCTGGTCCAGTCCGATCCAGTCCTGTCCGTGCTCATCTCTGAATCTTAGGTCACAAAGTTCATAGGCGTAGCCAGGGGGGGCCAAAGTGGCCATGCCCCCCAAATTTTTAGAACATATAGTCATTTGTGCTTTGAGAGGCGTTCTTCCAAACAAAATAATGTTATTCGTCTAAAATCAAACATTTTGCCCCCTCCAAATTTTTGGGCTGGCTACGCCACGGACAAAGTTATTTGTGCGTTGCCGAATGCAACAATAGGCCTACTGTAATGGTCGTAATCATACTTAAAAAATATTGAATGAAAATGTAGGCTACCATTTTTGCCAGGTAACAGTAGCGCAGTCAGAATGAGAGCGAAGAGACCATGGCCTCCCCAAAACAAACTTTGTCAGATTTTTCCTGGTGCTTAGTATCAATTTTCAGCTGTCAGAAAATAAACGGGAGTCACAGTTGGACTCAAAACATCAATGACTGACAACAACATTGACTTGCCCCTCCCGAACAAAATTATTGACTGCGCTACTGTCAGGTAATCCCACTGTTATGGGTACGGCAAAAAGTGGTTCCATATACGAAATACAAAATATAGAATATATTTATCAGAAGCTCGTCTCACGACTCACAGAAAACAGGCAAACAAAACCCAGGTTGAAAAACACTGCCGCAATCCCTAATCATTTTAAAAAAGCACATAAAAAGTAATCTCCTCAAAGGTGTTATCTCTTGAAACTGAGCCAAAGCAAATGATGAGAGCAGAATCAACGAACACTTGCACAACAGGTATACACACTAACCACTCAACTATTTTCGCGTTGCTAGTAGAACTCAGTGTTATATACGCACAAAAGTGGATGGCTACAATTCGAATTGCAAAGTTGTCTCAGTAGAGCTTTTGCCATTCATGGCAAAATGCACTTCCATATCCATTTAGCAAATTTGTAAAATCAGATCACAACTAAAATGTTTGATATTTTCAGAATAATCACATAAATGCAACACAAATTTTCTTAGTCCGATCCAGTCCTGATCCGCCCATTTGCAAACAAATTGCTGTCCGATCAAGTCCTAATCCGGCCAAAATTGGCTTCAGTCCTGATCCGTGCTCGTCTCTGAAAAACACGGGTAAATTACGGTTGGATAAATGGTTGTAGTAGGAGTCTGAATAGGAGTCGAATTCTCAAATTTGAAAAATTGTCGGGCCCGGATCAGGATTCAAAAATTTTAGAACAGGAGCGGAGTCGGAGTCTGAAAAAGTTACTCCAGCCACCTCTGTGTCCTACACCAGTGCTCTTCAACCTTTTTTGTTACGGTGCACCCTTAGAGATATTTTGACGAACTCATGCACCCTATTTACTAACACTTCCCCCGTGTCCTTCACGTAATTGCGCCCATGTCTGTGAGTACCTGGGTCTAACTAAGCAAGTCCCCAAATTCAGTAACTCAGATACATACTGTAATTCAATTGATAATGGCTCATTTCCTATTGCTTATGAATCACAAATAATCATCTAATTACAATTAGCTTGATATGGTGTGATGCTTATGCACCACAGTTTAGATTGTGCAAAGTCTCGGTTAAATCCTGAAAGTCATTGGTTGGTTAATGGTTCATTTTTTCTAACATAAAGTTTTTGTAAAAATTATGTGCTTAGTGTGACAAGTTTGTGATGCACCTTTGTGAACCCTTTCTTGGTGGTAGAGATGAGCGGAGTCACCTTTTTTGGACTCCGACACCGCTCCTGCTGCTGCTGGCTTTAAGACTCCTGTTCCTGCTCCGATTCCGCAAAATTTTGAAACTTCAACTCTGATTCCTGTTCTCACTCCGAAAATTTCCAATTAAGCTAACTCGTCTTAAAAAGATAGTGTCTATTTTGCGTCATGAGGCAAAATATATGTCGTGGTTGTTTTGCCGTTGAGAGAACACAAATGATTGAAGTGGTCATGCGACAAGCACAATACAGAGACGCAATATGTTGAGGTTTAGAATTAATGCTTAGCTAATCTTTACGCTACGTAGACAACAAGTCACATAAAACTTGCCAACACTTAAGTTAGATATTACGGTCAGCTATGTAGGTCATGCATTCCAAAATTGTCGTGTGTTTTGAATTTGTCATGTGATCACTTTAAAGAATAACGTTCTGGTTCAGCTACTGACAAATTAACTTCATCGGTTTTAGCGACTCCGGTTACGTCATCAAACCTCCGCAAACAAGCTCTGCTATTTACGGCGCTCCGCCTTTTAAAGGGCACCCGATGTTGTACTCTGTGTAACAAAAATTCTGATTCGGGCCATATCAAATGTTCACGCCGCGAACAGCAGGTTCCCATCCCTGATGTTAAGGAAGTACTAAAATCATGGAAAAACAACATCAAATTTTAAATTGTTTGTTACAGCTACATTTGTTATGTATACTATTGGAAGTGACTACGGATACGCCTGGCCTGACACAATTCAAATGAAAGGGTCAGTTTGTCATTCGAAGGGCGTGGGTCTCGCCAGCTGAATGTCAAACTGACCTACTGCACTCTAGTCGTGCGTTACTGTTATGCCACAGGTGGCGTATGAATAACTTTTCAAATTTGAAGATCCACAGGCGTATATCTGTAGCCACTGCCATACTATTTGGTATATTTTTAGAATAGATTTGGTATATCCGTTCTAAGAAGAGTTGGCAACACTGGTACTCATAAGTGTACAGGAGTGCATATTTTGGGGGATGCAAAAAATTTTTGCCCAAATTTGATCTTGTTTTCCCAAATCACGTATAAACAGCAAGTCTTAATGTTAAGACTAAAATGTGCCATTGTAAACTAATCAAGGTTTCCGCATGCTTAATTAGGCCTACCAATTACCAGGGTTCAAAGCCGTACGCCCTCCACTGGCAATCAATATTCTGCATAGCTAGATGTGAACAATGGTAATATTTATTGTGTTGAAAAAGCTAATTACAATAAAATCCTCCAAAAAATTGCTGTTCATGCCACCACGCATGGAAGGTGTTGCTCAGAATCTTCATTTTCAAGTTTTTATATATGTTATAAACTTATTCTTCTAACACGATCATCCTAATAATTAAGATTTGTTCTTATCTAGCATAGATGTGTGCGTTTGTGTTGGCACAATGACAGTCAATCTGGAAAACGAGTAAAATATCGGGTTACGATCTAAAGTATTACACTGCCGCAAATACGTCAAGTCTCAAGTAGGCTAATTAGAGGGAAAGAAGGCAATTTAATACATAGCGTATAGCTTAACCTTCCACAATGGCAATCTTCACTGCAGCATGTTGTACCTGAAATACTACAACTTACTTAAACGCTTACAGCTTTTAAAGTCACATTATGAAAACCAATAATCCACTCCAGTTTAGTCAGTTAAATGTGCATTGAACACAGCTTGCTAAGAAAAAAAGCACTTTGAGACTGATACACGCAAATATTGCAGCCTATATGATTAACTACTAAGGAATGTGTACAAATGCAAATTTCCAATGACAAATGCTTTATAACCTCAACAAGAATATTTTATATAAATGGCAGTGCTTCACTGCATTAGCAGATGTAAATCATGCAGTACCATTAATGAAAACTTCATTTCACAGTATTAAATTGAAGAAGTAAAATTTGGCAGGATGCAACATATGTAATTCATTGCATGAAACAAACGGAAATATGTAAACCTAAACACTATGAAATCACAGCTACATTACCACCACGCAACAAATTACAGCTGCAATTACGTAGTCAATTTTATTCATGAATACTTCATGGAAACATATTTGCACTTGCAAATCTCACAACATCAAGCAGGTTTGAAACACGAAAACTTCACACTATCATGTCACAGCTGCACCACACTGCTACCGCAAAACATTTTGTAGCTACAGCTACATTTTAGTTGTACACTTTACATCATCAGCAATTTGAGGTTTACAGAAATTAGGGTTAGTTGGAATGGTGAGGTACCACTGCTTACATGTTCCTAATTTTAAAAGGTTTCCAACTCTACCCAAATTTGAATGAAGTTGTTTCAGTTGGCCCAATTTTGATTTGGGCTGTTGTAATTTGCTCAAATGTGTATAATATATGCAAATCCGAATGACACTCTTCTGATTCGATCAGATGTTTCTAACTGTATCCAAGTTTGAATGAAGCTGTTTCAATTACCCAAATATGAGTAAGGCTGTTGGAATTTGTCGGAATGTTTCTAAACGTATGCAAATTCAAATGAAGTGGTTGTATATTATTTAAATTGGAATGAAGCTGTTTGAAGTTCCCTGAAATTGAAAAAGCTGTTTGAAGTTACCCAAATTTGAATAAAGATCTTTCACTTGGCCCGAATTTGAATGGAGCTATTCTTGTTTGACCAGAGTTCTGCTGGAATTTACCCAAATTTTTCCAATATGTGGAAATATTTTTAACTTCAACCAAATTTGAATGAAGTAGTCCCAATTTGCTCAAATTTCATTAAGGTTGTTAAAATATACCCAAATGATTTTGATTTTATCGAAATTTGAATCAAACTCTTACAATTCACCCAGGCATTTCTGAACGTACTAAAATTTTAATGGAGCTTTGTTATATAGCCCATCTTTGAACAAGGCTGTTTCAAGTTGCCCACAATTGAATGAAGCTGTTGCACATTGGCATAATTTGATTTGACTGATGGACTTCACCAGGGCCGGCCTTAAGCCAATGCAACCGATGCGGTTGCATTGGGCCCTGCACCTCTGGGGGCCCTGCGCTTCTGGTGTCCCCGCACCGTGTGTTCGGATAGTAGTTCATTTTTGCCAAATACGCCTTGCGCTCAAGTTCAGTGGAAACGGCTGATAAAATCTCATTGGTAGTAAACAATGCTCTCGTAAGAACGAACATTGACACAAAAGATGAAAGGTTTAAGCCCGTAGACGCAGACCTATTCGAGTCTGAAGACTCCAACAGTTGGCCATTCAACAACCATAGCAGCAAAAAGATTATATTTTGCATTTTTGCTTGGTCTGTACTGGAAACTGAACCGTGCCAGCCTAGACGTTGAGTAGCATGAAATGCTAGTTGTGCCAAAAAGCTTGTTGGTCGTTGTTCTGAAAAAAATTGCACACTGGGGCCTTCGCGTTGAAGAAAATGTCTAGTGTGCCAAGCTTTATTTTCACTGTGTCCCCAAACTTTTTCATTTGCGATGGCCCTAATGTTAGCTTTATTGAAAACTGTGGGATCCTGCGTCTTGACCCAAAGCACTTTCAACAGCTAAGCGAGATTTTCCAATCGCTGAAAGCCCAGATAAGTTAGATTTGAATTTCATATGAATTTTCCTATGATGTAGCAGGCAGGACTTTTTCAAGTGGTTTGCAACGTAAATTATCCAATTGGGAGGTGATGCAACTGAAATCGCAGGTGCACTCAGCAGGAAAAATTGGATATTTTGCTTCTTTGTAAACTTTTTTCAAGGTGTATGTCGCGCTGTCCATTCAATGGTGTATAGCTGAGGTGGCAAGTGCACCCCCAAATGTTTTGATTTGTCGAAAATTCGGAAGAAATTCCTGAAAATTCGGGTACAGAGGTTTCGACACGTTTGTTTAGTATTGAGTTATCTGACTTTTTTCTCCGAAAAAAAATTTTTGGTCCAGTGCAAGTGTGCGCATAGCTGAGCATGAGAAATCCAGTTGTCACTTTCAGGCAAGTTTTCAATGGTTTGAAGCTGAGCAAAGACTAACGAAGGGTTGCTCATTGGATTCAAGTCATCACATTTATCATTTGCTGCTCCACCAAACTTTCATTGTGTTTAGCTGTTTGCGAGTGTAAATAGGTAAAAGAAACACTTATTCAAAGTCCAGGTACATCAGCGTTAAAGACACCCCAGCTCCTACATCACTGAATAAACGCTTCAGTGCGTCTTAACTAGGCAAGGCAAAAATTGTGAATGTCATCCAGCACACCAGAGGTGATCGGATAGTGGATTTTCACTATCTGATCCTAACCTGTTTTCGAAAAATGATATCCGTATCCGATCCGAATCCTGTTTTGGTTGAAATCATACTATCCGTATCCGAAAACTATCCGAAAGTGATGCACAACATATATTTTGTGCTGTGCCTATTTTGCCTTGTCAGGCAAAATAACTGCTGGAGTTATTTTGCCTTTAGCTGAACACAATTGGTTGAGGTACTCACATGATAAGTTTGGAATGCATGTCTTGGGTAATTGACCTTGACATCTGTAACAGCTCAGTCCCATGCATGGATGATGGTAGTTATCGTTTCAGGGCTGGCAAGCAGTTAGCAGCTTCTTGTTTGCATTAAGTTAACTGTCGGCTAAGCCCTGACTCTAAACCCTGAACCCCTAGACCTAAAGCCTGAACCTAAACTTTGACCATAAGCCCTGATCCTAAACCCTAAGCAAACCCAACCAATTGTCTTTGCGTATCTGCGTATTGTACTTGCCAAATGATCACTTCAACCAAGTGTGTTCGAATGAAGGCAAAATAGTCCTAGCACAGGTTTTGCTTCTTGAAGCAGAATAACACTACCTGAATGCGTTGTGCCACTTTGGGCCCTGTCGTCATGCTTATAAACAGAAAGTTTGACATATCTTGCAAGCGTGACATATCGCGTAACCTAAGTACTTTTCAGAGTCAATTGCATTTAAAGCAAGCTGAAGTTTTGCCACACAGCTCTGTTGCCACGGGGAGGCTTTGGTGGGCTTAGTCCCTCCGAAACAAAGCTCCAAACCCCCAAGATTTTCTGGTGATGGTTCTGTTGCCACCCCAAGCTTTTCATTAGCCATTTCTTTGGTAACAATGGTTAGATTTTAACACCATCCATGGGTTCACTGTGATAATTATGCCGATCGCATTTACGTTGTGATTGCAATTACCCTGGTTGCGTCGGCGTTGATTACCTGCATTCCCGTATATCGAGTTTGGTGCCGCTGGTCCGCACTTGTTTAGTCAGTGCTCTGCTGCTGTTGTGTTAGTTCCGCTGAGCGCTTCACTTCGAGTTTAACGTATTGTTTTTATTGCAGCGTATTGGTTTTCTAAGTTGATTAAAGCCGTTTTATTAATAAAGTTCTTAAGGTCATTACAATTTAATCAACTTAGATTGCTGACCCATAAAGAAATTCCGCAGTTCCGAAAGATTCTGATTCAAAG
>Ga0210059_1001222_pt1 | contig 37909 bp, 27 predicted proteins | sample Ectturendosymbi2_FD_188042 | JGI IMG/M metagenome (GOLD analysis project Ga0210059, IMG submission 188042) | Ecteinascidia turbinata endosymbiont from Florida, USA - Sample 2 (SPAdes) (version 2) | ecosystem: Host-associated > Tunicates > Ascidians > Unclassified | place: Key West, Florida... | reverse complement strand
CTGAAAGACAATGTATACCAGGGAAATCCACAAACAATTGAAGAACTGAAAACTGCCATCACAGCAAAAATAAGAGCCATCCCGAAAGAGGAGTGTGTAAAAGCGATTAAAAACTTTGCCAGACGAGTACAGGTTTGCTTGCAACGAAATGGTGGACATTTGGAACACATCTTGGAAAAGCCATAAATTGACTAAAAATCGACAGAAATAGTTCAAACTCTGGTGAATGGTCTTCCATAAACTGAATAATGTGTGGTTGTAATTTGAAATAAATAGCTTTTTAATCAAAGTCACAACTGAAATTTTCATGGGTACACATCTTTTTGGGTCACCCTGATATTTTGCCTCTGGCAGTTTCTTGTCCAAGTGTAAGTAGTTGCGCGTATTGAGTGTTAGATTTCAGAGTTCAACGAAGCAAATATATTTTCGATAAAGTCAGATGCTAAGAATTATTTTGCCACAGCCCATTTGTTTAACATCAACAACAACTCCGTGTTTGAAGATATCATCGGGTGAAGTAATGGCAACACATTGTTCAGTCGTCTTGAGATTAGCCATTTCGTGTGTAGCAAGAGATAAATGTATTGGAACAGAATTTTTTCATGTACTTCAGTAGCTTGTACTTCAGAGTTGTGAGATCCTCACAAAAATGACGTACTGTCTGCCTTCGATACTTTTGAGATTCCGTTTGCTAGTAAGAAACTCATTTCTATTTTTGTATGACACAAACTTTGCAACGATTGGACGTGGATTTTCCTTGTTCCTCCTTTTTTGTCCTATCCGATCTCTTTGTATAACGTTGGGGTGGATCGATTTCATTTTGAAATCAATTTCGAGCATCATCATCATCATCATCATCATCTTTATCTTCTTCTACACCATAAAAATGAAGAATATCTTCTTATGTACTGTTCTTGTCTATCGAGTTGAAAGAGAAGTAAGTCTGTTCTCTGAACCATCTAATTCCGAAGCTGTACTCTTATTTTTTCTTTCTTCACAAGTTTTATGTCAATCCATCCCCAACGCACGGCCGCCTATTTCGTCGGAAGGCGGGCCCATATGCAGTGACTTGCAGCGTTCTTCAGGCTGCACAGACTCGTTTACTTCTTTGCTGTTGGACAGCCACTTTGTCAGGTGAAACCCATCCGTTTTGAAGAGAGATTGCAACCCTCTCACCACACTTGATTCCCATTTCTGAAATGTGTAGATGTCAAACAGTCGTCGATATAAAGTTGTTTCAGGACTGTTGAAGCAACGAACGACTTAAATTCACTTCCAAAGTCGATAGCTGTTTGATGCAAACAAGCCAATGCGCGACTAGATGATTACGTTGCGCCAAATGAATGGGCTTTCATTCTGTGCGGAGTTGGTGTTTTGGCCAAGCCTCCATCACGCCACCACAAAAATCTGACGCAGTCTCTGTCTCGCGGTGTTAGTCTGACTTGTTCCAAGAACATCACTTCAATTTCCGCAATAATCGCAGTTGCATACTTACGAAATCTTGTCAACACTTCTGTCAAATTGTTGACCAAACCTGGTCCTTGCATCAAGACGCTGTTTAATGAAGCACCTTTAACTTGCGCCGCACAATCGAAAACTATGCGGCGCTTTTCTGGTTTCTTCGGACTTACCACAGGATTGTGAGTACGGTACCATAGTTGTCTTGCGGTCATAACCCCTCCTGTGGAACTTCTTCAGCATAATTCGGTTTCAATAGAACGTTCACTTCTTTACATACTTCCTTTTAGGCCACCATCTTGAAGCAACTTGTTGTTAAGGTTCTCCAACCGTTTCCGCTCCATGCGAAGGCTTTCTGGAAGAGTTTGAGAATCTTCTCTCCCGGATAAGGGAAGTTCATGATGGCCCTCTACCATTTTAGCGGCGTCTTTCATAGGCTTAAAGGTTCGACGATCTTCCATTGATACTTTCTTTACTGTTTCCGTAAGTTCTTCATCAGTGCTCACTTCAACAGTGACAAGATCTATAGATCTCTTTCATTGGCCACAACATTGCATCTACACTCCACAGCATTCATGGCAGAGTCACTTTCCAATTCATAAGAAGCGAAAAATGCATGCGCACCTTGACCTCGAGTTGAAACGTTCGTCAACGATGGACCCAATGATGACTAAGCCACCGGAGTGCGAATCGCATCAGGTCCTTTCTTTGTGCCACGCCTTACCTCTTCAACACGGAACACGTGCGAAACATTAGCACCTACACTATCAACAACTGAACAGAACTATTGCATAAACGTGGGAAACGTGCTCCTTACAGATATCTATACTTTCTTATAGCGGTTGTATCTGAGGCAACATTTGGCTTAACAGGTATCGCTACAACAGCAATTTCCTCGGGTAGATCAATCCACTCTCCGCTATCTAGCCACCGAGCAGAAAGTGAAACAGCTACAGCTCGTAAATCTTGTGCTGAGGTAAGTGTTCTTAAAACCAAGCTTTTCTTAAACCCACTAGTTCCCAGCGATTCAAACATAGATCGTTCACAAATGGTAGCAATAGACCCTTGATCTAGAAATGCATAGACGCATTGCTCCTTTTCCCCAAATCGCACTCGCACTATATTACGGAAAACAGCAGCAAAGGCACACCAACATCGCATCGCATAGTTCTCACAGTGGCTCAAGACGCTTCTTTAACTTGTAGCGACTCATGAATTGACATTTTTGGTCTGTGTAACAGCTCGTGACAGCGAGATTTCCCTGAGCACTCACTGCTCCTGCCTACTTTAGCTAAAGAGCACTTACGCGATACGCGATTGCTCTTCAGATAATTAAAGCAAAGCCTCTTCAATTTGATTTGACAAATTCAAACCGCTTGCGGCAGGACTAACTTTTAAACGATTCACAAACAGCAAACGTGTGACCTGCTAAAAAATGCACTGTTCCTCACTGGTTTAATTGATGCCGCATCCGTTATCATGCACCATTACCTTTTCGAAGGTTGTTCATAATACATTGTACACATTGCTCGCCTAAAGATTGAGTTGGCAATACGGCTTTTTTCGTTTGCGAATGCTGACAAATCAGCGAAAACAGCACACTCACCAGTTTGCATTTAAATCTTCACTGATCTTTGAACCCACTTTTCTCGCATTGACTGGGGCAATTTTCGTATCTCTGCTGTCATAACGTCCAGTGAGTCAAGAAATGTGGACTTGCCGGAATATTGAAGAGACATACAGCGCTTGACCATTAGAACAGCTAGTGGCTTTAGCCCTTCTCTGTCACTTCTATTGACCTTAGGAGCACTTCTAAGACGATCTTCGCAGCAGTCGGCGATTTCGTGTGAGCGGCCGTATGCCTCGGAAAAGTATTTCCCTCGAGAGTCAGAAATCCTGGTCTGGTGGTTTCACTGTCAGGTGGTCTATTTTGCTTCGTACCCTTGGAATTTGCTTCAGTCTGGCCAAGTGCCTGGCACAATAACTGCAGCAGGGAATCTCTCCAATGTGGATACAATTTTATTCGGAGTACCGTCGTGTTGCTTCCTGCCTTCCCATCGGAATAACTTCGTCGAAGACCAAGTGCGTGCGGTTGAGAAATGGGCAATCTCTTCAATACCCTAAACAAATTTCTGCCCGGGCGATCGTCGAAGGCAATCGAAGGCATAAGCGTATGACATGGGGATGCGGTCCCATCCCAAACGCGAAAAAATGACCATTATTTGGGCAGAAACTTTCAAAATTTGGGCAAAGTATACAGCTACATTCACATGTAAGTGAGGAAGTGTCTATTTTCCAAATTAAGGCAAAGTAGTAACCAAATCAACGGCAAAATAGCCTGAGACTATTTTGACATTCTTTTTTGTCCCTGATGGCAAAATAGACACTGCCCTTGAGTGAACTGGAAGCATGGAAATTTTAACAGCCTTTCATCGAATTTGGGCCAACTAAAAAATTTCAATAACGTTTACGATAAAATTACAAACATTTGAGTAAAATAATAGCATTTGGGTAAGGTAAAACAGCTTCAAAAATATTGGGGCAAATGAGAAAAGCTTCAATCAAACTTGGGTGAAAACAAAAACATTTAGATAATCTGGAAATACTTGGGTGAAGTTCACCAGTCAAATCGAATTTTGCCAATTTGCAACAGCTTCATTCAATTGTGGGCAACTTCAAACAGTCTTGTTCAAAGACGGGCTATATAGAAAAATTCCATTAAAATTTTGGTACGTTTAGAAATGTCTGGGTGAATTATAAGAGTTTTATTTAAATTTGGATAAAATCAAAATCATTTGGGAAAATTTTAACAATCTTAATGACAAAATTTGGGTAAATTCAAACGGACTAAATCAACTCTGGACAAACAACAATAGCTCCATTCAACTTCGGGCCAAGTGGATCATCTTCATTCAATTTTGGGTAACTTCAAACAGCTTCTTTCCAATTTGAGTAACATGCAACCACTTCAATTAAAATTGCATACATTTAGAAACATTTGGGCAAATTCCAACAGCCTTAGTCATAATTGGGTAATTGAAACTGCTTCATTCAAACTTGGGTACAATTAGAACCATCTGGGCAAATTGGAAGAGTGTCATTCAGTTTTGCATATATTATAAATATTTGAGCAAATTACAACAGCCCAAATCAAAATTGGGCCAACTGAAACAACTTCATTCAAATTTGGGTAGAGTTAGAAACATTTCAAAATTAGGAACATGTAGTGATAACTCACCATTCCAACTAACTCTAATTTTTGTAAACCTCAAATTGTTGATGCTGTAAAGTGCACAACTGAAATGTAGTTGTAGCTGCAAAATGTTTTGCGGTAGTAATGTGGGGTAGCAGTGATATGATACTGTGAAATTTTCGTGTTTCAATCGTGCTTGATGTTGCCAGATTTGCAAGTGCAAATCTGTTTCCATGAAGTATTCTTGAATAGAATTGACTACGTAACTGCAGCTGTAATATGTTGCGTGGTGGTAATGTAACTGTGATTTTATACTGTTTAGGTTTTCATATTTTCCATTTGTTTCATACAATGAATTGCATACGTTGCATCCTGCCAAATTTTATTGTTTCAAGTTAATGCTGTGCAGTGAAGTTTTCATGAACAGTAGCAACAGTACTATTTATTGCACTACATAATTCACTTATACCAATGCAGTGAAGCACTGCCATTTTTTTCAAAACATTATTGTTGAGGTTATAAGTCATTTGGCATATGAAATTTGCATTTGTACACATTCCTTAATAGTTGATCTTATAGGCTGCAGTATTTGCGTGTATCAGTCCCATCAGGAGTGCGTGTATCAGGATTTTTGGTTTTCATGATGTGATTAGAAGCTGTAAACGTTTAAGTAAGTTGTAATATTTTAAGTGGGCTACAACACACTGCAGTGAAGATTGCCCAATGTGGAAGGTTAAGCTATATGCTATGTATTAAATTGTCTCCTTTCCCTCTACTTACTTGAGACTTGACCTATTTGCGGCAATGTAACACTTTAAATCGTATCCCGATATTTTGCTTCTTTTCCGGATTGATTGCCATTGTGGCCAACACAAATGCACACATCTATGCTAGAGAATAACAGATCTTAGCTATTAGGATGATCGCGTTGGAAGAATAAGTTTAGCACGTATATCAAAACTTGAAAATGAAGATTCTGAACAACACCTTACACACGTGGTGGCATGAACAGCAATTCATAGGGGGATTTTATTGTAGTTAGCTAACACTTTTCAACACAGCAAATATTACCATTGTTCACATGCAGCTATGCAGAATATTGATTGCTAGTTGAGGTTTTACGGCTTTGAACCCCGGTAATTTGTAGGCGTAATTAGGCATGCACAAACCTTCATTTGTTTACAATGGTACATTTTAGTCTTAACATTAAGGCTTGCTGTTTTAACGTTATTTGGAAAAAACAAGATCAAACTTGGGCAAAAATTTTTTTCATCCCCAAAAATATGCACTCCGGTATACTTATGATCGAAGGACAATGCTTGTGTTGTGTAATTGCACTAATGTAATCTCGTACTCCCAATTGCGTTGTGTATGAACTTTCCGCAGATGTTCTCGTGTCTTCGCTGTTCAGATCGTTGCGTTCGCGACGGCATGGAACATGTGTTTATGTACCCTTGCAACGTACTGCTGAAGAAGCAACAGTTTGGTTTCGTTGTTGCTGACCTTCTTTGAAATGTGCGACGCGTACTGACGCACGAACGGCCAATAGTTCATGGGGTCACCATCGAACTTCTCAACTTGAAGCGTTGGTGCCAGGCAGGGGCGCAACCAGCTCTTCATTTCGGGGGGGTGTGTAATTTTCATGAAATTTCATTCGATGATGTTATCGTGCTTATTCGACCATTCAACCGTGGTACAACTTTTTCGCAAACGGTTGGAGATAATGTATTTTTGGCAGCAGACACGAAGTCCATTGTCCAAACACACATATTTTGCACAACGCTGGGTAATAAAAACAAAACAGAACGTTTTGCAACAGCGTTAGAGGCTGAATCACCGGTGTCAAGCGAAATTTCTGACTTGCGAAATTTCTGACTTCACGCCATATGCGCATGCACAGAGCAACATTCAACATATTAAATACGCTGAGAAAACTGATGATTAAGGCTTAGGATTTGGTGTTCAGGTAAGTGTGCCGGGTTAAGATTTATGTTACAGTTAGAAAAAGAAAAATAATTTAAGTCTAAGATTAGGTCCAAAATTTTTCACTGGTTTTACTTATTCCCGTACTGTAGCTTGTTGTTGGTATCTGATATCTAACCAAAAAGTTTAATTTTCACAACACACATCAAAAAAGTAATAGCCAAACTTTATTCCTTTACTCTGTATAGCAAAACAACTGACAAAAGCAAATGGTCAGAAATTTCGCAGAGGTCAGAAATTTCGCTTGCCACCGAGCTACAGAAACTTAGTTAAGAGAAAGTTTTGAAACGGCGTTGGAGGCAGAGCCTCAGGTTTACAGACGCATTCTTAACACTATTTGTTCACTTTGTACAGCACTACTGCAGAGTGGGACGCTAATTCCTAAACTGGTCAAGCCCAGCTAAAGTACGAATGCATTGTGACATGCACACCCTCAAAGGAAAAATTCTGCAATATCCGAGCACTCAGTGGCCAAGTAAAATGCGGTTGTAGTGTTCAAAGAATAAGGAAGAATATAAACAATCTGACTGCATCAAAGCAGGCAACCATTACGTTATTAGACCTTCTGCTTCTTTCGAGAAACAAGTGCATATTTTTAGTTAATACAGCCTCAAATATAGGAATGTTACATTGAACCTAGTGAGTCATGACTACCAACACTCGCTCTCCAAGGCATGTTGTATAGAGCCCTGTATCCAAAATTATAGGCCACACGCAATCTTTGCATGCATGACTTTCTGAAATTCCACCATAATTGTGATGCATAAATGGACGTACAAAAGGAACGAAAAAGTACATTTTTAACTGCATTTGAACGAACGTCGGGAGAAGAGGCTCTCAGCTTGTTTGCTGCACAATATTTTTATCGCAATTGTCTCGGAATGTCTTTGTCATCTGGGAGTTCAGTATCCAGTACAGCTCCCGGATATTTGTATTGGTTAACAGATTTCAGATTTTTACCACCCATTTGTCAGTAATGGAGTGACTGTGCATTTGGCACTCTTAGCCTTGAACCTCATACAAACAGTTTTGCTGCAGTTGAAAATATTTCCATGTGATTCTGCGTAAGCCTGACACACAGATAAAAGTTCTCTTCGCAACATTTCCGAAAATGATAACTTTTCAGCTAATCAAGATGCAGAACGAACGATCAGGACAGTAAAAGTTGTATTCTCATACAAGCACCTGGTTCCGTACTCAATTAGTGCTTTAGTGTTATAGGTGTATAAGCTACTACAGTAGTAAACCTGTCTAATTTTCGTCTAGTTTTAGCAAATTCGTTCTAGCCTTATTCTTCTAGCATGTGTTTGAATTTCTATCACAAATGAAGATCCCAAACTTGAAAGATAGCCTATGTCAAGGGTGAGGGGATCTTTGAATGCTACCATTTCGGGCAAAACGGATCAGGTGTCGTGAGCCTTTGGCGCATAACGGATCAGGGTGTGTTTGGGGCAAAACAGCTTTTTCTGGCATGCATGAGTTGTGTGAAAGTTTTTAGAAGCACGTTTATCGCTTTGAGCTTTCAGGACTTGCACTGGTTGCAAAAGCTAGGATCTTGTAAAACGCCATTTGGAGTCAAAGTGGTCTAGTAGGTAGGTGCGTTCAACACTTGACTAGCACTCATATGACACATTACTAAACCTTTTTCCCAAGCCGAGGTACTGGGATCAACCCAGAAAGACACTAAAACGTTAAACAGTCCTCAACCTAAATTTAGTTCAAAACTTTCAGGTTTCGAAGCGAAAAGGCAGCTAAACAACGCTTTTTTAAGAAATGTGCTACGTTAATAATGGCGATACGCTTTGCCCCTAACAAAAATAATAATCAAAAAGTATTAGAAGAGCAAGCTGTTTGACGAGGCACTGACTGCTATGTCAAGATTTCTCTTTTCAGTTTGAAAGTTTCAGCAATTTGCACGGTTCAACAGTACCCTAATGTTATAAAGTTTCATGAGGGAAAATTGAGGCCTGTCTAAGACAAAATAGTACACGAACAAATAGATAAAAATGCCTTGAAAATACGAACAGTTTAAACTATCTCCCAAGTTGACACTTCCAGCATTTTTGTGGTTGAATACCAATCATTTAAGAAAATTTTGATAAGATAACCTGTTTCTTGATAAATCTTGTAAGGAGATAATAATTAACGAGCAAGACAAACAAAAATTCCAATAAGATTTCTTAAAAATGATTAGAATATAAAAATTCATCTTTGTTCTTTGAAAGTTTCTACAAATGTCAAAATTGCTATGCAATGTTTTGAAAATTTCGTGGAGGGGCAAATGCCCCAAAGCCCCCCCCCCCTGGTTGCGCGCCTGGCACTGCAAGACGATCGTCTTCCCAACCATCGCAAGTCTGGCAGTTTTGGCTCGTTCTCGTTCGTCAAACCGCGGGAACGTGAAGGTATGCTTCCTGCAAGAGGCGTAGATGCTGGTCGATCGGAAACATCGCTTGTACAAATAACATAATCTACTCCCGTAGGTCCTTTCGAAATACGTCGTGCAGTTTGTTGTTGACCGGCCATTGTTGGTGCATCAGCTGTGCAGCTGAATGTACAAGCGGAGGTGCCTCCTGATTCTTATTGGCATTGCTTCACTCGGCGTGTACGTCCCCTGCAATGCTTGTGGATTCGGATCTCTTCAATGCGGGACAAACACCCCCAGGTTGATTAAGAGTGTTTTCTGCCCACGCTGTCACCTCCGTTTTTGGCAAGTTGTAGTGCTCTGTCGTTTTCTTGCAACGCTCGCGTACGCCTTCATCATCCCCTTCCTTCATAGCGTGTTCAGCTTCAGCTTGTGATTGGCGAAGCTTCTTTTCGGCTTCTCGCTTCATTTTCTCAGCTTCCTCCTTTGCGGTTTTAAGTTCCGCCTCAGCAAGCCTTTTTACACGTAACCGCACTCCATACACTTTCTGCTCTTCCTGACGCTTCGAAACGCAGTGATCAGTAACTTAACGCGACGCTTTAACCTTTCACTGCGCGGCTAAGTTGAAGAGGAAATGCTTGAAGAACGGCCTGAGCTCGCGCTAGGCGACTTTAACGTCGAAGTCAGGAGAAACGTCCCCAGGTAAAACACTCTTGCGAAGCTAGTCACTTACATACCTTTTTAGTCCCCCCTCGTTTTGCTTCGCGCGTAAATTTCCTACCTTTTGGTGAAAAACTTATTATCCACTCATATAATATACTCCGAAGCTGATCATAAGTGCTCTGCTTTCAAAGGGACGCCCAACAGCCATTGTGGGCTAATGTGTAGGCCCTCTGCTGTCAAAAGGGTCCCAATGTCATCGTGTAAGTAGCTTGCTTTCTAAGGGACCTCCAGCAGCCTCTGTGATGCGTAAGTACACTGCATCTAAAGGGGTCCCCCAACAGCAACTATAATGTGTAAGTGCCTTGCATTCAAAGGACCTCCAACAGAAACTGCAATGTGTAAGTAGTCCTACTCTGCTTTCAAAGGGGCCCCTAACGTCAATTGTAATACGTAAGTACTATGCTTTCAAAGGGGCCCTGACAGCGACTGCAATGTGTAGGTACTCTACTTGCAAAGGGCCCCCCAACCGCCACTCTTATATGTTAGTACTCTGCTTTGAATAGGCCCCAACCAGCATCTCTATTGTGTAAACAAAGAAAAGCTTCAAACCAACGTCAATACCTTAAAGAAACTTGGCGTTAAAATTTGTTCCAAAAATTTCTGAAAAGACCTTGTCATGTAAAAGCAAAAATTTATACCACATGATAAATTTTTGACTGTCAAAGAATGAAGCTTCTCATCACAGAGTGTAGCAATGTTTCCAAAATGTATACTGAATTATTTGCTATTTCGCACACTTTTCAAACAACTAGTGTCAATGCAAGATGAGGGCCACCTTGTTGACAAATTCAGGAAACCAAGCATTTTTTCAGGGGGAATGTGTGTTATGAACTTTCTACTTTATGGATGGTGTATGCAGAGAGATGCAACAGAAATAACTTTTATGTGTTGTTAGCTTTGTCCTCCCAACTTTCAGTGTTTTTAAAGTTGTGTACACAAAAAAAACGGTCATGACACAAAAAACGATCATCACCAAAAATCGAATAACTTCCAAAATTGTGCTTAGGATGACACAAAACGTCAGCTAGATTAGGTCAAGTCTGTGTAGCAGACATCTCCAAAGTTTCAAGTCTGTACTACAAAAACTCTTTGTTTCACTGGCGCTCAAAGATGTGCTCCGAATGAGCTCCCGGCGTTGCAGGCACATTTGGATCCGGCGGTCAAAGTTCTTGATGACCCTCCCGCATTCCTCCATTTGGATCGCTCTTATTGCTGCCTTCAGGTGAAGGATAGTCAGGGGGTTATTGCCATACACCCTGTCCATAAGGTATCCCCACATATGACAATCTGGGGGGTTCAAGTCCGGTGAATGCGGCGACCACTGCGGGTCACACCTGCGGCTTTTCAATCGGTCAGGGAAACACTGCTGTAGCCATGCCAATGATTCGTTTGAGGTGTGGGGGCTGGCACCATCCTGCTTGAACCACTGGAGGACCCTGACGACCCCTCTCCGTCGACCAAGCGCTGTCCAGAACTTGCCAAGCACCTGGACATATTGCTCGGTGTTGATTGTCACAGACCGCTCGTTGTCGTCCTCGAACCAGAATGGTCCAGTGATGCCATGTTTGGAAATGGCAACCCAGGCAGTGCACTTCACAGAGTGTAATGGCCTTTGCAGACAGTGCTCAGGAGGTGTGCTACCCCAGAAGATGTTGTTCTTAGAGTTCACGTGACCTGACAACATAAAATGTGCCTCGTCCGAAAACCAGACATTGTCAAGAAAGTCTGACACAGCGTCAATCTTGTCGCAAAACCACTGGCACATGATCACTCGCTTCCTCATGTCATCAGGTGTAAGCTTTTGTTTAATCTGTATCCTTACAGGATACATGTGGAGATCTGCGATCAAAATTCTCCGCACGGACTCCCGGTTGATTCCAAGCTCCTGACTTCGCCGACGCACTGGCTTGCTTGGGCTGTGGACAACAGAGTCTCTGACAGCAGCAACGTTGTGTGGTTTCCTTGATGATTTGTTCGTCCAGAGTGTCTTTTCTTTCTTTCGTTTGAGCGAGTTCTTTTATCCACTGCTGGCCCGCCTAGATATCGGGGCAAGTGTTGAGCAGCCATTCGGTTGTCTCATCGTCCAAAACCGTCAGGCCGTGTAGTCCGTGGTGGGGTCGATGGATTGGACAGTGAAGGACGACATGGTCGACGGTTTGTTCTGCGCCACACTCACAGGCCGCAGAGGAGGCCATACCCCATTTGTACAGGCAGGAGCGGAAACGTCCGACACCGGTGCGGAGGCGGTTGAGCCAGACTCAGGCTCTTCTTGGGAGGGTCATTCCGGGGTGTGTGTACCGGGGTCTGGAATTGAAGTGGGGAGTCTTGTGGGGTTCTCCACCCACTCCGCGTTCCATTGAGGATCCGCCCACTGCGCCGCATGAATGTTGTTGTCAGAAAAACTGATGAGTTGTTGTCAGAAAAACATATAAACTGATGAGAGAAAAACTGACGGGTACAAATAGGTGTCTCGATTTAAGGCGCTGTGCAGCTGCACCAGATGAACTGGTGAGCGCTGAGTGGAGCAGGTGTCCAGGCTCCATGGCACGGCGTCCTGGAAATAGTGTGGCTCCTCTGCGACGAATCTCATCAGGTTGGGATGCCTGCGACTATTGGAAGGTTGTCCGCTGGTGTAGGACGCAGGCATCCAGTCACAATTCGCAGGGCGTCGTTGATGGTGGGGTCAATAAGGCGGGTGTGAGCACTGCGGCACCAAACAGGAGTGCATTACTCTGCAGTCGAATGGACCAGGGCTAGTGTGGCTGTTCGCAACGTTGTTGCTTCAGCACCCCAGCCAGAGCCAGCAAGCCGATTCAGGAGTGCGATGCGTGATGTTAGCTTCTTGCGAAGTGACTCAAGTTGTCGGCGATACGTGAGCGACCTGTCCAACGTTACTCCGAGGTATTTAGGCTCGGAGCAGAAGGGCAGGTTTTCGTTGTTGAAGTTGACTTTCAGCTCACATTTGGCTTCCTTGTTCTTGAGATGGAAGACTGCCGACACCGTTTTCGTGGTGCTGAGCTTTAGCTTCCAGAGTTTGATTGTCTGTTAGTGTCGTTACGCTTGAGCTTATGCACAGTCCCAAGGGTGCTGAACTTGTTGACCCATCTGTAGATCATTGAGTGGACAAGGAAATTCACGACATCCGAACCGTTCTTTGAATTGCAATTGAGCTGCGTGGATAGACTTCTGCGGAAAATATACCTCAACTATAAATATCTTTTGCTCAGTAGTCCATGGCACCCCGAAGGTCAAATTTGGTAGACGCGTAGAACTTTAATTCTACTTGATAACTCTGAAAAATAATAAGACTTGGTTAATTACTTCAAAAGTCATTCAATTTTAGGTGATGACCGTTTTTTTTTGTGTTACGTTGTATCATGAATTGTGCATTTTCTGTTAAGTCAGTCGATCGTGCCGTAGTCTCAGGAACGTGTAGCCAGTGGTGGGTTTAGGGTTGGGGGGCCCCGACGCAAGATTAAAAAGGGTTGGCTCTGATGACGTCATCACACTCAGCCAAACGTGATAATCGCTTCTGATTTGCCTAAGATACGGTCACCCAAGGATATGTTCTTGAGACTACAGCATAACTGAAGTAGCAGAAGGAGAAAATGCAAAAGGGTGTTCATGATGCACAACTTTGAAAATACTGAAAGTTGGGAAGACACGGCTGGCAACACACAAAAGTTAGGCAATAGCAAGTTGGCATCACCCCACTTAATTTTCGCACCCCATGTCTCTGCATTCACCATCAATAAACTACAAAGTTTGCCCCTTTGAAAGTTTCACACCTTCCCCCTTTGAAAAAATGCTTGGTAGTTGGTATTCTGAATTTGTTCACATTCATGTCTTTGTGGGAATCCTCGAAACTATAAAAAACAAGAAAGAAGTTAAAACACTAAATTTGTTTTAAATTTCATTCTTTTAACTGCTAAAACATACCATACACAAGCATCCAATTAAAGACTTATTTTGGAAAGCTTTGAGGCTGGATGAGCCAAGGCTGCCCGCATCTTGCATTGCCACTAGTTGTTTGAAAAATGTGCAATAGTTAGAAATAATTCATCATTTACTTTATCAAAAACATTTCTACTGCAGCAAGCAGCTTACACAACTGATTAAATCTGTGCTAAGAAAAAGCGGTTCAAGCTGTATTGGCTAAGAGCTGGCAAAGAGCTTAAACATCACCTACCAAGCTGCCAGGTCTACCTTAAACCAACCATTCATTAGTCAAGCTTCAAATAACCTGTGACGTCAAGCATAGGCTAAATCAAACCACCTAAAATACCTGAAATATCTGTTGAAAAAATGAGTAGCCCATTAATAATACTCAAAAATGCCATTTCTGCTACGTGATAAGAAGCATGAATGTAGCCTTGCTTATTGACAGTCTTTGCAGTGCAACAACAATAATACAAAATTACTTTGTAAACAAGGAAAAAATGTCCTATTAATCAAAAGATGTAGTGTGGTCCCTGCTATAACAATTGCATGTTGTCTTATTTCTGATGGAAATGTTCATTAAAGTACAACATCACAAGAAATGAGAAATTTGTCTAACCTTTTCAACTCAGAGTCATAAAAAAGACGACTACTTTTTGCTCATCCGTGGCATTTTCATAAAAGTACCAATATAGCAAATACTTCAATCTCTAAAAATCATCATTTGGTATAAAAAATTATCATTTGGTATAAAAAGTCATCTTTTGGTATAATTAGGCCTATTTTTTTGATAGGGTCTTTTCAGAACTTTTTGGAAGCAATTTTAACCCACAATTTTTTTATGTATTGAAGTTGGTTTGAAGCTTTTCTTTATTTACTCATTGGAGATGGTGGTGGGGTCATTTGAAAGGACAGTATTTACACATTACAGTTGTTATTTGGGGCCTCTTTGACAGCAAGGTAGTTGCACATTACAATTGCTGTTTGGATCCCCTTTGAAAGCATATTACTTATATAGTGGACACATTAGTGCTTTATTTTTTTGTGCATTCTTCGTGCGTAATTCCCAGTAATATTCCATTCGTGATTCAACGCGATGTACTTGTTTGCGAACAGTCCGACCGTAGACGCGATAGCCTGCAAACCTACATAACCGCAGTCGGTCGCTGTTTCCTGTGGCGCATTCGAACGCCCAAGGCTTTTGTTCGTCGTAATTCTAATTCCGACTCTACATCGAACCGTTACGTTACGTGTTTCTGACTTCACGCTCAAGTGTATTGGAGTTTTTGTTGTATATCTGAATATAATCAAAAGAGAGCAGTCAACTTAGAGTACTACTGAAGAGTTATTAGCGAACAAAGTGGTGAGAGCCCTTTAATTTGCCTCGCTTTGGCATGGCAACGTCAAGACGTCAGGTTGCTTAGTTGGCAGACCGACCTTTGCTCCTACAACAACTGGGTTGACCCCTCAACTAGTAGGGACCTCTACAATAACCAACAACCCCAGTCCCTACATTGGTTCCCAGACCTTTCTCTGCTCTCTGGTTCAAGTTTCAAACAAGCTCTCCAGTTTTCCGTGCGCTCTATCAGCGAAGTGTGCATTTCTCGGATTACTTCGTGAATCTGTTCGACGTGTCTACGGGACACCAACATTGCTTCTAAAGTACAGCTTTACGGGATTATTTCCTACGTCCGTTCTAGAAAGTTTCTGACGTTCGATTTCTACGCATCTGACATGGACTTCTTGTGGAGATTGGATAGATCGTCGCAGACAAAATAAGACTTTCATTTTTCAGACACAGTAAGACTTTCATCTTTTAACTACCGCGAATTATTAATTAAAGAGACACTTTTGATAGAAGAACAACAACCTGAGATTAATGTATACAATTTTTCCACCCCTTTATACCTCTTCAATACGTAGATTTCATGTCGAATAATTGGTTTATGCTCAGTTCTTATGTTTATACATATTGCGCGCATTGCTGTTGGTGCTGACGTAGACATATCGCACTGATTGCTGAACTTGAAAATGTTAAACAAATTTTTGCATCCTTCGTTTGCAGTGCTCTGTGAATGACCTTTTGCTGCTGGTCTTGACTTATTTACATGGATCACGAACTTGTGTAGGTCTTGTTTTAGCACTTTCTGCATACCTGTTGGTCCTGCTTTCACTGTTAGCGAATTTGACAGGGTTGACGGTCTTGGTTTTGCTTTTGACGTCTTGTGCGTCACACTGTTATTTCTTGCGTCACAGAGGCTTTTGATTTTGAATTGCTGGCACTGCCAAGAGTTGCTTTATTATTTTTTTGACTGAAGATGGATTACGATTAATCCGAAACGTCTCAGAATAAAAAGGTATAGTTTTTTGAAGGCTTTTTTAGTGTTAATGAAACTGTAAGTCTATCCCAATTTTATGCTCCAAACTTTCATTTTTGCTATCAATCAGCCCGTTTTGTGCTACTTAAAATTCAAGTCGAGCTGTTCAAAGACTACATGAGTTTTTTACAACCAAACTTGTAATAGCGACTTGACTAATCAACTCTACTGAGATTTTTTCTTCCGCTCGGATTGACTAACTTAACGGCTTGATTCAAACTTTAGCGGCTTGATTAACGAACTTTTTCGACATTTTTGTGCCGCTCACATTCTTTCTTACGATTTGCAAACGGAGTCAAACTTTTACGACCTCACTCATTTTAGGTTGACCCCTCAACTAGTAGGGACCTCTACAATAACACAATAACGAACAACCCCAGTCCCTACACTTACACATTACAGTTGCTGTTGGTGGCCACTCTGAAAGCAAAGTACAGTGATTGCACATTAAATTTGCTGTTTTGGCCCCTTTGAAAACAAGGTACTTACACATTACAATTGCTGTTGGGGCCTCTGAAGTCATGGAATTTCGCATTATAATTGTTGTTGGGGCCCCTTTGAAAGCAAGGTGCTTACACATAACAGTTACTGTTGGGGGACCCTTTGCAAGCAGAGTACGTACACATTACAGTTTCTTTAAGGCCCCTTCAATGAAGTTTAAAAGCAGAGTAAGCCTGCTTACACATTTCAGTGGCGTTGGGGGCCCCTTTGAAAGCAGATTACCTTCAACTTGCAGTTGCTGTTGGGGGCCTTTCTGAAAGCAAAGTACCTGCACATTACAGTTTCTGTAGGGGGTTCCTTCAATGAAGTTGTAAAAGCAGAGTGCTTGCACGTTTCAGTGGCTGATGGGAAACCCGTTACAAGCAAATTGCCGTCAAATCGTAGTTGCTGTTGGGGTCCCTTTGAAAGCAGAGTACTTACTTATGATCTGTTTTGTAGTACAATTTATGAGTGAATGATCAATTTTTCATCAAAAGTAAGGAAAATTTACGTGCGTAACACCTCAAGGGGGGCCCCAAAAAGGGGAGCCCGATGCAAGTGCCTCGCTCGCCTCCCCTTAAACACACCATTGTGTATACCTGCGTTTGTGGGTGGTCTGCATATCCTCTTCCTAGGCTTGATCCGAAAGTCTCGTCACGGTTGGCTAGGTATGATGACGTCATCAGACCCATTTCAGTCTTGCCTCGGGCTCCCCCAACAGTAAGTCCACCACTGTTAACACTTTCACAAGTTAGAGAAATTGTGCGTTGAAAATATTTTAGTTCACCTCACATCTCGTCAACGACCGATTTCTGGTAATCCGTTCTTTTTCAATGAACTCGTTATATTTTAACAGACTTCAGGTAAAAGGCGCAGTCAAGGTTAAATCAATTAATGAGTGGACTTCGTGCAGACGCATCAACCATCCAAGGCGTACTATCCTGTCTCTCGTTTATCCTAACCTATATAAATGTGCGGATATCAGAAAAACTACAGCAGTTTGGAGTACGTAAAAGCAAGCAGTGAATAGAAACCTTTATCTTTTGAATACCATTTTTAAAGTGAAATGGCGTCTTTGCTCAATATTGCTGGAAACGAAGTTTCGTTTCTGTATAAATCTGTTGTTGGATGGGCAATCGCATTTGTTATGACACTGATGTTGATGAAGATAGTTGGGGCTTCCGTTAATAGATTTAGGAAAAACAGACAAACGTCAAATCTCATTGGAAAAGACAAAGAACACTGGTTTTGGGGTGGAGCGATTAAGGTTCGATTTAATAGTTCATTCTAATGAGTAATTAATTGCTTCTAGCTTTAGATGAAAAAATTAGTTTCTTATTCAGATTAGTTAAGTTTTTGTAAACATGTTGAAAATGCCTTCATTTCTTTCCGCTACTCATGCTGATTCGGAATTGCTGCAACAAAGTTTACTTATTTCAGAGTTTTTCTTCCCTTGATTATTTGTTTTGTTCATTTGCGGACTTCACTTACCTATGCAAGCCTTCCCAGAGATATATTTCAGCAACAAGCACATATAATTTATCAATGATAAATAACAATGGGTAGTTTCAACGTTCACCTGCAAATACTGAAAACAATTTTAAGTTTGCTGGATTAAACGGACAAAAGAAATTTTTAGCGGCAAAAGCACCAGCATCTTATTGAAACTGACAAAAAATGTTTTGCAAGCACGGAATGATGATAGATAAAAATTTTTCAAAGTTTTTGTCGTTTCCTTCAACTATCAGCAGCTGATGAACGTTTTCTTGTCCTAGTGAAATGCAGCACACTGAAGTTTGGAAAAAAATCTTGGCAAATTTTATTTACATTGTGTTGCATTGTGTTTTTTCAGTATAACTTCAGCACTTTCGAAGGACTACAGAACAGCGTCGCACGATGCCTGATGTTTCCAGCTATGTGCATTCAGTGGTTGGGACCATTTTACTTGCAAGTTCATGTCTATCATCCAGATGTGGTCAAAACAATCTTTACAAAATCATGTGCGCGAATTTGAAATTGGATTAAATGAAAAATATGAGCATTTTATACATTTGATGGAACTTGCGAAACCTTTTATTAAATTTCTATCAGTTTTTTTGCCGACTACGTTTGTGGTTTTCGATTTTTGTGAACTAAATAACTTCGTATACATAAGAAAACAAAACAATTTTTGGCGTGGCATGCCAGGATCCTTGTTCATTTGCAGTCAGACCTGTTGAAATAATGCTGCGTTTCAGGTGGCCCAAGAGAGCATTATTTTATTGCTAATTGTTACTCAGCAACTTCTTTCTTCTCTTGCAGTACCAAAGAGTTTTTGTATAAATTCCTCAAGCCGATATTAAGAAATGGATTGACAACATCCTCGGGCAATGTATGGAAACGGCACCGACGTTTGTTAACTCCAATCTTCCATTTCGATTTATTAAAAAGGTTTGTCTTTTTCAAATATGATTTACTTTGTTGACCTGGAGAAAACAGTGTATGTTTATTTAACAAAAGAGCCAAAAGGGATCGCTTCATAAACAAATAAATGAATCTGTGAAGCGCTGAAAATAAAGCACAAGATTTCGGTATATAAGCACTGATGAAAATGGATTGCTTAATTTTATGGAAATAAAATTATGAATGTTTACTCTATTTAGAAGGGACCTGTGACAATCACTAGCGGCATCAGGTTTGTATGTTGAAAATATAATATACAATATAAAATATTGTTGACGTAACTGAGCAAGATACATTTGCTTTGGATATGCTAACACAACATACATATTAATTCGCAATTAAGAACTGTTTGCCAAAAAGTTGAAATCAAGTAGTTTTCTGAAATTAATAGGCAGTTTTTAAAGTGACTGCTTGGTGGTTGAAGTGAAAGGCATTGAATAACGCAATTGCGTGACCGCTATGATGGGCAATGGATGAAATATCGTGATTCATGAAACCACAAAAAGAAACATTAAATGCATTAGGAATAAGTCTTGTCAAAACCATATGTCTTTATAATCCACTGGCACTGCATGGGATTAAAACTTTTTTCAGCCATGTTGGTGTTTTCAACAAGAACTTCAGACTGTTAATGGATCAATGCGAGATTTTTGCTGATTCGGGAATAGTGCTTGAAATTGGTGAAATCGTGTTCAACATGACATTTTCTAATATGATGGAATGCGTTATGTCACAAACATCCAAGGACAGCGAAAGGTATGTAATAAGGCGAGCTTTGCCTAAGTGTGTTAGGAAAACTTTCTAAGCAATGATTTTGTGGCTTGGTTGTTGAAAGTACCAAATCAAGCTACTAACATGGAAGCAGCATGCCATCTTATTTTACAAAAAGTTTAAGACAAGGCATGCATCAAAGACAAGGCAAATACTCTATGCGACTTGATATAAAATACAGTAGATCTGTTGCCAAAAACAATCTGTTATTTCGGAATTAATTCGAAGATATGTCTCTCTAAATTTTGGGAAAAAAAGTGTGTATCTTAAGGTGTGCTGAAGTGGAGGGTGTTTGGTCACAGTTTTTGCATTTCGACTTCGGGAAAAACCTTTGGATGTATTGGTAAATATGATGTCTTCCATGCTTTTAACTGATTCTTATCTAGCAGAAATAAACCGACATCAATTTACGTTGTTAACAACTTTGAGATAGCTTAGGCCTTGCGGTGGTTGGCGAGGATTTGGTGCTGGGTGTTACATGTTCCACATCCAATTTTTTCACAAAAGTTTCAAAAGGATTTACGGAAATCAAATTGGGGTTCTAATTTTTGGTCGGTTTGTTTCAGCAGTCCAACTGACAATCAGTGTATGGGGTGCTGTACAAAGACACGGTGGACTCTGTAGCAGCAAACCTCCAGCTGCAGTCCTATAAATTGTAGCATAGAACAAGTAAAACGATGTCAGCAGTCTCCCTATTCACAAGTAGTTGGGGTAAAACAACCCCAGATTCCGTGATTTCATACACGACGTCAATACCAAACGTTTGGAAATGTCTCTCCTAAGAAGGGCAAGGGTCAGGCTAAACTGGCTCCGCAAATGGTGTCATAAGATTCCACTTAAACATGTGCTAATGGAGTCTGACACAATCAGTGGCCTGCGGGGAGAATGACAGGTGCTTGCACGTGGCCCTCCCTGTGGCGGCATTCCTTGGAAATGCTTACCAAGCCTGTCACTACAAGAGCAACGATTTCTGCCTGCGAAGGCGCGGCAGCAGAGATGCTGCCGAGGATGACCCACGACACAGCATACTCCAGCTGAACACCCAGGGGCTCACTGCAAGCACGATCATTGTTATTGAGCAACTAGTCTAAAAGAACAGAACAAGGCACTCGTCATCATTCCTACAGGAGACCCACTGCAACACCGCAGACAAGCTAGTGATTCTCAACTGCTCATTAGCTGGATCAATCTTGCGCAGGAAGCACGGCCTTGCCACGTTTGTCCATGACGGTTGGAATTGTCACCGGTCGATCAGCCTTCAGAGCAATCAGAGACTGAGTGGTTGTGCGTAGACGTCTCAGGATCCAGAGCCAGAGGAAGGGCCCCCCGTACCCCCCAGCCGGGGGACTCTTGGCAAAAAGGGGGGCCCCAAATCTGACTGAGCATCTTTGATACGGCATATAGAAGCACCAGAACTGAACTCACCAAAAACTGATTTCACACATTTCCCCTTTCAATTTTCATAGTATCTAATATGTCAAAGGAATTGATCTTCACACAACCCATAACTTCCTAAAGTCAACCATTGCGAAATGCATTGTGAATAGCTTCGTAGTCAGCATTTGCTTTGGTAATATGGCTGTTGTGTAGGTAAAGTTTGCTGAATCCACGTTGATTGTAAGCATTTTTAGTATAACCTAGTAAACAATTATTCAGGAAAATTAAGTTGTAGTCCAGTTGCGTAGATAGAGGTTTTAGCCAGGGTGGAAAACGTATCTGAAAGAGGCCCACTGGCCGCGGTAGGGGCCTCTCGCCAACATTCAGAAAAACAATTTGTGAAATGAAAGTGTATCCGGATGTGGATTTCTATATAATAAAACCCGAAATTACCGGAAAACAATAGTCCAAAAACTTCCGAAAAACGCAAAAAACAACAACTTACTGAAAAACAAAAGAGTAGTGAATACCGAAATATAAGCAAAATGGGGGCTCAGTTTCTGCATTTAGCGTATCAGGGGAGGCTCGCATTCTTGCACCCCCGTTAGTCACACCACTGTTGTAGACGTGTGCTGCATCCTTTCGCTGTACAAGAATAGAGTAATCGATATACAATCATATAAAATCGTATTCGTAGCCCGCGCCTGTATAATATCCAGTGTACCTTGCATCAGAGTTGTCCAATGAAAACTCGAGTCGGAGTCAGAAAAACCTAAGTCGGAAAAACCATTTGGATACCGAAAGAGCTATCGCCCTATATCTCTGCTGTGTGTCCTCTTCAAAATCCTCGAGAGACCCATCTACGCTCGTGTCGGACCAATCATCGACCCACTAGTCCCGAAGAAACAGGCATCTTTCGACACGGGTGGTCGACCTTAGACCAGGTCACCCTGCTAACACAGTACATTGAAGATAGCATTTCGGCTAAGAAGAATGCCGGAGGTGTGTTTGTCGATCTCACAGCAACCTACGACACTGTATGGCATCGCGGTCTTACCAGCAAGCTGTTGCGATTGCTACCTGACAGAGACATGGTCCGCGTGATCATGGATAGTTTAGTAATCGCAGCTTCACCCATACTACCGCTAACAACAAATGGAACAGGTTACGACGCCTCAAGAACAGCGTCCCACAGGAATCCGTCCTGGGAGTTGGCACCCCTTCTCTTCAACATCTACTTCTCCGACCTGCCAACCACTGTCTCCAGAAAGTGTACATATGCTGAAGATCTAGCAACCATGCATCCTTATGGAGACTGACAGGCAGTGGAAGGGGTGCTGAGCAAGGACATGGCAACCGTAAGCGAATACTTCCAGACCTGGAAGTTTGAAGCTCAGCACAACAAAAACGGTGTGGGCAGCTTTTCACCTCAACAAGGAAGCTAAACGTGAGCTAAAAGTCAACCTCAACAACGAAATTCTGCCTATCTGCTTCGAGCCCCAATATCTTGGGATAACGTTGTGCAGGTCGCTCACGTATACACCTTGAGTCACTTTGTGGCGCGTCACACTTTTAGGCGGCTTGCCGCCTCAGGCTAGGGTTGTGGAGCAACAACCTTGCGAACAACCACCCTAGTTCCGGTACATTCAACCGCATAGTAGGCTGCGCTTCTGTCTGCTGCAGCAGTGCTCACACCAACCTCATTGACCCTGCATGATGCCTGCATCCTAGAGCAGTGGACAACCTTCCCATACTCGCAGGATTCCAACCTGCTGAGCTTTGTCGCAAAGAAGCCACACTGCACGCCGTGCCATGGAACCTGGACACCTGTTCCACTCAGCCCTAACATGTCCACCGAGTGCTATTGCTCGGAGTCTCAAGTAGACACCCATTTGTACCCGCCTCACAACAACTCATGTTTTCATTGGACAACAATAGGATCACTGAGGCGCACTGAGCGGAGCGCAGATGGAATAGGGAATGGTTGGACAACCCTACGAGACTCCGCACTTTCATACCCGACACCGGCATCCACCCTCCTGGAATGACACTTCCAAGAACACAGTGGGTCCGGCTTAACCACCAGTGTCGCACGTTTCCGCTCCTGCATATACAAATGGGGTATGGCCTCCACTGCGGCATATGAGTGCGGCGCAGAAGAACAAACCGTCGCCCGTGTCGTCCTCCAATGCCCAACCCATTGACCTCCCCATGGACTGCACGGCCTGATGGTTCTGGACGATGAGACAGTCGAATTGCCTGGGTTCAGCTCAACCGCTTGGAACTAGTGTTGGCTGATTTGCGGCCAACACGAAACTAATGGGCCTGTGCAGTTCAGATTTGTGTGAATGTGGTAAGTTGCAGACTGCACACCACATCCTTCATGATTGCACCAAATTCAAACCTCCGTGCCACATCTATCAGGTGGACAATTCTGCTCTTGGCATATCTTGCTAAATCAAGGTTCTGACCAATATGTACTCCTGTTTGTGTATACGAAAGAAGAAGGTAATCGAATGGCTGCTCAACACCTGCCCCGAGATCTAGCGACCTAGCAGAGGACAGTAACAACTCACTCAAAGGAAGAAGTGGTCTTGCGAATACGGCGCTGAGAGTACGGCGCTGAGAAAGAAACTGCCGGTGATATTGTGCTGGAGTGTCCCAGACACACACCTTCCTTTGGTAATTATGATCTGGCCGATTTAGATGATACAAATTAGAATCTGGCTGCTCAACATATTCCCCTAAGTTAACTTGGCAGGTTATCTTGGGCGTCGGAAAGATCTTTTCCAGTAGGCGGCTAATAGTGGATTTTTCCAGTTTGGGCAACAGTGGTGAATTTTCATTTTAACACCTCCAAAACTAAGAGAAAACATTTTTTCTAATGAAACGTTAATGGCAATATATCTTTATAATTCAGGGGCCAAGGCCTCCAGCCTCCCTTCCGATGCCCATGCCGTTTGGCATGATAAAAAATCGATGCTAAAGGACGACGACGAACAATCGCACATATCACATTCAGGCTAATATACTCTTGTTCATTTCCTTAAGAGGTTCTCAGAACCTTTGTCCCAATAATCCACTGAATCGTCTGATTTATGCAAATGCTTAATTTGAACTTGGGCAAGCAAACACCACGTCGAGTTTTTGACGATCTAAAGGAATTCGCTGTCAGAAGTTTTGTTATTGTATGCAGGAGCGACAAAATCGGGTATACTGAAAAGACTTGAAGTGGCTTTACCAACAGATGTTTTGTGACTTCGCGTTGTTCACTTTTTTACACAGATCGAACAATGTCATAATCCAATCAATAAAGAAAGTGTCGGCTTATGCACTTCAACGAATGGTTAAAATCCTTTGCTGTGGAACGACACTATCTACCGTTTAACAAAACAAGGTAGAGAGTTTTACGAGTGTTGCCAACGACTTCACAAAGAGTGCTAAAGGTAAGCCTTTTTGATACAATACATGTGTTTTAACGCTTCTGCTGAGGTTTTGATATTGGTTATTTTTAGGTTATATTTTTTGAAACGTTATCCTGTACTGCATTTTCATCTGACAAAAACATGACAAATTTGTAGTTTGTCTGACGAACTGTCTGAAGGGCAAAGTCTCCAGCGCTAACAATTGCTTTGTAGTTTTCATTAAGATTATTCAAAAACGAAGACATCTTTTGGAGTCGTTAGCAGCAGAAATACAACGCGAAGACTCATTTGTCATGGAAGACGAGGAAATTGGAAAAACCTACCAATTCCACAAACGAAAAGGAAAACTGGTTGACTTCCTTGACATTTTACTGCAAACCAGGGTTAGAAAAAAGCTACGACACACTGCAATGGAGCAAGACAGACAAATGAAAACTTTTCAACTTTTCATTGCTTTCAAATTAGGACACCAGTGGTGTTGGATTGAGTGACGAAGAAATTATGGACGAAGTTGTGAATTTTTTCAGCGCTGGACAAGAAACTGTGGCAAACGGTAGTTTTGTTTTTTTTTCACTGCAGAGGTACATATTTTTTATTCCAGAAATTAGAAGGGAACATCTTAATTTTTCACCAGAAAATTTTCAAATGAACTTTTTTCTCCAGAAGTGTTTCCCGACTGAAAGCACCCTCTGCAAAATTTTGCAAAAAAAAAAAAATTCTCCAGCCTCTTTAGCGATTTAAAATGAACATACCAATAGAAATTGAATACGGAGGCAGGCCATAGAATTACGACAATTTAGTGAATGGTGTGTTTGCAAGCAACCCAATTCGTATCTCACAACTTTAAAGAAGATATCATTAACTTTTGACAAAAAAAATAGCTATTCGCACAGTTGAATGATGAACTAACTACTGAAATATTAGACTGCCTTGAATTGTTTTTTACGTAGCTTCGCTGACAAGAACCGACAAGCATGTGGCCAGAGGTAAATTGATCCTACACTATCATTCGTAAACTCTGTTTTAACAACTTGTTCTGGGATGGCAAATCAATTTTCAATTTATCATTGCTTTTTGCTTAAACTTTTCATTTCTGGACTGGAAAAATCTTACAGAAAGACAGCAATGATTCAAGCTTTTTCTATCTTGTAGCTTTGTTCGCTGGGTGTTTCAAGTGCCATTTCTTTTTAGGCATTTCATGCACATTATATTGTTTGGCAAGCAACACAAAATGCCAGCAGAAGTACAGGGATGAAATAGAGGAGGTCGTTGGGGAAAAGGAAAATATAGATAAGTAAGTTTGGCGATGATACTTTTTGCAGACATGAGACACGTGCATCCAAACTTTTTTCTCTCTTCTAAGTTTACAGAATTCCAGCCGTTTTACGAATCGACAGTTTTTTGCAAAGCTTCACTAAACGAAAATAACATTTATTTCTTCAAGACTTTGAAAAATCATGAAGTTTAATAACTTATTTCAGAAATGAGCTGAACCAATTGGTCTACTTGACACAATGCATCAAAGAGTCTCTTCGTCTGAAACCAATTGTGCACATGGTAATGAGAGAGTTGAATGAGAACTTGACATTGTCACACCGCTTCAACAATTACAATGAAGTCACTGTAGCAGCGGGGAGTGATGTGGCTGTGAACATTTACGCCTTGCATCGCAATCCTCACGTGTGGAATAACCCTGATGTAAGTAAAATCCTGAGAATGAGATAGTACACCTAAACTACACTAGTGGTGTTGAGCTAATGAATGTAATAGAGCTGTGTATTGTTTCCGTCCATCGTGGAATAGTAAACCGCATTACAAGCAAAAGCGATGAGAAAGTACCCTCAGTTCTCTGTCAACTGCACTACCTACATTTGCTTTCATCAAATAATAGAATAATAATGTTGCAATCAGTTGGTTTGATTCAAAGCAATACGTGCGCTAACGAATGTAGATGCAGTCACTCAATTGCAACACCGCTGGGCCAAGCAAAATGAATGTTATTTTATGTAAACTTTCGTAGTTTGAATAGAATGCGTTGGTTGGATATTTAATTCAAAGTGATTAGTATGAAAACTGTCATTTGAACCAATCGTGGGTATACGAAAAGTCTATCCATACAAATGTACTTTCTTGAACATTATCTATCGAAACGAAGCCATTCACAGCCAAGAATCAGCCACTATGGTTTTATCAGAATACAGTATATACTTCTTCTACAGAATAGGGATCTTCATCTCCAACTATATTCCATCCTTCTCTCGAAGACCATGAAGTTATTTCCACTAATCAAGCGTGAACATAAGTACAATACACAATTACACGAACCCATAAATGCATGCGAGCGATGCACAAGACCACACACACAGCGACGCCTATGCAGATGTTTGTTTCGGGCTGTGCAGAGTTTGCCACTGCCTCAGCCACACTCACGTGCCTCTCAATGAAGTGTTCCGATGGGAAAAGCAGCCAAAGACAACCGGCTAGGGTTTCCATCTCTCATGTCTGACCGCCCATCAGTCGAATTCCAGACACCAGCGCAAAAGCGGGCGCAGCAACTCGTCGGCAAAGATCTAGCTTTCTTTTGGTAAAGAAATTCCAATTGATAAAGCAATTTTTGTTATCACTAACTCTGCATTCTGAGTAACCTGCTCAGCCGATGGTATTTTCTGTATTTTCAACCTGGTTCTCTCAAATGAAAAAACCTTCGATTACTTCCAATCAAAAACTGAATTTTACTTCCCACAAAAGGATCTTTGTAGTATTTTGTTTCGTCAAATACGTTTGTTACAGGTTAACTGATTAAGAAGGGTGCTCTTGACCGTTCTTTAGGTAATGTTTGAAGATCAACAACACTTGGTTCATTTCTAAACAGACTATTTTGAGTCAGCACTTCTTTTGCAAACTGTAACCTTTCATTTAAAAAATTTCAATATCATGTTTTAGAAAAATTACTGTACTCGACTCTTCGACTCTTGAAATAATTTATCAAAATAAGGTTTCCTAACTTTTAAACTATGGTACTAATGGGTTTTTTAAGATTTTTGCAGAAGTGTGTTGATGAATTTGCACGAGGATGTTACATTATTTGGTTATTCACACAAAATTCGCTAAAATATCAAAAAACATTTGTGGCCGCATAAAGCAACCATATCTCATATTCATGTCAATACTGTACATACAAAAGCATCTTCTGTGTGTTTGATGATGTGAGAGTGTCTGGGTACCTTTTAAAGCTCGCGCGGGCCCGTGAAGTAGCTCGGACATTTTCAGTCATAACTCGCCAAGCGATAGAGCTAGAGAGCTAATCGAACTCGCTGATGATGAAAAACATTTTCTTTCGATTAAAAAACTTAGGCACTTTTGGTTTTTGAAGTTAAGGTTGATTTTTTCTAATTTTTCGTGACTTCACGGGGTAGTCACGTTGACGTCATCGGACCTGGGAAAAAATTCACGTGGTAATTTATGGCTTTTTTCTTTTAAAATAAGCTAGACGAAAATGTGCGTCTTCAGATACCTTGGTAGGCCATCTAGCATTCGCAGTTGGCAGGTTATGGCCAAAAATCAATATTTTTGAAAATTTTTTAAAGATCTTGAAATACTCTGTCCATCTGCCAAGAATCTCCACGCCATTGCTGAGCAAGACACCATTTTGATCTTTGATGGATCTAACATTATTAGCTCTTTCGTCGCGGAGACGCCGGATGGTTTGCCAGAAAAACTTAGTTGGCTTGCCAGTAATTGGAATCCAATTTATGCCCGAAACGTTTCCAAGATTGCATTTGCATTTTTCAACAACGAAAACTACAGACTTTCACAACTCAGTAGACCGCCATTGCAAAGTAGGTTAGTCTTTGTTCTATATCTAAGTATTTTATGTTACTTCCTTTCCTCAAATAGCATCCTTCACTTGTTACTTCTAAAATGGAGTTACGTTTTGGCCATTATCTGCCCCATCGAGCCGTTTCCGTCATCATACGCTACAGACCCATAACTAGAGTGGGGGTGCAGGGGGCGAAATCCCCGTGGAAAATTTTTTGTCCCCCCCCCTGAAAAAATGTTTTGGACATAGTTCACAAATATTGGACATAGTTTAAAAAATTTGGGCCCAACTCAGAAAACCCTTCGCCCCCTCCCTGGTGTCCCAAGTTGGTTACATGCCTCATATGTGACCAACGAATTGAGCTACAGTTGCTTTGACGAGCTGCAACTCCACCTTCGCGTCTGCTGTGCATTCTGGAATCTCTCGGAATATAGACGATGCGCTGTCTGCAAAGATATTTCTTACATCCTTGCGCAGCAGGACCTCCCACTTTATTCAGTGGGACCTCGTGGTCTTGCACGTATGCGTAGGCCCTGTTTTTTTCAGACATAAGTGGCAGACCATCAGTCGATGATCGGTCAACAGTTCTGCACCTCTTTTGAGATGAACATCCAACACGGATTGCATAATTCTGTTGAAACTCTGTCTAAATCAACGAGTGACCGTTTACTCAAAGCACCTTTTCACCAGGTGCACTTGTGCAAATCTCCGAGTTGGAAGAAAATGTTCATGATGCACAGTTCGTTGTCACAGCACAGTTGCAGCAGCGATTTTTCAATATCATTTACGTCAGAATCACCATGATGGCCAATCACACCCTTCCAAACACCAGCAACGTCCGCAACATGTGAACTGAAATCTCCGAACCCCCTCACAGTGCATCAATAGTTTCCTCCACGAATTCCGGATACTGTGTACGAGGTGGGGCCACGTACCTGTATCAAACACAGGGACCGTTTGATACTACTTGAATCTTAACATGCACACCCTTTCCTCCAGTGGGATCAAGTCATCAACACGACTTGTCAGCTATGGCAATGTTGCCGTTCACCCTTGGCTTTCAAGTCTCCCAGAGTCGAAGTTCTCTGCTTTGTCCTTTGCCGCCTCCCTGCTTGCGGAGGCAAAGTGGGGTCTTCGCTTGTGGATAGGTGGAGGGCGCGACTGTAGCGAATTTTTCAAACGTTCCTATCTGCCTACAGCTCGAGCACGTTCCTTGAAAATGCGCGCAGCGGTCGATTTGCGATGGAATTGATTAAATTTGCGAATATCATGGCTGTATAAGTGCCCAGCTTATACCGGAGAACAAACCGGTCGCGCCATTTCCAATGCAACTTTTGCAATATCAGCATCAGGGGACTCCACAGTGAGTTGCGTGAAAAATTGTGTAGGAGAGACCTTTCACACGGTTTAGTCACTTTAGTGCAAGCGCAGACATGCACGAATCGCTGCACTTGAATAAGAGACATTATGATTTGCTCTATAGCTTTTCTTGACCCCACAGGGCAAACGATGTTTATGGTCCCGCATAAATCTATCCGTCACTTTTCATTTGATTTTTAGCAACGTCCGTAACTTTCCATTTGATTTAATTCGTTTTTGTTAACGTTAAACAAAATATCTAGATTTGAGAGTTTGTTTCATTGTTATGCGTGGGTGAGAAACAAATCGTTACATCAGCAGCTTTCCGACTCTGGCAAGTTGCGTTATATTGCTGTCATTTCTGTCCAACGACAAAATTTGTGCTAGAAAGGTTTGTGCTTTCTGATTTGAGACCTTCCAAACTCAATCCTATGATGAATTTATACTTGCTATATTACTTTCTCTGCTTATTATTAGGAAGCATTGAGTCAAATATATTTGGCGTATCTTATCTCTACGACAATGCAAATGCTTATGTGCACCAACAAAAACTTCTTTCAAGATTTTCTAAGACAGAAAGGAATGTTTTTTGCTTTTCTTTGTACGAAATCCTCTTAACGGTATTTTCAAGCTTTACCAATCGATTCAGGTTTTCTTTACTAATTGTCAATTCAGGTTTTCGATCCAGAAAGATTTAGTCCCGACAATTCAAAGGAAAGGTCATCCTTTGCTTTTATTCCTTTTGCTGCGGGCTCGAGGTAAGCGTCACTTGAAATATCCATCTTTTCAGCAGTTTTAAGGACTCTTCGCCACATATGAAAAGAACCAGTTTTGTAGATGCGATCTAAAAAGTCAGTCCAATTTAAAATGCGATTTTGATTGGTTTGCAAGCACCAGCAGGGATTCAAGACAAAGCAAATGTTTCTTGTATTTGTAGTAGGGTAAATCAAAATTTATAGAGCTCGTTTTATTGCTTTTAAATTTGTTTTTGATACCAAGAAGCACTACGTCAAAATTTTCGGGGTATTGCAAAAAACAATTTTTTTGTGAAAAATGTTGCATTTGACAGCGGCATACATTCAAATTATTTTTGTACAGGTTTGTATGTCTCTTTTACGACGGCAAAAGTTTATTTTATGGTCAGCTGCACAGTTAATTAAATCAATTAATTTCGCACATTTGAATTCAAATTAAAATTCTTAAGATCTTCTGCACAACTTGCTGTAGGTCAATACCGAAATTCATGAAAGTTGTTTAATTACAACTGTTTTGAAAGACTTCAGAAAACATGATAATTTTGAGTATGAAACAAAGTTAACAAGCATAAAAGTTTGCCCCTACAAAATATGTATAAAGTCAAGCAGTTTTTCGTTACATGCTCTTCCCCTATAATACGAATGAATTATTTTGCGAAAGAAAGCAATTCTATTACACGATTTTCAAATATGATTAACATGAATTAGTTCGAATGAGCAAAACCCATGCAAAAATTGTTTCAAAATCTTTGCCTTTGTAAAACTTGCAGGAATTGCATTGGCCAGCATTTCGCATTGCAGCAGATGAAGGTTGTTATTGCGCAAGTTCTCAGGAGATACGAAATCTATCGCGATGCGGAAACGGAAGAACCAGACATTGTTCCAGGAGTGACTTTGCAGTCGAGAAACGGAATTCAACTTAAATTAAAAAGTGTTCAGTGAGATGCTGGTTTCTGAGATTTCCAGTGGAGGCATTTTATTTCCTGCCTGAAACTGATTCGACGTTTTTGTTCCAACGCAATAAAATATAACCAAAAACATTGGCTGAATTTTTGTAATTCAGAGGACCTCTGTCGAACCCCTGAAATGGTTTTGTCGAACCTCGGGGATTCGATAGAACCGAACCCAAGCTAAGAACCACTGTTCTTGGGCGTATGAGGTCGCTGAGTCTGGTCAAGAAGAGCAATTAACTTAAAAGTGGCGGAAAGAAATACTCATTCTTTGATAAAAGTTGAATTGGCTCTTTAAAGTTTTTGATTTTCGCGTCTACCGTTTACCAGCAATATCAGAGGTTGCTGACAAGCGTGAGATGTTTTGAAACCTCCTGGGGCGACTGAACCGGAACTTTAAGTAGAAAAACGGGTGTGAAACATGAATGAACGTTTGTTGTTTTGTGCAAATAGAATAGCACAAAAGCAAACGATAAAATAGATGTTTATAATTAAATGTGTTGTCACCCAGACACAACGGAGAAGAACTTTGATTCGCATAGCGCTAACAAGGAACATACAGACACAAGAACGAACACAAGCATAGATACAGTATGTGGCGGAAGCAAGCAAGCATGCACATAGATGACGCCAACACGGTTGCTATGATGTTTAGCACCGCAGCATAGTGCTGTGATAAGTCCCAAAATGTATGGGAAGTGGGCGGCTGCGAAGAACCAGTGTTCTCTTGGGTTACAAATCTCCCCGGGGTGATCTTACGCTAATTACGGTGCAAAGGGAACAGTTGGTTGAAAAGGATAATTTCTCTGAGTGCACGGTTATATCCGTTTGTAGGATTGGAAGCAAAACGCGATGCAGGCAAATTTAAGGTGCCAGTGGAAATTGATAGAATTTTCCACATGCGATGTTTGAACTTTACGCTTATATTTCAAGTACTGCGGATAGCTGTAGATGGAAATGCGTCGCGACAGCTGTGGACTGTGGCAGGGCTGCAATGTGTGTCACTGCTCAGAACGGAGCGTCAATGTGGTGGCTCACGCATAAGATCTGCAACTGCTCTGCAGCTGCACGATTTGCAATGCTCGCAGTGCGGTTGGAGAAGACACCCACTACATTGTACGCGAGTCTAATGTAGAAAATAAAATCTATCTGCATTGAACTCAACAAAAGCAAGTTGTGTGAGGGATACAGAAATACCTCATGCAACTACTTACGTACTAATAGCATTATAGAATCATAGCACTTGGTTGAAGCACACCAATAAACAAACGAAGAAAACCAAAATTATTTTGAGATATCCATTAACACATGTTCTTGCATATGGCTGTGCAATGTTCTATATACGGTTTATTTTTACTACTAAAAGAATTTTTCATCACATATTTCAGCTGTAGTAAGTGTGCTCTCGGCAACAAACTATCTTGTATTGACTTCTCATGAGCCAGTTCGGATAATTTTTGTTCTTGCTATGAAGTCTACAGAGGTAAAAACTGATAATACATTAGAATGTACAATAAAAAGGTGCGATAGAACCAAAGCTTTTCATGCATGTCTTGAGCCTTGAATTAAAATCTATTAGTGAAGAAGGAAACCAATGCAAATCCCACGTCGCTTTTCAACCTACTCTACATTATGTTGTAGGCCATAATAAGCGACTGCAATCTTTTCACTTGTTGGAAAATACCATTGGTAGGAAATATTTTCAAGAAATTCAGGGATCAACCAAAAATGAATGGAACTAAAAATGTGGAAGGGTTTGAAACAGGTGCTAAAAGCGTCAGTGAAACCAGTGCTTGTCCCCGTTAGGCTTAACAATATTTAACAAGTTTCACGAGCCAATTTAGCACGTCTCAGAGAGCGACTTGCCCCAGTAGATTTCGTTGCCGCATGTCGAAATCCAGGGTTGAACCGTTGCGAAACCGGTGAGGGGGCCTTTTTGTGTTCGCTTCAGGACGCACCTACGCGATGACAGAGAATACTCTTAGCATTTTCGCTTGTAGTCAAAATTTCAAATTAACGATATATGATTCACGATCGTGAATGTATTCTATGTCCGTTAAGCGAAGCGTAATAACGACGTTTGTGAATTTGAACGCTTTTGCTTCTCCGTACAAAAATGCGTTTTGAGTTAACGCAATTATTGCAAAAAGGGGTGAAGTGATTATGGAATGAAAGACACAGATTTCGCATAACTGCGCTGTCTGCGTTGCGCAGCTGTTACAAATTGATGCAGGCAAACACTTAAGTCGACAACATGTTTCAGAACAAAAGTCAGCAAACATCATTGCACAACTCAGACAGGCAGAACTTCACTTTGACAAAATATTGCCAGATGATAATTGCGGAATGCTGCATCGCACGCTTGCGTTCCCAATTACCAAACCTATTCTAACAATCAATCGAGAAAGAATACGTTTTCACACTGCACATATGGTGCTTTCCTGCAGATTTTCTCTTTTTCCATGTACTTCGGGGCACAATTTTTGCCTTTTTCAAAAGTTATTGTGTTCTTTCACAATCGTGACGTTCGTGGTTTACACATATCGTGATGTTTCACAAATCGTAACGTTTCGTGGTTTCATTAATCTCCGCAACAAGGACATATTCTGTTATGAAATTACTAGGGCAACCAATTTTTTGACCCAAAAACGTAAAATTTTGACATTACAATTTACAAACTTTGACTTTATTTTGACCATATAAATTTCCAGCCCTTGCAACGGAGATGCAGAATACAAAAAATATATTAGTGAAACCGGTAAGTTAAAAAAAAAACAGCAACAAAAAAAATAAGTTGAAACATCTTTATTTTGTTGAAATGAAACAAAACCGAAGTGTGAAAGACCCAACGAATGTGGAGGTAACAAGCCATAGGCGAAAATCTATCCGATAGCACAGGAAAAATACCAAGGGTCAATAAATATCTTGCAGTCACTGAGATGGTTCTGCATTGTTTATACTTCAATATCAAGTGCTGTTTCACATTATTGCCTTCAGAGTTTCCCTGTGCATAATGGATTGAGCATTTACGGAACCAATACACTCTAAGACCACGTTTCTTGCTTTACTACGCCTAGCCTGGTTAATTTTCAATCGTCCAGTAATGCACGGGTAATATAATATTGCTATGTCAGAAGTCTCAAAAAACATTATGTTTCAGAATGGCAACTAAACTTGCAAAAGCAAATCAATATGTGTTGTTGCAAATTTTAAAAAATATCGATAAAAAGAAAACCTCTGCTGCAAGAAAATTTTGACTTAACAAAAAATTGACCTTTTTTGACCTAATAACCCTGGAGTCGCTCATGGTGTCACTGCGAAATTGGTTTGTGGGGCGTTAATTAAACTTTTGAAAAGGCAGAAAACTTTTACTTTATTGACATTTGGTTGCCCTAGAAATTAAATTTCGGTAAACCACTGGTTAACGCCCAACCATGCGATGGAATGAAATGTTTGACTGGCAGTTTCTCCTGTGATGACCACACGATCACTGTCCGCATTATGTTTGATGTGACTGTGGTTGGATGGTGCGGCACTCTATGTCAGATCGTTTTTGTTACAGTCTATGCTTTTCTAGTTTGCCGCATCATCCGTGTTGCTCTGCTTGTGGAGGTGGTTACCACATTTTTCCAGCGACAAATCAGCCTCAAACTACGCAAAAATGTTTTGTGCATAAATTGATTGAAAAGTGGCATTTTTCAGAATTTGTCATTTCCAAAAAACTTGTTTTGACAGGATTAGTTTAGGACTTCTTACTCACTATAACAAAGTTGTAGCAAGTGTACTGGAAAGCAAAGCTTCGAGGCCGCTCGGGGATTATTGGCAAACCTCGGCCATGGAATGCAGACGTTGCAGCCACTGATCTTGAAGATCGCCTCATTTACGATCATGCTATTGTTGATCATTTACCCACCTCGAGCGACGTAACTGGCAACGAAAAGATTTTATTTATTTTAGATACCGGTTGTAGTTTAGTGGTCAAACGTTCAACGAAGCATTTGTAAGTGCAAGGAGTCTAGTGTTTATAATCCTTGTGTGTTCTGAGACCAGACGTCGTGTCAATGGCAATCTTTATTTCTCGTCTGCTTGCATGAACTCGAACAGAATGCAAATAGAAAAGCTTGAGACGTCTCGAAAATGAAAAATGATAATACTAGCCGTCACCTCTCTCTACATACCGATTGTTGATTATCTAGTCATTCATCCCCGCATGAGTCGAAGTTCGTATGTCTTAAAGGGCGCATCGCGCCACCGCGCACGAGGTGCTTTCGATAAGTGTGATTTCACTGCACTGCAAAGAAGCCGCGGGCCGAGACAACGGTCCGTTACAGGAGTGGGACAACCCCTAGGCGAAAGCACCGTGGATAGGTAACGGAAACTTGACACGGCACAGGGAATACGCCGAGAGACCGACGCATACGTCAAAAGCGTCCGGAGAATTCGCAAACCAAAAACAATGGAAAAAAAGATACAAGGCAAAAATGACACAGCGCATGTCGGTGATAAATTGAGCAAAAAATGACTCAGACGGGTTGACGCAAGGGGGAATAAAACGGTCAAACGATGGCAACAGAAAAGCGAGGAAGGCGGTAGCCGAGCTTCCACGATGCGATAAACGAACGACAATACAGGAAGAGCGAGAAAGGCGGTATCCGAGCTCTACCATGAAAGATCCGGCGGCCCAAGGGCAGTTCCTCCGTCGCTGCACTGGCGGCAAAAGTGATGCCGAAGCGGCACAACACAGTAAGGTCGCCTGTGTACAGTACTCGGGCCGCACGAATATTTGGGCCATTGCCCGTGGAAATCGGAGTCACGGGGAGTTCGGGGGGAATTGTCCGCAGAAAGGAAAACGCCCCGAGTATATCCGACAGACGTTCGCGACCGACGTCGGAAAAGCCTGGGATAGTCAGACCCTGGCGCGGGGTAGCGAGTTCGGTACTTCCGTGGCAGGCTACTGGGTTAGCGACATGGTTGCGTTCAGTGGTCCAGACGATAAAGCAAAGCACATAGTGTTTCCTAAAGACTGTTCAAACTTTGGACAGCAGATGGGTGCGAACATGAAAGGGGCTCGTCATAGGTGACGAACTGGAGCCCCTTAACGATGAGGAGAAAAAAACGCAAGTGGAAAACGAAAGGTGGTGGTGGAACAGGGCGCTGACGAAAAAAAGGACGAAAGGTTAGCAAGGGAAGTTAAAAAAACGGGAAGGACACTGGATTAACAGAACGTCCAAAAAAACAGCGACCACGTCGCATAAAACAATGAAACGAGAAATAGGCCTGGAAGAAGGCGGAATGTGGTCGAACGCGACTGCTTGTGGGCCTAGTGGTAGGGAGGGCAAACCGCAGAGAGGGTACATCCTGTAGCGACTGCTGGTGTGAGGCCTGGTGCCGCTGCCCTCTGCGAAAGCCACGGCAAATTGGAATTGCAGGGTGATGGCCGAGCAGTAGCTAGAATTGAGAATAACTAGCAACTATACTGCGCAAAGCAGGAAACAACTGTCAGTGACGGCGTACACGTGAGCGAGGTGAAAATTAAATGATAAACAGCTAGTGAACACTAGCGATGCTGATCTTATGAGAATGCCAAGGCATGAATCGATTTAAAACGCGAGAGTCAGAAAAAATGCAGCGAAACCAAAACAGTCAGCATAAGGCATGCTACGCTGAGACGAAAACATGAAATAAAACAGCTTACGATTCGATGATGTCCACGACCGAAGGTAATCTGTCCTGGCAAATGAAAGTTCGTTCACGAGAAAAAGATGATATACGGAATGAAAAGTTCACGCCGTTCAAGTAGTTGAAGCACAGTCCAAACGACGAGAACAACTCCATGGCGAGAGTGCTGCTGACCGAATCATTTACAACTTCATTAAGTCAGCACGACCGGTCTGTGAAACGTGTTGTAGCGGTTAAAGGTTCAACGAAGTATTTGTAGGTGCAAGGAGTCTAGTGTTTATAATCCTTGTGCATTCTGAGACCAGACGTCGCGTGAATGACGATCTTTATTTCTTGTCTAGTTGCATGAACACGAACAGAATACAAACAGAAAAGCTTGAGACGTTTCGAAAATGAAAAATGATAATACTGGCTCTCACCTCTCTCTTCACATACCGATTGTCGATTACCTGGTCATTCACGATTCGTATGGTGTTTTGTTGATGGCGCTTAATACCGACAGTGGTCTTGTAGCTCCATGACTGCGTTGGTGCAATGTCTGCTTTCATTTGACTCGTGTTTTGTCGTGGATGTTCTCCCTGCAGCTCTTATGTACACCGTGTGCCTGGTAAATTTACAAGGTCTTGGTACGACCCGTAAGCAGAACCGTCGCCAGAAAGTTTTTAATAGGGGGCCTTTGCGTTGTGCGGGGGGCTTGACATTCTAAAAACTGACTAAAACTCAACGGATTCATAGTGTTTCATGTTTCAATTTGGGGGGCTTAGAGCTGTGTTTGTAGGGCTAAGCCCCCAAAAATCCCCATGGCGACAAGACTG